>Ga0316600_10001187_pt1 | contig 12039 bp, 11 predicted proteins | sample OWC_soil_day5_CT_FD_207652 | JGI IMG/M metagenome (GOLD analysis project Ga0316600, IMG submission 207652) | Wetland soil microbial communities from Old Woman Creek delta, Ohio, United States - OWC_soil_day5_CT | ecosystem: Environmental > Terrestrial > Soil > Wetlands | place: USA: Ohio...
ATCAAGCGCGAGATCGTCGCCGGCGAGTTGTCCGATCGCGCCAAAGTGGCGCTGCCTGCGGTTGCCGCGCTCGGAGGCATGGTGGTGCCGGCTGCAATCTATGCCGCGCTGAACTGGCACGACCCGGCCGGGCTGCGCGGCTGGGCCATCCCATCGGCCACCGACATCGCCTTTGCCCTCGGCGTGCTGTCGCTTTTCGGCAATCGCGTGCCGGTGGGGCTCAAGATCTTCCTGATGACCCTGGCCGTGCTCGATGACCTGGGCGCCATCGTCATCATCGCCTTGTTCTACACGAGCGACCTGTCCGTGCACGCACTGGCGCTCGCCGGGATCGCGGTCGCCGCGCTGCTGGCGCTGAATCGATCCGGAGTGATGCGCATCGCGCCCTACATACTGGTCGGTGCCGCGCTTTGGCTGTTCGTATTGAAGTCGGGCGTGCATGCAACGCTGGCGGGCGTCGTGACGGCCCTGTTCATCCCGGCGCGCGACCCGCAGCATGCTGGTCATCCGCCGTCCAGCCGGCTCGAGCACTCGCTGCATCCGTGGGTGGCGTTCGGCATCCTGCCGGTCTTCGCCTTCGCCAATGCGGGCGTGAACCTCGAGGGCCTGAGCCTGCGCGACCTGCTGGACCCGATCCCCCTCGGCATCCTGCTGGGCCTGTTCGTCGGCAAGCAGGTCGGGGTCTTTGCTTTCGCCTGGGTTGCGGTCAAGAGCGGGATCGCGCGGCTGCCGGAAGGCGTGAACTTCAAGCACGTGTACGGCGCCGCGATCCTCTGCGGCATCGGCTTCACGATGAGCCTGTTCATCGGCATGCTCGCGTTCGAGAACGCGGCCTCGGCCGAAGTGATCGTCACCGACCGGCTCGGCATCCTGGCAGGCACGCTGCTTTCTGCCATCGCGGGCTCGATCGTGCTGCACGCGGTCCTGCCACGCGGGGAAGGCGGGGCGCGCTGAAGTGTTCCAGGCGCTGTCGGTCAGGAGAACAGGTAGTCGAGCAGGATGCCGCCGAACACCGCGAGGCCGAACAGGTTGTTGTTGAGGAACGCGCGAAAACAGTCCTGCGGATCGCGATAGCGGATCAGCTTCTGCTGATGGAGTGCCGACGCGGCCCCGACGGCGAGCCCCAGCCAGTACCAGCGCCCGAGCTGCGACAGATGGCCGGCCAGCGCCAGCAGCATGATCGTGCCCAGCTGCAGCATGCCGACGACGAACCGGTCCGCGCGGCCGAACAGGATCGCCGACGAACGCACCCCGATCACCAGGTCGTCCTCGCGATCGACCATCGCATAGATCGTGTCGTAGGCCGTGGTCCACAGCACGCCGGCGCAGAACAGGACCCACGCCACGAAGGGCAACTCGCCTGTCTGCGCGGCGAACGCCATCGGCACGGACCACGAAAAGGCCAGCCCGAGGTACGCCTGGGGCAGCGCGAAGAACCGCTTCAGGAAGGGGTAGGTCACGGCAAGCACACCGCCCACGAGCGCAAGCACCTGCGTTGCGCGGTTGAGCGGGATCAGCAGCGCCAGCGCGATGAGCCCGAGCACGGCGAACACCGCGAGCGCCTCCGCCGGCGAGACGGCCTGGCGCGCGAGCGGGCGGTTGGCCGTGCGGCGCACGTGCGGATCGAACTCGCGGTCGGCGAAGTCGTTGATCACGCAGCCGGCCGAGCGCATGACGAACGTGCCGATCAGGAAGATCACGAAGACCTTCTCGTCGGGACGGCCGGCCGCCGAGATCCACAGCGCCCAGAGGCATGGCCACAACAGCAGCCAGATGCCGATCGGACGGTCGAGCCGCATCAGCCGCGCGTATTCCACCAGGCGGCCGCGCACGCGGCCGGAACCTGCGTGTGAATGCTCGGAGCCCTTGTCGAGATCGGTGAGGTTTCTCATCGCGGCGCGCGCTCAGACGTTGCGGAAGCGTTCGCCGGCGCCCACCCAGCGGCCGACGAGACCCGCTATGTTGGCCTGCGGGCCGGCCAGCATCAATGCCGCCGCACGCTGGACGTCGGGCAGCATGGCCGAATCCCGCACCAGGTCGGCGACGCGCAACTGCATCAGCCCGGTCTGGCGGGTGCCCAGGAGTTCGCCGGGACCGCGCAGTTCGAGGTCGCGCCGGGCGACCTCGAAACCGTCGTTGGTCTCGCGCAGCACGGCGAGCCGTTCGCGGGCGATCGGCGACAACGGAGCCTGGTAAAGCAGGACGCACGTGCTTTCCACGCTGCCGCGGCCTACCCGCCCGCGCAGCTGGTGCAGTTGCGCGAGCCCCATGCGCTCGGCGTTCTCGATCACCATCAGGCTCGCGTTCGGCACGTCGACCCCGACCTCGATGACGGTCGTTGCGACGAGCAGGTCGAGCTTGCCCTGCTTGAACGAAGTCATGACCGCGTCCTTCTGCCGCCCCGCCATGCGGCCATGCACGAGGCCGATCCGCACGTCGGGCAGGGCCTCGGCCAGCTGGGCGGCGGTCTTTTCGGCCGCCTCGTAGCGAACGACATCGGATTCATCGATCAACGGGCAGACCCAGTAGGCCTGCCGGCCTGCGCGGCAGGCGCCGTCGATGCGCTCGACGATTTCGCTGCGGCGCGTGTCCGGCAGCACGACCGTCTTGATCGGAGTGCGTCCCGGCGGCAGCTCGTCGATGATCGAGACGTCGAGATCGGCGTAGGCCGTCATGGCCAGCGTGCGCGGAATGGGCGTTGCGGTCATGACGAGCTGATGCGGATAGCAGCCGTCGGCCAGGCCTTTCTCGCGCAACTGCAGCCGCTGGTGCACCCCGAAGCGATGCTGTTCATCGACGATCACGAGCGCGAGGCGCCGGAACGCGATGCCCTCCTGGAAGAGCGCGTGCGTGCCGACCGCAACCTGGACGTCGCCTGCGGCCAGGTCGGCTTCCAGTGCTGCCCGTGTCTTGCCCGTCAGCCGCCCCGTGAAGAGCGCGACCCGGATGCCGAGCGGCTCGAGCCAGCCGTGGAAATTCCGCGCGTGCTGCTCTGCAAGCAACTCGGTGGGTGCCATCACCGCCGCCTGGAGGCCGTGCTCGACTGCGCGCACGGCGGCGAGCGCCGCGATGACCGTCTTGCCCGAACCTACGTCACCCTGCACCAGGCGCATCATCGGGTGCTCGCGAGCAAGGTCGCGCTCGATGTCCTTCCATACGCGATCCTGCGCGCCGGTCAATTGGAACGGCAGGTTTGCGCGGCAACGGTCCGCGAGGTCGGAGACGCGTGGCAGGCCCCAGGCGCTGTCCTTGTCCGCGGCCTGCCGCAGCAGTCGCAGGCTGAGCTGGTGCGCGAGCAGTTCCTCGAACGCGAGCCGGCGCTGCGCAGGGTGGCGGCCCTCGAGCAGTTCGGTGACGTTCGCTGCGGGAGGCGGGCGGTGTACGTAGCGCAGCGCCGCCTCGAGCGAGGGCAGGTCGAAGGCGTCGAGGACGCCGGCCGGCACGTAGTCGGCGACAGCACCTTGGGACAGCAGGCCGAGAGCGAGATCCGTCAGCGCGCGCAGGCGGCCTTGCTGGACACCTTCTGTGGTCGGATAGATGGGCGTCAGCGACTCTTCGGTCGCGCCGGCCACCTCCGCCGCAATGCGCCGGTATTCCGGGTGCACGATCTCTATGCCGCCGGGCCCCAGGCGCGCTTCACCGAAGCAGCGCAGCCGCTGGCCGCGCACGAGTTGCGCCTGCTGTGCAGCCGAGAAATGGAAGAAGCGCAGCGTGACGAAGCCCGTGCCGTCGGCAAGCCGGACGAGCAGCGTGCGTCGCCGGCGAAATACGACTTCGGCAAGCTGGATCTCACCCTCGATGACGGCGCGATCGCCGTTGCGCAGCCCGCCGATTGGCACGACCCGGGTGCGATCCTCGTAGCGCAGCGGCAGGTGGAACAGCACGTCCTGCACGGAGTGCAGTCCGAGCCGGCCGAGCGCTTCGGCCAGTGCGGGGCCGACGCCGCGGAGCGCCGTTACCGGGCGTTCTGCGAGCGTCGCGAAGTCGCTCATGCGTTGGTGTTACGGAAGGACGAGGACGCCGTCCACTTCGACGATGGCGCCGCGCGGCAGCGCTGCCACGCCGACCGCGGCGCGCGCCGGATAGGGCTGCGTGAAATATTCCGCCATCACCTTGTTGACCGTCTGGAAGTTGCCCAGGTCAGTCAGGTAGACGTTGAGCTTCACCGTGTCCGAGAGGTCGCCGCCGGCGGCGCGCGCCACCGCGCGCAGGTTGTCGAATACGCGTCGCACGTGAACCTCGACTGCGCCCGTCACAATCTCCATCGTCTGCGGGTCGAGCGGAATCTGCCCGGACAGGTAGACGGTGTTGCCGGCCTTGATGGCCTGGCTGTACGTACCAATCGCCGAGGGTGCGTCGGGTGTCGCGACTGCGTTCAAGGGCACAGTGGTCTCCAGCAAGGGGATAGCGGTTAGCGGATAGCGGTTAGTCGGAAGGCAGCGTCGGGCATCGCGGCGCTTCGGTGGTACAGTTCGATGCGTAGTGTAAAGGCAGGTGCGTCAGGTCGGCACGGCGTCTCGGGCTACGCTCCGACTATCCCCTAACCCCTATCCCCTGTCCCCTACGCAAGTGACCTTGCGACCTTCAACACTTCCGGCATGCCGCGCACGGCGCGGATGACGTTCGCGAGTTGCTTGCGATCCTGCACCAGCAGCTCGAAGATCAGCGTCGACGTGTCGGTATCGCGTTCGACGACGGAGACGCGGTCGATGTTCGTCTGCGTGCCGGCGATGGCAGACGCGACGGAAGCAAGCACGCCCATGCGGTTCGTGACGTCTGCGCGGATCTCGACGTGGAACAGCCGGTCGGTGGCGGGCTGCCAGGTCACCGGGATCCACTTCTCCGGCTGTTTGCGGAACGACGCCAGGTTGCCGCACACCTCGCGGTGGATCACCACGCCACGGCCGCTCGAGAGGCTCGCGAGAATGGGATCGTTGGGGATCGGGAAACAGCAACGCGCGTAGGAAACGACGAGCCCTTCGGTGCCCGCGATGGCGAGCGGGCCGGCCGAACCCTCGGCGACGGCTTCGGTGTCGGGCGGTAGCAGTCGCCGCGCAATGAACGGCGCGATGCGCTCGCCGAGGCCGATCTTCTCGAACAGCTCGTCCGGGGTGCGCAGCCCAAGCTCGGCGACCACGCCATCGATCGAGTCCGACGGGATCTTGCGCAGCGTCAGCGCAAACTCTTCCAGCGCCTGGTTCAGGAGGCGCTTGCCGAGGTCGATCGCTTCGCCGCGCTTGAGGTTCTTCAGGTACTGGCGGATGGACGCACGCGCCTTGGCCGTGACGACGAAACTGGCCCACGCGGGATTCGGCGTCGCGCCTTTCGCCGTGATGATCTCGACCGTCTGGCCGTTGCGCAGCGGCGTGCGCAGCGGCACGAGACGGCGATCCACCTTGGCGGCCACGCAGCGATTGCCGACGTCGGTGTGCACCGAGTAGGCGAAGTCGACGCACGTCGAACCGCGCGGCAGGCGCCGGATTTCGCCCTTCGGCGTGAACACGTACACCTTGTCCGGGAACAGGTCGACCTTGACGCTCTCGAGGAATTCCTCGGAGTTGCCTCCCTGCTGGATCTCAACGAGCTGCTGCAGCCACTCGCGCGCGCGGTCGCCGTGCACGCCCGTCTCGGTGCCGCCTTCCTTGTACTGCCAGTGCGCCGCGATGCCGGATTCGGCGATGTGGTGCATCTGCTCGGTGCGGATCTGCACCTCGATCGGCGTGCCGTTCGGGCCGAACAGGGTCGTGTGCAGCGACTGGTAACCATTGACGCGCGGTATCGCGATGTAGTCCTTGAACCGCCCGGGCATCGGCTTGAACACTGAATGCACGATGCCGAGCGTGCGGTAGCAGGTATCCGTCTCGTCGACGATGAGGCGAAAGCCGTACACGTCGACGATGTCTCCCAGCGAGATCTTCTTGCGCCGCATCTTCTCGTAGATGCTGTAGACGTCCTTCTCGCGGCCCTCGATGCGCGCGGCAACGCCTGCCTGGTCGAGCGCTTCCTTCAGGGAAGCCGCTATGCGGCCGACGAACTGCTTCTGGTTGCCCTTGGCCGCCTTCACGGCGGTCTCGATGACCTTGTAGCGCTTCGGGTAGAGCGCGCGGAAGCCGAGGTCCTCGAGCTCGCGCTTGATTGCGTGCATGCCGAGCCGGTTCGCGATCGGCGCGTAGATCTCGAGGGTCTCGCGGGCGATCGCGCGGCGCTTGGCCGGCGGCATCGCGCCGAGCGTGCGCATGTTGTGCGTGCGGTCGGCGAGCTTGACCATGATCACGCGGATGTCGCGGACCATGGCGAGCAGCATCTTGCGGAAGCTCTCGGCCTGCGCCTCGGCGCGGCTGCGGAACTGGATCTGGTCGAGCTTGCTGACGCCGTCGACGAGCTCTGCCACCTCGCGGCCGAAGCGCGCCGTGATCTCGTCCTTGGTGTTCGGCGTGTCCTCCATGACGTCGTGGAGGATTGCCGCAATCATCGTCTGCGCGTCGAGCCTGAGGTCCGCCAGCAGGTCGGCGACCGCGACCGGGTGCGTGATGTATGGCTCGCCGGAGCGGCGGCGCTGCCCGTCATGCGCCTTGAACGCGAAGTCGTACGCTTCCTGCACCAGCTCGACCTGGTCGGGCGGCAGGTAGGTCTCGAGCTTCGAGATGAGCTGGTTGATCCCTATGGAGCGTCTTCCGTAGGGCAGCAGGCTGCGCAGGGAAGACGTGACGTCCATGGGATCAGGGCGGGCAGCGGAGGATCAGTCTCCCAGACCGATCTGCGGCGCGCGGAACTCGCCCATGAACTCCGGCTCCGGCATCAGTTCCGGCGGCGGGGGCGGGGGCAGGTCCGGTTCGTCGAGGATCTCGGCGCCGACGTGGCCGGCCGCGATCTCGCGCAGGGCGAGCACCGTCGGCTTGTCGTTTTCCCACTCGAGCGTCGCTTCCGACCCGTTCGCGAGCTTGCGGGCGCGGCGGGCGGCCACGAGCACCAGCTGGAACAGGTTCGGGACGTTCTGCAGGCAGTCTTCGACGGTAATACGGGCCATGGCGCTCGGAAATGGTCGGGGGAAAGGGGGGGAAGGATACTAAAGAACAGGGGATCGGGGATAGGGGATAGGGTCCGACCCGCCGGAGCGGGCCGTAAAGATGCCCCAGGTCCCGAAGCGCAGAGGCGCCCAGGCTGTGGCGGGCCTGCGGCCCGTCAATCAGGCCTGCGACAGGGCCTCGGCCAGCGTCCTCAAGCCCGGCCGATCGCGGCGGGATGCGTCACCCCGGCCGTGCGCGATGGCCTGCAGTTCGGCAAGCGCCTGCGCGAAATCGTCGTTGACGACGACGTAATCGAACTCAGCCCAGTGCGTCATGTCGGCGGCCGCGTCGCGCAGGCGCCGCTGGATCACTTCCTCGGCGTCCGTGCCCCTGCCCCGGAGGCGACGCTCGAGTTCGCCCCGCGACGGCGGCAGGATGAAGATGGAGATGCACTCCGGCAGCTGGCGCCGGATCTGCTGCGCGCCCTGCCAGTCGATCTCGAGGATCAGGTCCTGGCCCGCCGCGAGCGATGCTTCGACCTGCGCGCGCGCCGTGCCGTAATAGTTGTCGAAGACGCGGGCGTGCTCAAGGAACTCGCCCCGCTCGACCATGGCCTCGAACTCGTCCCGGGACACGAAGAAATAGTCGCGGCCATGCGTCTCCGTCGGTCGCTGTTGCCGCGTCGTATACGAGATCGAAAAGCGCAGCGACGGTTCGCGCTCCATGAGCGCGCGGACCAGCGAAGTCTTGCCTGCGCCCGAGGGCGCGGCGATGACGAAAAGGCGGCCGCGGCGCGGACCGGACAGCCCGGAAGTCACGCGGCGAGCCTCTTCCAGACGAGCCACGCCGTCGGGATGCAGGCGAGGAGCCCCACGACGGTCGTAGCGAACGCGAGCCCCGGGGGCAGCAAACCGGAGTTCGCAATGCCCAGGTAGGTGGGCACGACCGCGACGAGCCAGACGGCGAGCGCCGCCGTCAGCGCCGTCGTGAAATTCATTCCGCGCTGCATCGCCAGCACGACGAACAGCCAGGCCATCGCGACGCCATAGACGAAATCAGGGACGAGGCTGACAAGCTCGTTGACCCACGTGCGGCTGCGCAGGGGGGCGACCTGGAGAATCGCGTCCTTCCAGAGTGGCCCGAGCACCAGCTGGTTGCCGATCCAGCCAAGGATGTTCAGCAGCAGGCCCGCGGCAAGACCGACGCGCACGATCCGCGCAGGCGCCACGCGCGGCCCCGACCCCATGGCGGCGCTATTCAACGTTCTGCACCTGCTCGCGCATCTGCTCGATCAGCACCTTCATGTCGACCGCTGCCCGCGTCGTGTCGGCATCCTGCGACTTCGATGACAGCGTGTTGGCCTCGCGATTCAATTCCTGCATCAGGAAGTCGAGACGGCGGCCAGACGGCTCCTGCGCATCGAGCACCTGCAGCGTCTCGGTGACGTGGCTCCCGAGCCGGTCGAGTTCCTCGTCGAAGTCCATCTTGTAGGCGAGCAGCACCAGTTCCTGCTCGAGGCGCGTGGGGTCGACCTGTGCGCCGAGTTGCGCAACGCGCTCGGCCACGCGCGACTTGATCCGGGCGGCAATGTCCGGCAACCGGGCGCGCAGCAGCGCGACGCTTTGCTGCAGCGCTTCGCAACGACCGTGCAGCATTTCGCGGATCCGAGCGCCTTCCCGCGCGCGGGACTCGTTGATTTCAACGACGGTCGCGCGCACCAGTTCCATCGCGGCCGCGATCACCGGCCGCAGGTCTTTCTCGGCTTCACGGATCACGCCGGGCCAGCGGAGCAGTTCCAGCGGGCTGACCACGGCCAGGGATCCGCCTGCCAGTCCGGCGACGTCCACCGCGGTGCGTGCGAGCTGTTCGACGAGCGGACGGTTGATGTCGATGGTTCCGGTCTGCGGGGGGGCGCCGCGCAGGTACAGGCCGACGTCGACCTTGCCGCGTCGCAGGGCGCCTGAAACCAGCTGCCGCGCATCGTTCTCCAGGCCGCGCAGGTCTTCGGGCATTCGCACCGACAACTCGAGGTACCGGTGATTGACCGCGCGGATTTCACAGGTGAGCGTGCCCCAGGGCCCTTGGCTTTCGCGTCGCGCGAAGCCGGTCATGCTGCGGATCATGTGGATCTCGGCCGTGGTGGAAAGATTTCCGACGGGTGCGCCGCCGTGCAGCGAGCGCTGCAAAATGCTATAAATCCGCAACAATTCTACATGACAACGGGCGTGCCGGAGCGGGCCCTGTGCAGATCGAGCACGCAGACCTCAGCCTCATCGGCCATCGGGACGAAAACCAGGATCGTGTCGCCATCGCTGACGCGGACGGCACGGTGTTGCTTGCCGTCGTCGACGGCATGGGCGGTCACGCCGACGGTGCGCGCGCGGCGGAAGTCGCGATCCGCGCGATGGTCAACGAGTTCTGGGAGGCCAGCCGGCCGTTGTTCGATCCGGAGGGCTTCCTCCATCTCACGGTCGGACGAGCGCACGATGCCGTCGTCGCGCTCGGGCAGGGACTGCCGCCCGAGATCCGCCCGCGCGCCACCTGCGCGCTCTGCCTCGTGCAGGGCTCCAGCGCGTACTGGGCGCATGTCGGCGACAGCCGGGTCTACCAGCTGCGCAGCGGCAAGGTGTTCGCTCGCACGCGCGACCACAGCCACGTCGAACTGCTGCTGCAGGCCGGGCGCATCACCGAGCGGCAGGCGCAGGGACACCCGATGCGCAACTACGTCGAGTGCTGCATCGGTGGCGACCCGATGTTGCCCGAAATGACGTTGAGCGGCCGGCGGCCGCTGCAGCAGGGCGACGTGCTGCTGCTCTGCTCCGACGGCCTCTGGTCCGGCGTGACGGACGTCCAGATCGCATCCTTGAGCGTCGACGCGCGCGAATTGCGCGATGCGCTCGCCGAGCTCGGCGAGAAAGCAGTGACGAGCTCGGCCCCTTACGCCGACAATACGTCTGCCGCAGCCATACGCTGGCTCGGCCCCTGACCCGCAGGGCTGCGCCTGCGGCCCGCATCGCTTCCAGCGGAGAAATCACCTTGAGACCTAGTGGCCGCGCGCCCGACGAACTGCGTCCTGTCCGCATCACACGTGGCTTCACTCGCCACGCCGAAGGCTCCGTCCTCGTGGAGTTCGGCGACACGCGCGTGCTGGTCACCGCGACCGTCGAAGACGGGGTGCCGTCATTCCTGCGCGGCAAGGGCGAAGGGTGGATCACGGCGGAATACGGCATGCTGCCGCGCTCCACGCATACCCGCAGCGCACGCGAAGCGGCACGCGGCAAGCAGGGGGGGCGCACGCTCGAAATCCAGCGGCTGATCGGCCGGTCGCTGCGCGCGATCGTCGACCTGCGCGCTCTCGGCGAACGCACCGTCACGCTCGACTGCGACGTGCTGCAGGCGGACGGCGGCACGCGCACCGCCTCGATCACGGGCGCCTATGTCGCGCTGGCCGACGCGATGACGACACTCGTGCGGCGCCGCCAACTCGCGACGAGCCCGCTGCACGGTCAGATTGCCGCGGTGTCCGTCGGCATCGTGCGCGGCGAGGCGGTCGTGGACCTCGACTATGTGGAGGACTCGTCCGCCGAAACCGATATGAACGTCGTCATGAACAACGGCGGCGGTTTTGTCGAAGTGCAGGGCACGGCCGAAGGGCATGCGTTTCGCCGCCACGAGCTCGACCGTCTGCTCGACCTGGCGGCCGCGGCATGCGAGAAGCTTTTCGCCGTGCAATTCGAGGCGTTGCAGTCACCGCTGGCCGTTCCCGAGGGAGCGCCGCGCGGCAAGGCGCGATGAGCCTCCAAGTCCCCGCCCGCGTCGTCATCGCCACCGGCAATGCCGGCAAGCTGCGCGAGATGCGGGAAATCCTCGCGCCGTGGCGCGTTGACGTTCGTTCGCTGGCGGAGTTCACGCAGGCTGCCCCCGATGAGACGGGGCTCACCTTCGTGGAAAACGCGTTGCTGAAGGCGCGCTTCGCCTCCTCCGTCACGGGACTGCCGGCCATCGCCGACGATTCGGGGCTGGAAGTCGATGCGCTGCATGGCGCGCCGGGCATCTACTCGGCCCGGTACGCGGGCGCCGAGGCGGGCGATGCTGCGAACAACGCCAAGCTGCTGCACGAACTCGCGCTGACGCCCGATGCGGACCGGACAGCCCGGTATCGCTGCGCGATGGTGTACCTGCGCTGGCCGGAAGACCCGGCTCCGATCGTCGCGCAGGCGTACTGGGAAGGTCGCATCGGGCGCGAGCCGCGCGGAACCGGGGGGTTCGGCTACGACCCGCTGTTCCTCGTCGACGACGGCGCGCATACGGCTGCGGAGCTGAGCCCGTCGGAGAAGAACCAGCGCAGCCATCGCGGCCAGGCGCTGCGCAAGCTGGTCGCGGCGCTCGCCACCGGCGAGCCATGATCGACCCCGGCCGGATTCCACTCGCGCTCTACGTGCACTTGCCGTGGTGCGTGCGCAAGTGTCCGTACTGCGACTTCAATTCGCACCAGGTGCCCAGCAGCGGCCTGCCGGAGCGACCGTATCTCGCCGCGTTGCTCGAAGACCTCGAATACGCCGCAAGTGACGTTGCCGGACGACAGGTCGTCTCGGTGTTCTTCGGTGGCGGGACGCCCAGCCTTTTTTCCGCGGCGGCGATTGGCGATGTGCTGGAGCGCGCCAACCGGTTGCTTCCCTTCGTACGCGACGTGGAAATCACGCTCGAAGCAAATCCTGGTGCCGTCGAACACGGCCGCTTCGTGGAATACGCGGCAGCGGGAATCAACAGGGTGTCGCTTGGCGCGCAGAGCTTCGACGATGCAAGGCTTGCGGCGCTCGGGCGCATCCACGTCGCCGGCGACATCGAGCGCGCCGTGGACGAGCTGCGCACAGCCCGCATCGACAATTTCAACCTCGACCTGATGTACGCGCTGCCTGGCCAGGACATCGCCGGAGCGCTCGCAGACGTGGATCGGGCCGTTGCGTTGCAGCCGACGCACCTCTCCCATTACCAGTTGACGCTCGAACCGGAGACGCCCTTCGCCAGGAGG
>Ga0316600_10001189_pt1 | contig 12034 bp, 12 predicted proteins | sample OWC_soil_day5_CT_FD_207652 | JGI IMG/M metagenome (GOLD analysis project Ga0316600, IMG submission 207652) | Wetland soil microbial communities from Old Woman Creek delta, Ohio, United States - OWC_soil_day5_CT | ecosystem: Environmental > Terrestrial > Soil > Wetlands | place: USA: Ohio...
CATTCTGCCCATAGCTTTATTAATGTACTGTTTTTTATCAGCTAGCGGTATATGGATTTTTATCATTTTAGCTTTTGTAGGTATTTTGCTATCGGCAACTGCAACCAGTAGTTTAGTATTGACGCAAAAAATGATGCCGAAAAATGTAGGGATGGCTTCCGGTTTTACCCTTGGTTTTAGTGTAGGATTAGGAACGATGGGCGTTCTAGGTTTAGGGCGAGTAGCGGACTATTGGGGAATTACCTTTGTTTTCGATATACTGGTTTTACTACCGATACTCGGCTTTATCCTCACTATGTTTGTAAGGGAACCTAGTCAATCAGGCCCAAATGTAATCATGATAGACCCGATTTTAAACAAGAAGAGTTGATGGATGACCTAGGCGGAAATAACTAATGAGACGGGTATGATGTGTAGCGCATTGTAAGAAGGAAATAGTGGGAAAGGTGTTTCTTAGAAACACGAGACCTGTTTTGCTTTTTTAAGACTAATTAAAACTTAGCCTTTATTAATGATACGCAGACCTGTATCATGTGTAACGGCGAAAAAAAAGGCCATTTCAAGGCTATAACTAAATAAGAGAGATATCATTCATAAAATGATATCTCTCTTATTGCATTATCTAATTGTGCTTTATTTAATGCTTCGCTGATTTTATATAGTTCGTTTTTGATAGTTATAATACTCTTATCGGTCATTTATCGGCTTTTGTGCCAGTTTTTTTGTAGCTCAACAATAGTACCATCTGGATTGCGTCCATACACAGCTGTTAGGATACCAATATCACCATAAGTTATAATTTTATTGTAGAACGTAGACTATGTTTTAAGGCCTACAAACCTTACAAGCCCCATACATAGACCTAACAGCTTCCTCCCGAGTATTAAAATATATTCTATGCTTATCAGATATCAGTCTCGTATATTGGCATCTGGCATGATGAAATATCCTTATATAGGAATTACCAACATAAGCAGTTTTAGATTGTGGTGCAAAATTGTCAGCTGCGCAGTCGTCAAGGTATGTGATTTGGTTTGAGATTATTGGTTGATGGGATAGAGTAATCGAAGGGAAAATAGTTGCTAGGCTGACCGCAAAACAGAATAATATAAATAGTTGTAGGTATGATTTTTCTAGTTGTCTCATAATATGCCTCACTATATTTATTTAATAATTTTGATAAAAGATGTAGTATAGTATTTTATATATTTCAAATGTAAAATCCTTTTTAAGTGTTAATTTTTAATCAAAAGTTTTCATATTGTTGCAACAAAATAGTACTTTGTTTATAGAATTGCAGGCGAAAAGGAAGTTTAAGATTAATGATGGAGAAGAACCGTATCATTTATAATGGAAAAAGTCTTGTAAAGCAGATAAAATAATGCGTTACAGGGCTTTTATTGTAGTTATTTAAATATTTTTGAGAATAGTATAGGTTTATATCCAATGATTGACAATTTCGAAGATGTATAATATAGTAGTTATAACAATAACACCTAAGGGGATGTCTATGGAAAAAATACTGGCAGAAATACAGAAACTTGGTTTTTCCCAATATGAATCAAAAGCTTATATAGCACTCTTACAGAATTCTGCTATTACTGGCTATGAACTTAGTAAACGTTCAGGGGTTCCACGTTCTATGATTTATGAGGTTATCAATAAATTAACTGATCGAGGAGCTATCTATATTATACCTTCTGATCCTCTTAAGTATTCTCCCGTGCCAGTACTAGAATTTCTCAAACGTGTGCGTAGAAACATGGATGCTACGTTTGATTTCTTGGATAAATCATTAGGCTCGCTAGAGCAGGGCGGGGACGTAAATGTAATTTCCCATATTGATGGTTATGAGCCAGTCATGGATGAACTGCTAAGCATTATTGATGAAGCAAAGCAAGAATTATGGCTTTCCGTTTGGAATCAACAAGCATTATTGCTGGCCAGCAAGGTAGAAGATGCCGAAAAACGTGATGTAAAAGTGTTATCTATCGTCTTTGGCAATCAGGATTGTCGGTTAGGGGTTACTTTCCATCATGACTATATGCCCCCTGATGTTGTCAAACATCGTATAGGCGGAAATTTAACGATAGCAGTTCGAGATAAAGATGAAGTTATAATTGCAAATTTTCTTGATCATTCAAGTTCTTGGGCTGTAAAAACCCATGATCCTGCCTTAGTATTAGTAGCAACTGAATTTATTAGACATGATATTATGATAGAGGCTATCACACATCACTTTGGCGCAGAACAGCTAGATGAACTTTGGCGGAACAATCCAGATTTGCAATATGTTGTTACGGGAGAGCGGTCTGAATAAGAAGGGCCGCTTTAATTAAAATGTATTTGAAGTGGTTATAAAACTAACTCCTAAATGTGAGGCAAATATAAGTAAGATGGAGGAAAAGATGAGTATGTATTCAAAAAGAATGAAATTTCTTGAAGGAGTAAAAGCAGGACTGCCTGTTGCAGTCGGTTACATACCTATTGCGGTTGCTTTTGGATTATTATCAAAGTCGCTTGATATCCCTAGCTATACTAGTATTTTAATGTCTTTGTTGATTTATGCGGGCGCTAGTCAATTTATAGGGATTAATCTATTAGTTTTAGGAGCTTCTTTTGGGGAAATTATAATAACCACTTTTCTTTTAAATTTACGCCACTTTCTTATGACAGCGACATTGTCACAACGTCTTTATAGCGAAGTATCTAAAAGCTGGAGAGCACTATTATCTTTTGGTGTTACCGATGAAACTTTTACAGTGAGTGCATTGCAAAAAGCAGAAAAATTGTCTGAGTATTTCATTTTAGGTATTAATACGATAGCTTTTGTTTCATGGAATGTTGGAACTTGGCTTGGATTATTTTTTGCAACTAGTTTGCCTGAGGTAGTTAAAGCTAGTATGGGAATAGCATTATATGCTATGTTTATTGGTTTATTAATTCCTCATATAAAAAAGTCGAAGCCTGTATTGGTTGTTTCATTGTTGTCTATGATGATAAACTGCTTGATTTATTGGGCGTCTATGTTTTCAGGATTTTCAAGTAGTTGGGGGATCATTGTCGCAACCATAGTGAGTGCTGCTGTAGGTGCAATTTTCTATTCAAAAGGAGAGGAGCAAGTATGAATTTAATTTATTTAGTGTTGGCAATGGCTATCGTTACTTATATACCGCGGATGGTACCGCTAGTTTTATTGCAAAATGTAAGCTTACCAAGATACATAAAGGGTTTTATGGGATTTATCCCATATGCAGCATTGGGAGCGCTTATTTTTCCTGGAGTGTTTAATTCGACTGGTGCAAGTCATTTAGAATCAGCGATTATAGGATGTAGCGTGTCAATATTGCTGGCCTGGTGGGAAATGAATCTTATTTTTGTGGTAGTAGGAGGTATAACAGGAGCTTTTATTATGAATGTACTTTTTTAAAGCTAAAATATTATGATTTTCTTGACAATACCCAATAAGTGCGGTATCATGTAGTTAGTTTTATAAAACTAACTACATGAGGGAGAATTATCATTATGCCGATTGAAGATGTAATTGTCAAGGCAATTAATAGTATATCTGATTCCATGCGTGAATGTATGAGAAAATATAAGGAGGAGGCTCCTGATGGTAAAGAATTATTTAATTTGACGATAACCCAATTGCATTATCTACATGCTATAAAAGAAATGGGCAATCCTACGATAACCGAGCTTGCAGAAAAGATTGGTGTGCAAAAATCAACCGTAACTGTTGCTTTAAATAAACTATTGCAACGGGAATATATTGAGAAAATTCCCTCAGAAACTGATCTGCGTGTAATCCATGTGAGTTTATCAATGAAAGGAAAGAAATTAATTCAAATTGAAGATATGGGGTACTATCATTTTGCCAATCAAATTATTGGGGCATTAAATGAAGGCGAAAGAGAAACGTTTACCTGTCTTTTAGGGAAAGTCATAAACAATACTACCCGCGACTAGTACGCGGGTTTTAAATAGACAGATAGTTAGCTTGATGAAACTAATTTGTTTTCGTATATAAAAGAGAAATAAGGAGGTCTAATCGTGAGCATAGTAAAAAGAAGTCTGTGTGCAATTATAATGACGATGGTTTGTTTCGGGTCAACATTAGTGTGTTGGGCTAATGATTACAAGGATGTTACTGTTGTGGTTGTTGTAGACAAATCCAAGGAAAATTATGGTATTGAGCTAAAGAATGAAGTGTATAAACACTTAGAGAAAGAGTTAAAGGTTGTCGTTACTAAGGAGAATGAACTGCAAGATATAATAAAAAACAATGGCTTTGAAGAAATGGGGAAGGCTGAGAAACCAGAACTTTCTTGTTTGGCCGCCAAGACTGGTGCCAATTTAGTACTTGTAGTAGAGATACTGCCTACGAAGTCTGATATTACTCAAATCATTTGTTATCAGGCGATTAAGTCTGAAGCTACCTTAAAAGTTCGTCTATATGATGCAATTAAGAACCAATATGTATTGGCAGAAGAGATAGGAAGTACGAGTATCAATGAAACATATATTCCATATACCTTTGTAGGAAAAAAAGTAACTGTGGTGAAAGCTGTTCGTAAAGCGGTAGACATTGTTGCCCAAAAGGTCAATGGCGTAATAACTCAATAGAGTTGGACCCTGTAAGTAGGGAGGGTAGATATGAGTAGGAGATTGCTAAGTGGTGCAGTAAGTAAGAAGTGTATATGGATACCATTTATTTTGGTAGTATTATTTTGGGGAGCAACAAATTCCCGATTTACTGCGTCAAACACGTTAATCATCAGAAATGATAGGGAAATTGTGGGTGGAAATATGGGAGTTAGGATTACATATGGTCCTTATTGGTTTCACCAAATAGCTATGATTATAACTGCCACACCCACTTATGCCATATGGATTGAAGACTTAGATGGAAAATACATTAGCACTTATTATGTGACTGAAAAGTTTTATCAATGGACACGGAATTCGGGGGATAACACGCCAGAAAGAATAGAGGCGTTACCTTATTGGTGGCACAAACAAAGAGGCTTGCTATTGAATGACACAGTGACTGCGGCAACGCCAAAACACGATTTAACCATTAGAAATACAATAAATCACTGTCCAAAAAAATTTGTGGTAAAAATGGAGATTAATAACTCATTTGACTATAACGAATACTATACCAAGGATGGGAAAAATGGTACTGTAGGGACAAAAGACGGAGGTCAACCTGCACTAGTGTATTCAGCGGTGGTTGATGTATCTCAGGGATCCAGGGAATATCAAATGAGTCTTGTTGGTCATAGTAGTCCAGACGGTAGTGATGGTGAATTGTACTCTAATATCTCTATTGTGACCACTGCTCGACAGATTATTGATAAGGTTATCGTAAAGATAGAATAAGTATGTGGATATACGAGTTAGATGAAGCTTCTTGGATTCGTATTACTATTGAGAATTTAGCCGTTAAAGAAAATAAGGAGAGCCGTATCTTCTCTAACGGCTAAGTATGGCCTGACCCTTGAAAATTATGACATTATTCCAAGAACGATGATTGGGAGTGCTAGGAATTTTGATGATACCCCGCAGGCGCTGAATCAGTTGGTTCTATGAAAGAGTAAGCGCGACGACTGTTCAGCCATTTGTATTCATGTCGGGAGTATTTAATTAGGCTCTGGTGCGAAAATTTCAAAAAGTCAAGGAGATCCTATGTTCATAAGAATATTAAGTTGAGATATCCATCATTTTATTAAAGAAATTAATCTTTGAAAGGAAACATTGAAAGCCCCTTTGGAGAATGTAATGTGTTTCGTGTGGAAGTATAATCTCACAATAGGAAGCGACCTCCTTAGTTTAGGGTGCCAAACTTTTATACGAACTACTATTTCACGTATTAGTATCGCCTGTCTATCAAAACATATGTTGAGTCAGTTGCGTTGATACAGCGGAGGTAGGCTGATTCTAAAGGAATAGTGGGTTTTATGAAAAACATAATAAGTATGTTTATATTCGCCTAGACTTATGTTTAGGCGATATTTTTATGTAGCGGGGTATTTTCTACAAAATTTATAAGCTAAGGGCGGGTTAAGAAGAGGGATATCGTTCTCAAAGTAGCAGGAAAATTATCTTTGCAATTGGTGGCACAGATGTGTCGGGGGGAAAGTATGATAATTAGCCGTATCGGCTTAAACGGCAAATTCTGAGATTTCAAATGTAAAGGAGTAGGAGGAATTAGCACTAAATGAAGAGAAATAGCTGTAGTATTACCTAATGTAAGTTATGGTTATTTTAATCGATGTCCTCGGTCATATTGTGGGTAATATTGCAAACAATACGATGGAGCCATTAGAATTGTAGATGAGGAGATGGAAAATGAAGATTGGCGCACGAGTGATCAAAACAGGTATAGCCGTCGCAATAACAATGTTTTTTTGTAAATATTTTGATCTTGAACCCGCTTTGTTTGGTGCTGTTTCTGCTGTGATTAATATGCAACCATCAATTTTTTTAACACTAAGGGCAGCACGTGATCAGATTTTGGTTCATATCCTAGGTATTGCCGCAGGCTTCTTTTTTGGCTATTTTCTTGGTGTTAATCCGTTCTCAGCGGGTTTTATAGTTATATTACTTATACCAATATACATAAAATTAAAACTGCATAGTGGTATAACAATGGGAATCGTTGCCGCTCTCTTTGTTCTAAGTTCTAATACTGATGAATTCTTGATACATGCTCTTGTTAGAACTGGAGTTATATTCATCGGTCTTGGCTCGGCCATGCTTGTCAACGTATTGTTATGGCCACCTAAATATAATAAACTACTTAAAGAAAAATTGAGGCAGAGCAACGAGGCATCGATTCTTTACTTCTGTCGTGCAGTGCAGAATTATGTTGGTCTTGATAGCAGAGAATTTAGTGTAGATTTGGAACAAAGAAAGAGAGTTTACAAACTAAATAAGGAAGCAAGAATGTTGTTGGATTTGCTAAGCAGAGAAAGGCAAGTGGCTACAGAATCATCTGAGCCAAGAGAGTGGCTTTCTCAGGCAGAAAAGCTAATTGATTACAACGAGTCTATCACAAAAAAAGGTGACCGTATTTTTGATCTTTTGCCTATAAGATTGGAGCGAAGAATGAAGTCAGGTTCTCCACCTATTAGTGAAGAATTCAAATATGTTTTGGAAATATTAGAAAGTGGATGTACAATAGTTATTCGAGTGAACGGAAAAATTAGTTCTGTCATTGTCGATGGCGGTACAGCAATACCAGAAGAAATCAGCGAAGATTATTGGGAAGGCCTTACTAAGGCAATTGAGCGATGGCAGCCAAGACTTACAGGCAGCTATTATTTACATGGGTTACTTGAAGTGGCTGTAATTGCAAGTGAAATTAAGTGGGCCACGCGGCAAGCCAAGATATTGCTGTATGAAATTGTAGAAAATAAGTAATAAATCATTTCACGGGGACGACTTTGCTGAGTTGAGAAACAATGGGATCAGAATTGATTTGTTCGTTCAATTGACGTATTTAACGCAAGTTCGCCTAGACTTCGATTTAGGCGGATTTTTTTGTTGGGGGCAAATATACGAAAATGTATCTTACGCAGAATAGGGGGAGAATTTCGTGTAGGAGTATTGTTAGATGAAGGAAAGGGGGGACACCCCTAGTAAATTAAGCTGGGAGCAAATGCTAGAGCCAATATAGAATGCTATAATCCCAGATTTGATATATTTCTGTTAAAATAAATTATGCGATATTTTTACTTCATTTTTAAAGTTTGTGGTAAAATTATAAACATGTCTTTAACTTTTCCACTAGAACGAATAAAGTATCTAAGTGTATGAATTTCAGAGTATTTGTTATTATATTTTTAATAAAGGAATTAGATAAAATGAGAATTGATTATCATATGCATTTTGAAAATGGCAGTTATAATCTTGAATGGGTAAAAGGATTTTTTCGCCATGCACGTCAGCGGAATATTGATGAGATAGGAATAGCAGAACACAGTCATGGATTTGTAGAGTTTAAGGACTTGTACTATGAGGAACTGATTTTGAATGATTCACCAGTAGGAAGCTATCAACAGCAATGGTTGATTAAAAATAAGTTTCGATATAGTATCAAAGAATATTTAGATTTTATGAATAGTCTCAAGAAAAAGGGTTATCCAGTGAAAACGGGTATAGAGGTTTGTAACTTTAAAAATCAGCAGCGGGTAGCTAATATTTTAGAAAAATATAATTTTGACTATATCATCGGTTCAGTGCATTTTATAAATTCCTGGGGCTTTGATTTTTCGGATTTGAAGTTTGTTTGGGATGAACATAGTTTAACGGATATTTATGATTGGTATACTACTGAAATAGAGGGCATATGTCGTGCTGGAGTATATGATATTCTTGGACATCCTTTTAATCTTAGACTGTTTAAACATATCCCCAATTTTGATGTACAGCCTTTTTTAAATAGAGTTGCCATAGCCTTAAGTAAAGCCGGTATGGGAATGGATATTAATACTGGTACATTATATCGATATCCTATTAATGAAATTTCACCTTACCCTGCTTTTATGAAAACCGCAAGAGATTATAATATACCAATCATTTTTTCCTCTGATGCACATCGGCCGGAGGATTGTGGAAGATATATTGATATTGCCGAGGAATATGCTAAAGAATATGGTTACAATGAAGTGTTGGTATTTAAAGAACGCAAAGCTATAGCTCATAAGATAGGGGGAAATATAATACCTAAGGCTATTTGCTTATAAATAATGTCGTAATAGCAACAGGTAGTATGCCGACAAACAATACATATAGCGATATCGAACAATGCAAGCCAATCATATATTAGGGTGTAACAGCGGCAGGTATAGCGAATTTACTAAATCTGCACAGAATTTGTTACTGTGAAAATTAGCCATGCACCAACACCTATGTCTTATTTGTGGTGAAGCGATTATATATACTAACGAAGCCATAGAAATGGAATGTATAAATTGTCACAAAAAGTTTCTAAGTAATGCAAAGTGTGCAAGTGGACATTTTGTTTGTGACCAATGTCACGGTTCAGATGCGCTTCTTGTAATCAAATATGAATGTAATAAAGTCGATTCTAAAAATCCATATGAGACCCAAGATATATCATTGATTTATTAAACGAAAAGTCAAGCCAATGATTGGATTTGATAGCTTTGAAACTGCCTAGAAAACAATCTGCGGAATTGAAGCCATACACATGTTTAGAGAGGGGCAGATTGAATTCAATCTGTCCTTTTTGAGATTGAATTTATAAACAAGATTATGGGTATCGCAGCTTGATATTCTGGTGGGATATGGGGTAGACTTTGTGAAAATTTTGCATCAGAGCCTCATAGGATATCTTGATACCTTATTAGGTCCATAACCACCAAACTTCATCTATTTTAGAAATATTTAGGGAGATTTTTATTAATAATAACGAATAAAGAGATATGTTGTGGTGGTGTGATTATGGTGGTGGTGAGTAAAAAATAAGGTGGTGTATTATTAGTATTGTAAAAGTTGAGAGTTAAGAGGAGAGAGACGATACTAAATGAAAATAATCTAAAAGAAATGAAGTCCTTTAAATTTCGAATATTAATAAAATATGGATGTATAGATGATAAAAGTAATGCTACTATCGTGCCCAAAGAGATAATAATTCCTGCCAATATTCAACAGGGAGACAATGTAGATGGCACAATTGCCAATGCACTCAATAGGAGCAGTACTGTCTGATGGAAAACCTGTCAAATTTTTCAATAAAGTCGACAGGATTTTTTTGTTTTATATCTCATAATATATGATACTGTGGGACTGATTGAATACAGTGTGATAGTGAGTTTTTTAAGTTTCATATAGCTAATAAAAAAAGATATATTAGACATACTAAAAAATGATATGAGCACAAAGAAAGGAGAAAATAGATATGTTTTTTGGATTAACGCCTTATAAGCAAAAGCATTTGCATGGTCATCAAAGAGATGCATTGAGTCAGTTTGCGCGAAACTTTTTGGGAGATGATTTTCAGGCGCTATTTGAAAATAGGAATAATTGCTCTCGTTCTTTTCGGGTAGATATGTGGGAAACTGATGATAAATATGTATTAGAAGCTGATCTACCTGGTATTAACAAAGAGGATATAAGCCTTCGTTATGAAAACAATTATTTAACAATTAGCGCCAAAAGAAATGCGATGCAAAAAGTAAAAGATGAAAAGAGTTATGTTCGTCGAGAAAGAAGTTTCAGACAGTGCCAACGGAGTTTTTACGTAGATAATATTCACAACGATAAAATTGATGCCAAATTTAATGATGGCGTTCTTAGTGTTACCTTACTAAAATTGAATAAATCTAAGGAAAAGCAGGGCAATATCCCTATTCACTAGATTATAGAAGAAGCTGTACTTTAATAGTGTAGCTTCTTCTATTTGCGAAAAACATATAGGGGAATTTTATAATAATTGCTGGTTATTATAAAACAAAAGTTAGTAGCCAGATTGAGATATCTGGATACGCTTTTAAAATAGAGATTATGATGGTTTGGGGGCGTTTGGGAGATTCGTTTCATTTGCTCGTAACTGTTATTTCTGGTTTTAGACTTGCAATAAAGAACTCCAGAACTCAAATAAGACTCATATTCTCCGAGTTATTGTTTTGTTTCGTAATATTGAAGTAATTCGCTTACTGTTACGAATTCATAATCGAGAGATCGAAGAGTGTCAATAATAAATGCAACAGCCTCAGGTGTAGGTGATGGATATTTTCCATCATGTAAGAGAATAATACTTCCGGGTTTAATGTTTTTTAATACAGAATTTACGATATCGCCTACTGGAGGGGAACGCCAATCTCGGGTATCTATTGACCAAAGAATTGTAAGATAGCCACTATCTCTAGTCAGCTTTATGATTATATCATTATAAGATCCCCCTGGAGGGCGAAAAAGAGTGGGTTTAGGTGCCACTGTTAAAATAGCTTTTTCGGTTTTATCTAGTTCTTCTTCTAGTTGACTTTTACGTATTTTAGTTAAATTTGGATGGCTATAAGTGTGGGTACCGACTTCATGACCATCCTCAATTTCTTGCCGAACAAGCATTGGAAATTGTTCAACTCTCTCTCCTACTACAAAGAAAGTAGCTTTTACGTTTTTTTCTTTCAAAATAGCCAAAATTTCAGGTGTAGTTTTGTTAAGAGGGCCATCATCGAATGTTAGTGCGATTACTTTTTGAGAAGTAGGTACGTTCCTAATAGCAGGTGTAAGATCTATCAATTGGTTTTCCAATTTCATGCCAACCCCTATAGCTAGAAAAAAGAAGAATCCCAATATACCTTGGAAAAATTTCATAGTGAACTCCTTATCTAAGAATCTAATAGATTATACGATTAGAAGTTTGAAAGTATTCTAGTGCGGGATTTCTTGTAATAATACATTTAACATCTAAAGATCTAATGCATAATTGTTATGAAAAGCTTTAATTTGTTTTCTGACCTTTGCTTTAATAATTGGAGAATTTGAGCATGCTGATTGTAATGTTAATGTACGCTGGATTTTAAATTATTGGATTGGCAGCCACCGAAGCTGCAAATCCTTATGTAACAGTACCAAGAGCCATCAGAGATACGGTGATTGGTCTCATTTAGGTTATATGTATTGACGGTTCTTGTGGCACATGATATAGACCATTTTGGTCTTATGAGATGTATTAAATCAAAGGGTGACTTCGCTGTTCAGATTAAATCGAATGAAATATTATTATAGAGAAACTATTAATGAGCAGATTTCATTAAATTGAAGTCTGCTCATTTTTGTAACTTGTACCGCTTCTTTAAATTTGGTATTTTACCTTTATTCAACTTCCTCAATCGTTATTTTTATATAGTTACCATCCAAGTAATACTCACTTAAAATATTCCACAGATCGCGATCATTTAACAATAATTGTGCTTTATCTGCATCCATATTTAACATTCCTTCTAATATAATTCTATTCACAATATCACTCCCGAATTTTCTTTCATAATTATCT
>Ga0316600_10001190_pt1 | contig 12031 bp, 8 predicted proteins | sample OWC_soil_day5_CT_FD_207652 | JGI IMG/M metagenome (GOLD analysis project Ga0316600, IMG submission 207652) | Wetland soil microbial communities from Old Woman Creek delta, Ohio, United States - OWC_soil_day5_CT | ecosystem: Environmental > Terrestrial > Soil > Wetlands | place: USA: Ohio...
GGCTGGAGCCTGGAGGTTTCCAAAGACCCTTCCAGGGGGGTGGATCTCGATCTTCTCCGAGGCGGAGAGATTGCCCCGAACCTCTCCGCACACGACCAAATGAGCGACTTGAACCTCGGACTCAATGACGGCGTCATCTCCGACAATCAGAGTTCCGTCCCCCGCGATTTCTCCTTTGAAATGCCCTTCGATCCGGACGGTACCGGAAAAAAAGAGGTTTCCGTCGAACTCCGAATTCTTTCCCAGAAAGGCTTTGATTTCATCCCTTCGCTTCATGTTCTCATCTTATCTCCACACATCGAGTCATGTTTGTTAGCACACCGGTGGGAGGTTGGCAAGGAAAACAAAGGAAGGGGTTACTTGAACATAAAGCGTCTCATGCTAATGTTCATCAGCAGTCCCATGCCCACCATGGTCGAGAGAATCGACGACCCTCCATAGCTGAAAAGCACCAGAGGAATTCCTACCACCGGCAGCAATCCTGTGGTCATGCCCACGTTGATGACCGTTTGCCAGAAAACAATCGCCGCAACCCCGAGGGCGATGATGGTCCCAAATTTGTCTTTCGAATTCAGAGCGATGCGGATTCCCCACAAAATCAGAAACAGGTAAAGGAGCAGCAAGCAACCGGCGCCCACAAAACCCCACTCCTCCGCAAGAACGGAGAAGGCAAAGTCTGTGTGCTGCTCAGGCAGGAAATGCAGCCTTGTTTGGGTCCCGTTCAGATATCCTTTGCCCCAGGCCATTCCGGAGCCGATCGCGATCTTGGACTGTATAATATGGTACCCTGCTCCTAGCGGGTCCATGTCCGGACTGAGAAAGGTCAGGATCCGGCGCTGCTGGTACTCCTTGAGATGAATCCAAAGAAACGGGGCCGCACACACGCCGGACAGGACTAGGACCAAGAGAGATCGCCATTTCATTTTCGCAAAAAGAAGAATGCAAAAAGAGACACCGAGCACTAGAAGGGCCGTGCCCAGATCCGGTTCCTTTACGATCAGAAAGGCTGGAGCGCCGATGAAGAGACAGGGCACCCACAGATCCCTCAGCCCGAATTCATTCATGTGGCTCCGGTCATTGAAGAACTTGGCTAGACTGATGACGAGCGTGATCTTGACCAGCTCGGAGGGCTGAAAAGAGAAGCCGCCGAAACCCAGCCACCGCTGAGATCCGGATCGAACGTCCCCTATGAAGGCGACCAGCAAGAGAAGACCAAGAGAAAAAAAATACGCCGGGTATGCCACGCGCTCCAGCCCGTGGTAGTCGTAGGTGGTCATGAGCAGCATGACCGCGATGCCCAAGAGGAACCAGTAGATCTGTTTCAGAAAAATCTGGGACCCTCCCGACCCTTTGAGCGGGTACGTGGCGCTGTAAAGGTTGATAACGCTCACGACGCCGATGAGTACGAGCAGGAGCAGGAGCACCCAGTCAAAATGTTGAAGCAATCGTCGATCAAACATTCCCTTTGTTCCTAATCCAAGCCTCTTGCCGCAACCAAAGTCTCCCTGAGCTGGGTCCGGCGGTTGTACCAACGAGTAGGCGGTATGCAGTAGGGAGTAAGCAGAAAGGGCGCATTCCTACTGCATACTGTTTACTGTTTACTGCCTACTGATTACTGAACCTCTGCGCCTGTGGTAAAATACTCATTTTCCGTAGAAGGCCTCGAACATCTCTTTGGCCAGCGGCGCCGCAGCGCTTCCGCCATGCCCTCCGTTTTCCACAAGCACCGCCACAGCGATTTCCGGCTTGTCCGCCGACGCGAGCGCGACAAACCACGCGTGATCGTTCAAATCCGGAGGCGGTTCTTCCCCCTTCTGGACCGGTTTTTCCTTGCCCATCGCGACGACCTGGGCTGTGCCTGTTTTGCCAGCCACAACAGGGCCGGTCTTCAATCTTGATTTGGAGCCGGTTCCGCCCGGCTCGTTCACCACGCCGACCAATGCACTCCGGATCAGGGCGAGATTCTGTTCTTTCACCTTCAGGCGGCCGTTCACCTCCGGAGTGAACTGATACACCTGTTTGTCGTCTTTTCCCGCCCACTTCACCACCTTGGGCTGGTACAAATACCCACCGTTGAAGAAAGACGAGATTGTCCTAGCCATCTGGAGCGGGGTGACCAGCACAAAGCTCTGCCCAATGGAGGTCGAGATCGTCTCCCCCGGCTGCCAGGGAACGCCGAAGCGCTTGAGCTTCCACCGGCTGCTCGGAATCAACCCTTCCTTTTCCGAACCCAGTTCATAGCCGGAAACGACTCCCAGCCCGCACATCTTGGCGAAGTGGTGGATTTTGTCCACCCCCAGTCGCCTTCCCAGCTTGTAAAAGTAAACGTCGCACGACTCCACGATCGCTCTGTGCAGCGGCACCCGGCCGTGTCCCTGTTTGCGCCAACAACGAAACGTGTGATCGCCGAAGGGGAATTTTCCGTCACAAAAAGCCTCTTCGCGGGGGTCCACTCCTTCCTCCAGACCTGCAAGAGCCATCACCATCTTGAACGTGGACCCCGGAGCGTATTGACCTGCAACCGCCCTGTTTTGAAGGGGATGATCTTTGCTCGTGACGAGCTTCGCCCACTCAGCCCTGTTCAGGCCCTCCAGGAACAGATTGGGGTCATAGGCGGGATTGCTCGCCAATGCAAGGACTTCCCCGGTCATCGGATTGAGCGCGACAATCGATCCTCTTTTGTCTTTCAGGCATTTCTCTGCCGTGAGCTGCAGTTTCTTGTCGATGGTCAGACCCAGGTTCTGCCCTGCGACGGGCGGCTTTCTCGAAATCACAGTCAGCCAGCGTCCTGCCGCATCCACTTCCACCTGTTCACCACCCCGGACCCCGTTCAGGTTTTTCTGCCAGACCCGTTCCACCCCGGCTTGCCCGATCAGATCTCCCTGTTTGTTGTCGGGATAGCTGCCGCTCGACAGCTGTGCTTCGCTGATCTCTCCCAGATACCCAATGAGATGGGAAGCCAACTCCTTGTAGAGGTAATTTCTCTGCGGTTTGATTTGGATCATCACTCCGGGCAGGTTGAAGAGATTGCCCTCCACAATCGCCAACTCATCCCGAGAGAGGTTTTTCTTGATGAGCACTGGTCTGAAAGCATACTTCTGGGATTCCTTGCCCAGTTTTTCTTCAAGGCCTTTGGCATCCAATCCGATCAGGGTGTGAAGGCTCCGGATGAACTCCTCACGGTCAGAAATTTCTTCAGGGATGACATAGGCATCAAAGGAAGGACGGTTGTCGACGAGGAGTTCTCCGTTGCGGTCGAAAAGCATCCCGCGGAAAGGCACCACATCCTGGAGCCGGATTCGGTTAGTCTCAGACTGGACGCGGAAAGAGGGTCCTTGAAAGACCTGGAGAAACCACAACCTCAACAGGAGCACGACAAACACGGCGACCACGAGGAAGGGCAGCTTGATCAACCGTTTTCGTAAAACCTCTACCGATGCCTGTTCAAAAACTTGATTCCTCAATGGGGCGGGGCCTCTTTCTGCGAAAATAAGACCGGGCTCATTTTAGGCGGCCTCTTTGCCTTCTCCTGAGGTCCGGGTCTCCACACGTCTAAGAATACTAAAAATCGAAGGCGCAATCAAGCCTGTGAAGAAGGCCGAGGCGCAGAACCAGAAAGAAAGCGAGGGTGACAGAGCCACTTCAAAAGCAAAAACGTCAAGAAGGCCGACTAGGACAAGCTCCCTTATTAAAACAACCAGTCCCACCAGGAGGAACTGTCCCTGCACCGAGCGAAGATCAAAAAATCTGGCTCCAAGTTCCAGACACAGATAGCTGATGACATAGAGGAGAGCGAAAAGCCCCAAGAACCCTGCTGAAAGGAGATCGATGAGCATGCCTTGGCCGATAGCGAAGATCGCCGCCCCTGCGCTTCCTGAACGGACCAGGAGAGAGGCGGTGATAACGATCACCAGATCGATGTCAAAAAAAAGAGGGGCAAGGTCGTTCACCACGCTTCCTTTGAGAAGGATGTAAATGAGAGAGAGAAACCAGGCGACCCCATGGAGGACTACTTGCTTCTTTGAGGCGGGCTTGATAGAGGGTCCTCCTTGAGCAAAACAAGCACTTCTTCCAGTTTTGAAAAATCCGCAGAGGGTTTCACCCTCACATCCTTGAAGAACTCCCAGGGCGTATCTGCGATCTCCACCACCTCTCCTACGGGCAATCCCTTCGGGAAGATCCGGTCCAATCCGGAGGTCACGATTTTATCGCCCACCGCAACATCCGCAGCCCTTGAAACGTAATGGAGCCTGCACAACTGGGAAGGCAGCCCCTTCAGGATGCCCTTCTCCCGGGTCCGCTGGATGAGGCAGTCCACGGCACTGTTCTGGTCAATGATCAGCAGGACTTTGGCATAATTCGGGGAAACCGCCACAAGCCGCCCGACCACGCCTCGGGCGTCCATCACGGGCATGTTGAGCCTCAGCCCGGCATTGGTGCCCTTGTCGATAAGAATGGATTCGAACCACCCGGTAGGGTCTCTACCGATAGCCTGTGCTGCTGCCATGGGAGAGCGAATGCTCTCCTTGAACTGAAGGAGCTCCCGGAGCCGGGCATGGGTGGACACCAGTTCGCGGTAGAAATGGTTCTGCATTCGGAGATCGTCTGCGTCCTTTTTCAGGCGGAGGTTTTCTTCCCGCAGGTCCACGAAACTGAAGTATTTCAACCACACCCTTTCCACCGTCTCGGCGGACTTTCTCATGAACCTCTGCATAGGGGCGGTGATCTCAATGACCACCTGCTCCACAGGAGTCCATGATCGCCTCTTGCCCGCATTGAAGGAGATGAGAACAAGAGCGACAAAGACGAAAATGACCCATACCCAGTACGTTCTGATTCGTTTTAAAGGATTCAAGGATGCCTTTGAGCCCCACAGTAAATTGGGTTACTTCACTGCGACTTCTCTCAGAAGCGCCATGTCGTCCAAAGCCTTTCCGGAGCCGAGCACAACGGCGGCCAGGGGGTCCTGCGTAATCGTGATGGGAAGTTTGGTCTCCTCTCTCAGCAGGACGTCCAGGTTCTTGAGAAGAGAGCCACCTCCCGTCAGCACGATGCCCGTATCCACGATATCCGCGGCCAGTTCCGGAGGAGTCTGCTCCAGGGCGATGCGAAGCGTCTCCACAATGGTCTCCACCTGCTCGGAAATGGCTTTTCGCACATCGTCAGAATCGATGGTGAGGATCTTCGGAATCCCCGTGACCAGATCTCTTCCTTTCACCTCAATCGTTTCCACTTGGTCTGTGGGATAAGCGTTCCCGATCGTGGTTTTGATGATTTCGGCTGTGGCCAGACCGATGAGGAGGTTGTACTTCCTCTTGATATGCTGCAGAATTGCATCATCCATCTTGTCCCCCGCCATGCGAACGGACTTGCTGTACACGATGCCGGCCAGGGAGATCACCGCCACCTCCGTGGTTCCACCCCCGATGTCCACGATCATGTTGGCTTTGGGCTCGGTGATGGGTAAACCAGCACCAATGGCCGCGGCCATGGGTTCCTCGATGAGATAGACCTCTCTGGCTCCGGCCGACTCCGCCGATTCGCGCACGGCCCTTTTTTCCACCTGGGTGATGCCTGAAGGGACGCAGATGATGATCCGTGGCCGCACCAGGGTCCGCCGGTTGTGCACTTTTTCGATAAAGTGCCGCAGCATGGCCTCGGTGATCTCGAAATCAGCGATCACGCCGTCCTTCATGGGACGAATGGCGACGATATTGCCGGGGGTCCGGCCCAACATCATTTTCGCTTCACGCCCTACCGCAAGCACCTTGCTCATCCCCTTGCGGTCTTTTCGCACAGCTACCACAGAAGGTTCACTGAGAACGATGCCCTTGCCTTTGACATAGACCAGGGTGTTGGCTGTCCCTAGGTCGATGGCCAGGTCGTTGGAGAACAGGCCCAAGAGGGGATCCAGCAACATGCAAAAGCTCCTTTCAGGCGATGGGTTCCTCCGGGCACCCACTTCGCCGCCCTTCGACTTCGCTGCGCGCCGCTCAGGGCGACCCCTCGAAGATTTCCCTCCCGTCGAGGTTCCATCTCGAGCGAGGAACCACGGCCTCAGACCGCGGCCTGATTGAAGGGATCGAAGACTCTCCTTTTCCCTATCACGAGGGTTAGACTTGACAAATGGTTAAATTCTGTTTATTAAGTTTGTTTTTTGAATTCTATCAAAAAACGGATACAATGACACCATGAAAAGAACGTATCAACCAAGCAATGTTCGAAGGGTGCGGACTCATGGATTCAGGGCAAGGATGAGTACGGCCGGGGGTATCAAGGTTCTTAAAAGAAGAAGAGCCAAAGGCCGAAAACGTTTGACGGTGTAACAGCGCCCTAACCTTCTGAAACGACCAACGTTGTGGAATGCCTGCTTTTGCCTTTTCAAAATTTGAAAGGTTATTGGACCGAAGGGATTTTGTCAATCTAAATCGGTTTGGGCAAAGGGTCCGGACAGAGCATTTTACGGTCTTTGTCACGAGGAACGGGCTCGGCCGTTCAAGGCTGGGGATCACGGCCAGCAAGAAGGTCGGCGGTGCAGTCATTAGAAACCGGTTGAAGCGGCTCATCCGAGAAGTCTACAGACTTCACAAAGGGCTTTTCCCTGCAGACTGCGACATCGTCGTATCAGCGAGAGAAAGTGCCGGCGACCTTGATTTTCGGAAAGTGAAAGAGGAACTCCTTGAACTTGTCTCGAATTCGACGTTACGTTTACACGCTTAGGTATATCCCGATAGGAATGATTGTCGTCTATCAGAAACTCATTTGCCCTTTCCTCTTCCCTTCCTGCCGTTTCTACCCGTCGTGCTCGGCTTATGCCCGCCTTGCCCTCAAGGAGTATGGAATTGTGAAGGGAGGCATTCTGTCCTTGATGAGGATTCTCAAATGCCACCCCTGGCACCCGGGAGGTTATGATCCCGTTCCTTAGTGCTTCGATTCGCGGATACAGTGTCGTATCCGATGGTTTTAGAACTGAGGAATGGCTCCCTCAGCACTAAGTCCTGAGGGAATAGATTCATGAGCGAATTTACGACTCGATGGGCTTAGCCAGGTCAACCTCCGCCGCCTATGAAAAAAAACATCTAGGGTCAGGGAGTATTCATGGATAAGAAAACCATTCTGGCATTCGTTTTGTCGCTCGCAGTTCTGATCGTCTGGTCTATCGTCTTCGCACCCAAGCCGACGCAGAAAACAGAACCGCAGCCCAAGGAAGAGCCCGCCAAAGCTCAACCCGCACAGCCCGCATCTCCCCAGGCGGCGCCGTCCGTACAGAGGATGGAAAGGCCCGCGGACGCCACGGTTCCAAAGGCCGAAGAAAAAGAGGTGACCGTTGAAACTCCTCTTTACAAAGCCGTTTTTTCGAGCACAGGGGCTTCGATCAAGAGCTTCAAGCTCAAAAAATACCACCTGACGGCCGAGCCGGATTCCCCGTTGGTGGAATTGGTTCACGGCCAGGCCCCACTGGTCGCCATCCACTTCGATCCGGGTGCAAAGAAAGACACGAACCCCGTGGTCTATCATGTGGACGGGAATTCCCTGACCCTGGAGGCAGGAACCGCTCCCAGGGAACTCAACTTTCGTGCCACCACGGCTGACGGGCTGGTGCTCCAGCAGACTTATCGCATTGACCCAGACCACTACGCCATCGAGCATGGTTTCACGGTTTCCAATCCCATCGAAAAACCCGTGGAGGGAACTCTGAAAGTGCAAATCGCGAATCTCCCTCCCAAGGAGTCGACGAGTTACTACTCTTTTATCGGCGCCTCCCTTCTGCTGAACAACAAGTACGAGGAGATTGCATCCAAAGACCTCAAGGATGAAAAAAGCCTATCTGGCCTAATCGCCTGGATCTCCTACCAGGAAGACTATTTTATGACCGCCTTTGTGCCTGAGGCGGAGGTCCAAGCCAACTTCCAGGGCCGCACGCTGGGTTCAGGGGTCCTGGAGCAGACCTGGAGCGCCTCTCTCCAGCCCTCAGGAAATCAATTCTCCACCCACTCGACTCTTTACCTGGGTCCGCGGGACCTGGAGATTCTCAAGGTCATCGGGAGGAAACTGGATCTGGCCATTGATTTCGGGTGGACCGATATCATTGCCAAGCCCCTGCTCTTCCTCCTCAAGTTTTTCAACGAGTACACGGGGAATTACGGCATCGCGATTATTCTTCTCACGATTCTCATCAAAATCCTATTCTGGCCCCTGACGCACAAGAGTTACAAGTCCATGAAGGAGATGCAGAAAATACAACCCCTCATGGCCAAGATCAGGGAGAAGTACAAGGGCAACAGGGAGATGATGAACAAGGAGATGATGTCTCTTTACAAGACTTACAAGGTGAATCCCATGGGAGGATGCCTTCCCATGGTCATCCAGATCCCGGTTTTCTTTGCCCTGTTCAGGATTCTGGGCAACTCGATCGAACTCAGACACGCGCCGTTCATGCTGTGGATCAATGATCTTTCCGCACCTGACCGGCTGTTCCACCTTCCCTTTACGATTCCTCTCATGACACCGCCTTCTGGGATTCCGGTGCTGACCCTGCTCATGGGGGCCTCTATGTTTATTCAGCAGAAAATGACTCCCACACCCGGTGATCCCACGCAGGCCAAGATCATGCTCCTCATGCCCGTGATTTTCACATTCATGTTCATCAACTTCCCCTCTGGCCTTGTACTCTACTGGCTGGTCAACAATGTCCTGTCCATCGGCCAGCAATACCGCATCATCAAGCGAGCCGCCTAGCAACTGGAGGACCGTCATGGAAACCTATGAATTCGAAGGAAAAACTACTGAAGAGGCCATTCAAAATGCCGCTCGTGAACTCGACCTTCCCATGGAAGAACTCAATGTTGAGGTGATCGAGCCTGGGTCTGCCGGCATTTTTGGTCTGGTAGGACACCGAAAGGCCAAGATCAAAGTCACCCTGAAGACACCCTCCGAACCCGAAGAGGACAAGGAGGAGGAACAGGAATCCGGACAGAGAAGAGAGAGGAGAGAGGAACCTGAAGATGGCGACGTGAATTTCGCCAAACGAATCCTTGAAGATATTCTCGCCCTCATCCCGGTGGAAGCTACGGTCGCCGCGAATCGCGGGGAGGGCGGGATCAGCCTGAGGGTGGAGGGCGATCGGTCAGGCCTCCTCATCGGCCGGAAAGGAAAAACCCTGGACGCCCTTCAGTTCCTTGTAAACAAGATTGTCGGCAAAGCTCTGGACAAGAAGATCGACGTCGTGATTGATTCCGAGAACTACCGCCGGAGACGAAAAAACTCCCTGACTCAGATGGCGCTGAAAATGGGCGACAAAGCGAAAGGGATCAAGAAGCCGGTCACCACCGATCCGATGAATCCCCACGATCGGAGACTCATCCATCTGGCTCTGAAAGACGATGAGCACCTGGAAACGAGAAGCCGAGGCGAGGGACTGCTGAAGAGGGTCGTGATTATCCCAAAAGGCAAGGGACAGCCTGCGAACAAGGAGTAGGATCGTAGACCCCACGTACTCCGCTACTGGCGGAGTACGTGAAAATCCGAAATCCGAAGCACGAAATCCGAAACAGTACCCAATGGCCCAAATTCAAATGACCAAAATTCTGGATCTTAGGGTATTTCTGTTTTGAACATTGGAACATTCGAATTTTGAATTTTCGAATTTTGGCTTTCGAGATGCAAGTTTGGTCGGAGGCACCGGACTGCATTGAAAGCCCTGTGGCTTCAGTCCTTGTAACGTGTACCGGTTTTTTCCCTATGTTCCTCAGCGTATCCAACGAAGATACCATTGCTGCCGTAGCCACACCTGCGGGGCAGGCGGGGATCGGTATCATCCGCATGAGCGGCCCTCAAGCCCGTGAAATCGCCGACAAGATTTTCAGACCCAAAAACCCGGTGGACTTCTTTCAGAGCCACCGGCTCTACCTGGGTCACCTGATCGATCCTGCTTCCGGAACGGCCATGGATGAGGTCCTCGTTTCCTACATGGAGGCGCCCCACACGTACACCCGTGAGGACGTGGTGGAGATCAACTCTCACAGCGGACTCCTTCTCCTTGAACAGATTCTGAAAATTCTTCTCAGGGAAGGAGCTCGTCTGGCGAAACCGGGCGAATTCACCTTCCGCGCGTTTATGAACGGCAGAATGGACCTCACCCAGGCCGAAGCGATTATCGATCTCATCAACGCCCAATCTGAAAGGGGGCTTCAGCTCGCCTCGAACCAGATCCATGGCCGGCTCCGAGCTGAAATCGAAACGATGAGGCGAAAGGCGGTGGACCTTCTGGCTCACATCGAAGTGGCGATTGACTTCCCCGAAGAGGAATTCGGCCTTTTGCACCATGGGGAAACCGCCGGCCGCGTGCAAAAAGAGCTTCTCGATCCAGTGTCCCGAATGATCGCCGGATACGGGGAAAGAAAACTGTGGCTCGAAGGTCTCAAAACCGCGATTGTGGGCCGCGTCAATGCCGGGAAGTCCAGTCTTCTGAACCGTCTCATCAACGAGGAGAAATCTATGGTCACTCCCATCCCCGGCACCACAAGGGACGTCATTGAATCCACGATCCACATGGAGGGCCTTCCCCTCCGGCTAATGGACACCGCGGGGTTCAGGAAAGGGAGGGGCAAGCTGGAGAAGATCGGCATTCGTCGAGCCGAGCAGAAGCTGGAAGAAGCAGATCTTGTCTTGCTCGTCATCGACCAGAGCCGTCCCCTTCAATCTGAGGATCTGGATCTTCTCGTCAGAATTCAAGAGAAGAAAGCCGTGGTGGTGCTCAACAAGTGTGACCTTCCGGCCAGAGTCAGCGAAGACGGTCTTGAAAGCGCGGCTGTCGGGCTCGCCCGGGTCAGGATCTCGGCTCTAAAAGGCGAAGGCATCGAAGGCCTGCGAGAAGCGATTCGGGACGTGATCACCTCGGGGCTCGAGACCACGGATCTCGGCATCGCCCCGAGCCTGAGGCACAAGGAGGCTCTGGACCGGGCCTCGGGTCACTTTCAAAAGAGCGTTTCAAATCTCGAGGAAGGTCTCCCTCTTGAGATCGTCGCTGCGGATCTTCAAGAGGGTCTGCGGGCCCTGGGCGAAATCGTGGGAGAGACTACCCGTGAAGAGGTCCTGGACCGCATCTTCAGCCAGTTCTGCATCGGGAAGTAAGGGCAGCACAGAGCATAGAGCCAAGAGCTGAGAGCAAAGAGCATGGAGCAAATCACTGCTCTACCCCTTAGCTCCTGAAGTACTCCTTCACCGTCTTGATAGCGCAGAATTTTCCGCACATGGTGCACACATCGTCTTCGCCGGGCGGGTTTTCTTCCCTGAGTCTGCGCGCTTTTTTGGGGTCAATGGCAAGGTCCATCTGCGCTTCCCAGTCCAGGTTCTTTCTGGCTATGGACATCTTCCGGTCTCTCTCAAGGGCCAGCGGATGCCCTCTCGCGATGTCCGCTGCATGGGCCGCAATTCTTGTGACGATGACCCCTTCTCTCACGTCCTCCACAGAGGGCAGGCACAGGTGCTCCGTGGGAGTCACGTAACACAGGAAATCGGCTCCCGCTTCCCCTGCCACCGCACCGCCGATCGCGCAGGCGACGTGATCATGGCCCGCGGCGATGTCTGTGACCAAGGGGCCGAGCACGTAAAACGGTGCGTGATGACACAACTGCTTCTGTAGCAACACATTCGCCTTCACCTGATTCAGAGGCACGTGACCGGGGCCCTCAATCATCACCTGCACGTCCTGCTGCCACGCCTTCTTGGTCAGGTGCCCAAGGGTCATGAGCTCATGAATCTGAGCACGATCCGTCGCATCCGCCAGGCACCCCGGCCGCAGGCCGTCTCCCAAGCTCAAGGTGACGTCATAGGTTTTGGCAATCGTAAGAAGACGATCGAAGTGCTCGTAGAGAGGATTCTCCCTGTTGTGATGGAGCATCCAGGTGGTGAGAAAGGCGCCCCCGCGGCTCACGATGTCCGTCACCCTGCCCTGGCTCTTGAGCATTTCAAGAGCGGCCCGGGTGAGCCCGCAGTGAACGGTGATGAAATCCACCCCATCCGCAGCCTG
>Ga0316600_10001191_pt1 | contig 12028 bp, 13 predicted proteins | sample OWC_soil_day5_CT_FD_207652 | JGI IMG/M metagenome (GOLD analysis project Ga0316600, IMG submission 207652) | Wetland soil microbial communities from Old Woman Creek delta, Ohio, United States - OWC_soil_day5_CT | ecosystem: Environmental > Terrestrial > Soil > Wetlands | place: USA: Ohio...
TGGCTCGCTGACATTCATGACATGAGCAATCTCTTTCATATTTAATTCGTCCATATAGTACAAGGAAATAACCTTTTGCTCATTATCTTTTAAATTATTTATAGCTTCAACAAGAAGCTGTTTAAATTCTTCCTGCAAATAATGATTCTCCGGCTGATCATTCTCGCTTACAGCAGGCATCTGAACGGTCTTTTTGGTCTCTGTTCCGGGTTCCAGAACCATGTCCAGTGATAATACACTGTAAACATTGGTTTTTCCAATTGCCTCAAGATACTTTTCAAGACTGATATTCATATGGTCAGCAGTTTCCTGCGGTGTTGGAAAACGTCCCAGCCGATTGCATAACTCAATCGCTGCCTGTTCCAGTTCCTTTGCGTTTTTCCTCACGCTCCTGGGAATCCAGTCCTGTTTTCTTGCCATATCAATGATCATACCCCTGATGCGCTTGGAAATATATGTCTCAAACTTTACATTCATATCGGGATCAAATTTCTCGATACCGCCCATGATGGTGAGAACCCCTTCATTCACAATATCTTCCACCTGGGCGAAGCTTAAATAGACATCCCTCATTTGTATTGAGATGCTTTTTACCATATACATATAACGCATCACAAGCTCATGCTTGATTTTGATATCCTTTGTATGCTTATATTTAATTAATAATTCTTCATTGGTGAATTGGCTGAAATCTTGCTCCATTCCGACTAACACTGCCTTTCTGACACAATATCCTGTCAAATGGTAATATTTCCGACTGCCTGTATTTGAATATTATTGGCAATCTCATTAAACGAAAGGACAAACACATTGGGATAGAACTGCTCTATCAAACGATAAAAATGCAGCCTTACCACCTGACTTGTAAGAATTACAGGCTTCTGTCCAAGGTCACTGAATTTCTTTATCTGATCACCCAGCTGTCCGATTACTGACTGCATTACTTCTGGACTCAGGGCAAGATATACGCCCTGATCTCCCTTAGCCATACTGTTAATAATATTTTTTTCCAAATCCGAATCCAATGTCAGGACCCGCATCTGGCCTCCTTCGCAAAACATCCTGGTGATCGTTCTCTTTAAAGCGATCCGGATATTTTCTGTAATCATGTCAATATCTCTTGTTGAAGATATTGAATCCAGAATTGCTCCAAGGATTGTTTCCATATCCTTAATCGAAACTCCTTCTTTCAAAAGATTATTTAAAATCTTCTGAAAATTACTGTAGGAAAATTGAGAAGGAAATAATTCATCTACAAGTTCAGCACATTGCTTTTTAACATTATTCAGCAGCTGCATCACTTCCTGGCGACCCAGCAGTTCATATGCATGTTGTCTGACTGTTTCAGATAAATGAGTGAGCATAACCGATAGCGGATCAATAACCGTATATCCATAGATTTCAGCCATTTCTTTATTTTCCGGACGAATCCATTTGCTGGGAATTCCATATGCCGGTTCTACCGTATCAATTCCATCGATCTCTCCCGAAGGTGTTGGAGGCTCCAAAGCAAGATAATAATCTACAAGTATTTCGCCTCTTGCAACCTCTTCTCCTCTGATCTTAATAAGGTATTGGTTCGTATTTAAACTGGAACTGTCCCGTAAACGTACAGAGGGAATCACAAATCCCATATCCTGTGCATATTGCCTTCGGAAAATAACAATGCGGTTGATCATTTTTCCGCCGCTTCCTTCATCAATCAGCGGAATCAGGCTGTATCCAAACTCCATCTCTATTGGCTCTATATTAATGAGCGAATATACGTTGTTTACATCTCTATAATAAGACGCTTCATCCTTTGCTGGCTTCTCTGTATCCTCTACCAAAGCAGTTGAAGCAATTTCTTCTGTTTTAACAGCTGCATGTCTGACCTTCTGCTGAAGCTGATGTCCTGACATTACCAATATCACTGCCATAATCGCCAGCTGGACCTTAGGCATTCCAGGAACCAGCATGAGCACTGCCATAACGAAACCAGTAATCATGATCGCCTGGGGCTGAGCCAAAAACTGGGCAGATACATCATCATTCATACTTCCTTCAGAAACCGCTCTGGTAACAATCATACCGGTCGCTGTGGAAATTAATATGGAAGGCACCTGTGATACCAGTCCATCACCGACAGTTGCAATGGAATAAAGCGATAAAACTTCATTAAAAGGTAAATTTGATTGCACCATACCAATAATGACACCGCCAATAAAATTAATACCTGTAACAATCAGAGAGATTATAGCATCTCCCTTAACAAACTTGGTAGCACCGTCCATGGCGCCATAAAAGTCTGCTTCTTTCTGGATTTTATAACGCCTTAATTTTGCCTCCTGCTCATTAATAAGACCAGAACTCAAATCCGCATCAATGGCCATCTGCTTACCGGGCATTGCATCCAGTGTGAATCTGGCGGCAACCTCTGATACTCGCTCCGTACCTTTCGTAATAACCAGAAAGTTTACCAAAACGATAATAAGAAAGATGATAAATCCAACAACAACATTCCCCTGCAGAACAAAATCACCAAACGCCTTAATAACCTGTCCGGACGAGCCTTGACGAGATAAAATATTTCGAGTGGATGATACGTTTAGTCCCAAACGGAACAGCGTTGTTACCAAAAGCAGGGAAGGAAATATTGAAAATTCCAATGGTTCCTTTATGTTCATGGTTATTAATAAAACAATCATGGAAATGGAAATATTTATTATAATCATTACGTCCAATAAAAAAGGAGGTAATGGAATAATCAACAGAAGTACAATTGTAATAACAAAAGCAACAACGGAATTCTTAAGTAAATTCTTCATATATTTTGCACCATTTCTTTCAAGTATCTGTGCTGTACCCTACGATCTAACTACTCTATAATCTTATGATTCATTCTGTATACATACACAAGAACCTCAGCAACCATACCATAATACTCAGGGGGTATCTCAGCTCCAACTTTTGTCACAGCATAAATCCCTCTGGCAAGGGTTTTATTTTCCAGTACATACACACCGTTCTCCTCTCCGATCGCCACAATCCTTAATGCCAGTTCATCCTGACCCTTGGCTACTAAAACGGGAGCATTATCCTTATCAAGGTTATATCGCAAAGCAACTGCGTAATGCGTAGGATTACGAATAATCACATCTGCTGTAGGAACTGCCTGCATCATTCTGGATCTGGCCCGTTCCCTTTGAACATTACGGATTCTTCCTTTAATTTCGGGATTTCCTTCCGTCTGCTTATATTCTTCCTTTAAGTCCTCTTTTGACATTCTAATCTGACGCTCAAAATCCCACCACTGATAAAAATAGTCAAATCCTGCAACAGCCAGAAAAATCATGGAAACCTTCAGAACCATACTATAAATAGCAGACAGAACATATACGGAAGACAGTTTTATATCCATATCAATCGTTCTTGCAATTGCACGTAAATCTCCTTTAATTACCTCATAGAGAATCAATGCAAGTACAGTGATTTTCAACATATTTTTTATTAATTCTATCAGGCTTCTTAAAGAGAATATATTTTTAATTCCCTGAATTGGATTTAACCGGTTAAACTTTGGAGCCATATTACCTTTGGTAAAAATAAATCCTGTCTGCGTTCCGGTCGCTACAATTGATAAAAAAATCGAAACCAGAAGAATCGGTAATGCAGCTTTCAAAATTGCTATACTGGTATCCCAGGCAGCCCGTGTCGTATAGTCAGACAGATTCTCAACAGCCGGGGCTAATGTTATGTATTTAATCATGTAATCCCGTAACACTTCATACATGAAGGGAAACAACAGTCTCAGAACTGAGAATATTCCAAGAAGGGACGCAATCATTACCACATCTTTACTGAGGGCAACATGACCCTTTTTCCGCTCATCTTTTCGCCTTTTCGGTGTGGCTTTCTCGGTCTTTGAATCTCCTGGCATTGCCGCTCATCACTTCCTTTTCATGAAAAAAGTATAATTATATTTTGAACTGCCTGAAGCATCAGATTTACAATATCCCCCAGTTTGTCTGACATTGGTACAAATAAAAAGAGCAGCATAAGAAATCCAACAATTAGCTTTACCTGTATATTAACAACAAATATATTGATTTGAGGAATCATTTTCATGAGAATCCCCACCGCTACCTCTGATAAAAATTCAATCGCCACCAGAGGAAATGAAAACTTGACAGCTAGTACAATGCATTGAGTGAATACCTCCATGATATTCCATGCTACAGCAGGACCTACCACCACCTGTCCATACGGAATAATCTTAGAAGATTCAATCAATATCTTAATTAAAGCAAGGTGACCATCTACTGCGAAAAATAATAAAAAATAATAGGCATTCCATATACTTCCCGTTATTGCCAACTGCGCATTACTTTGAGGATCATATATCGTAGACATGGATAAACCCATCTGGAAATCAATAATATATCCAGCATAAGTAATTACCATCACAAACAATTCCATCACAAAGCCGACTGCAACCCCCACGGCAAACTCTTTCACCAGTAATACAGCATATTCGATTGAATTAACAGGTTCCGGCACTTCAGCAGAATAAAAGCTGTATATAAGGAGAGTAAATACCATAACCATTCCACCTTTAACATAAGCTGGAATGTTTTTTCTTCCTAAAACCGGATTCAGCAATATAAATCCGGACATTCTCATAAATACGAGAGATAACAGCATCATTTGGCCTATATCCGGCATTGAACTCTTCCTTTCATCTGCTTTTCTCTCATTACAAGATCGAGTTGAACACTTTTATTGTAAAATCGCAGAGCGTATTCATCATATTGCTGCCCATTATTAAAAGAATCAAACCAATCACTATTAATTTAGGAACAAACGTAATGGTCTGTTCATGAATCTGAGTTGCAGCCTGTATGATAGAGATTAAAACACCTACAACCATGCTGATCATTAAAATTGGTCCGGCCAGTTTCACAACAATGCCAAACATTTCATACATGAAGCCATTGAGTACCACTTCATTCATGGGTCATTCCTCCTGTCAGTAATGAAAGCTTTTCACAAGATTGGAAAATAAAAGCTCCCAGCCATTCACTGTAACAAATAAAAGAAGCTTAAATGGAAGAGAAATCATAGCGGGCGGCAGCATTACCATTCCCATAGACATCAATGTACTGGAAACCACAATATCTACTAGCATGAATGGAAGATAAATCATAAATCCCGCAGTAAATGCCCGCTTCAATTCCGAAGTCATAAAGGAGGGAATTACAACCGTTATGGGTAAGTCTTCTAAATTCTCCGGCTTTTCTGTATTGGACAACTCTTCGAATAAGTTCAAGGTTGTTGTTTCCGTCTGCTTTAGCATAAAACGTTTCATCGGAATCTCAGCCTGCTTTAATGCCTCTCCCTGACTGATTTCCTCCTTTATATAAGGTTGATATGCATTGGTATTGATATCCTTTATAACTGGATCCATAATAAAAAGAGTCAAAAACAACGCAATCCCCACAAGCACCATATTAGGCGGACTTTGCTGAACTCCTAGTGCGTTCCTTGTAAACGATAATATAATGACAATTCTGGTAAATGATGTCATCATAATTAAAATAGAAGGCATCAATGATATAATAGTCAGAATAAGAAAAAGTTCCAGGGTAGGTACTCTTCCGCCATTAATGTTAATAAGGGCATCTGTATTCATTTCGTTTCTCCTCACACATCTTTCTTGTGTTTATCCGAATATTTCTTAAGCAGACTTTGAAAAGCTTCATATCCGGCGACCGGACCGGAGGCAGAAGCTGAAACAATATCCTGCTTTGATATCTCCTCTTCAGAAAGCTCTGCAAGGACTGTAATTTGGGAGGAAGCTATTCCAATGAGATAATAACGGCTTCCGGCACAGATTATGGCTATAGACTTGTCCTGTCCAAGGGCAAGCCTGTCCAGCATCTGCATATGAGTCCCCCCTCGCTTCATCCCAATACCCCTTCCTAGCGCTTTTGTAAAAAGATAGCTTAAATACAGAATCAGAATGGTTAGAATCAATACTGATACCAGACGAACAACACTGCTCAAAAGCTGCCACTTCCTCTCTAGCTGATATTCTTTTTAATAATTTCAGAAATACGGATACCGAAATTATCATCAACGACAACCACATCCCCTTTCGCAATACACCTGCCATTGACATACAAATCTACCTGCTCTCCAGCCAGCTTATCAAGGATTACTAAGGATCCCTTTGTGAACTCAAGAATATCTTTCACTAACTTTCTGGTTCTTCCGATTTCAACAGAAACCTCTAAAGGAACTCCCATAATTAATTCTCTGTTGGCTTCCTGCTCCTCAAAGCTTCCTGCTCCTTCATTTAAACTATTTTGTGGAATAGGCTTAACATTGATTGTCTTTGGCTCTTGCTGCGCTCTGTTCTTCCCGGCTGTCTGCTCATTCTGCAACTGCAGAATCATCTGCTGCATCTGGCTCATCATTTGCTGCTGCATCTGAATCTGCTGCATCATCTGCTGCACTGCCATACGATCTGAGTCTGACATCTGGCCTCCCATAGCCGGACTCGTACTCACCGGCTGCTCTATTTTTGTTGTTTCTGTTTTTTCATTTCCCGCTAAGAGCTTCTCGATTTCTTCCTGTGTTAAAGTTTTTCCAGTACCAGACTCCGTATTAGCTACTGTTTTTTCTTCAACTGCCGGTTCCGGCACACTGCCCGACAGGAGTTTTTCAATTTCCTCCTGTGTCAGCATTCCACCGCTTGGCAAAGCCTCAGCTTCCGATTTATGTGATATATTTGTATCAGCAAGAACAGGTTCCGCCTGTGGAGTACTCTTAGTTTCTTCCTGAACATCCTGCTGAAAAAATCCACTCACCAATTCCTTAGCCAGACTTGGCGGCATCACATTAATAAATTCGCTTTCCAACAGATCGGCAATTTTCAGCGTAAAACCCACGACGACCATGTATTCATCATCGTGATAATACTTCTCTTTAAAATCAACCACATCTCCGATTTCAAACGAACTTGGAGTAGAAATATTAACCGTCTTACTCAAAAATTCTGATAAAGCGGTAGCAGAGGAGCCCATCATCTGGTTCATGACTTCGCAAATCGCACTAATATTCAGTTCATTTAACTCAAATTCTTCCTCTGGGGTTTCCATCCCCATAAGCATATCTACAATTACTTTCACATCATGTCTTTTCAAAAGCATGATGTTGCTTCCACTAAGTCCTGAAATATATGTAATTTCCACCCCTACCGCTGGTTCCAGGTTTGAAATCTCAAATTCTTCCTTAGACAATACCCGAACCACCGGAGTGGTTATATCAACTCTGGCATTGAGCATGGTAGATACTGCAGTGGCCGAGGCACCTAGGCTAATGTTTAGAATTTCGCCTATAGCGTCTATCTCAAATGCGCTAAAATTCATAGAATCCATACAACTTTTCTCCCTTTATACTCATTTAGCCCTCTTAGCCATATCACGCTTTATTTCCCGATTTCCAACGCCTTGGAAGCCATAGTCTTGATCGCATTAAAAGCTGTTATGTTGGCTTCATAAGATCTTGTTGCAGACATGCTGTCTACCGTTTCTTTAATTAAATCCACATTGGGCATCTGTACATATCCATTTTCATCTGCATCTGGATGTTCTGGATTATAGACGGATTTAAAAGGACTGGTATCTTCCACTATTTCAGAAACTCTGACCCCCCCCTTACTTTGCTGCCTGCTTTTTCCTGCTGCATTCAAAAGAGTTCTGCGGAAATTGTTTTCATTCATAGCCTCAAGTACTACCATCTTTCTCTGATATGGTCCGCCAGACTCTGTTCTTGTGGTATCAATGTTCGCGATATTCTCCGATGCGACATCAAGCCGAAGACGCTGTGCAGTCATAGCAGACGCACTGATGTTCATAGAACTTAAAAATGACATATGTACCCTCCTCTTAAGCCAGGTTAACCGATAATGCCTGAAACTGTCTTAAGGATTCTGTCCGGCTTAAAGGGTTTTACTATAAAATCCTTTGCTCCTGATTTGATCGCTTCGATAACCATACTTTCTTGTCCCATAGCAGAGCACATAACCACAACAGCATCTGGGTACTTTGCCTTAATTGTCTTAAGTGCCTCTAATCCGTCCATGTTCGGCATAGTAATATCCATGATTACAAGATCTGGATTGATTTCTGAGAACATCTGTACTGCCTGAACTCCATCGGAGGCTTCATACAAATCGGTATATCCGTTTTTTGTTAAAGTATCCTTAATCATCATTCGCATAAATGCTGCATCATCAACTAATAATATTTTTGCCATTTTATACATCTCCTTTTATCCTAAAATCTTTATATAATCCCCGACTCAGCTTTCACTGGTCTGGTAATTTTCTTTTTCAACAAGCTCTTCAATCTGAACAGCCACATTCCGTTTATGGACACCTAACTGACCTTTAAACCACGGCTGGCTTTCAACATAAAGCTGGATATTCGAATCCTTTGGCGTCCCCAGATTAACCACATCACCCACATGAAGATTATAAATATCATCAAGGGTAATTGTCGCTTCTCCAACCTGAGCGTGTACCAGCAAGTCAGAGGATTTAATACTGTTTAAAATCTCCTGTCTGCTGTCCTGATTATTGGCTTCGTCTCCTGCTGCACTATGTTTGCGCTTGTCCATGATTTCAAAAACATTCATCAGCAGACTTCCAGGTATGCATACACTGAGCCTTCCGGAACATTCTTTCATTTTTACATCAATCATAACGATCACAATCGTTTCGTCAACACCAATCTCCTGAAACATGCTTGGGTTTTCTTCCACTCTTGATAATTCGAAATTCAAACTAATGTAACTGGCCCAAGAATCTTTTAAGGCACCGATGAGATATCTAATCACTCTAACATAAAGAGCCATCTCGATCTCTGTATAAGTATAAGATGGATCATCTACCGCTTCATCACCCGTTCCGCCAAGCATACGGTCAATCAGACTGAGCATCAGGGACATACTTGCATTAATTAAAATCGGTGGATTTTTGGAATTGGTTGGCAGCGTTACATCTACTATAGTGAGTACATCATTGTCACTGAGCGCATTTCCAAACTCATAATACCTCTGCTCCTCCACTGTTACTACTGACAATTCACTGGAAGTACGAAATAAACTATTAATCTGGGAGCCTGCAATTCTGGAATAATTATCAAATATGCTTTTTAAAATTTTAAGTTTATCTTTGGTAAACTTTTTGGGACTATAAAAATCATATTTTCTGTACTTTGTATCACTTTCTTTTCTTTCAATCTCTTCAATTGGCTCATCTGACCCCTGCAGGGCATTGAGCAGCGCATCAATTTGATTTTGGGATAATACTTCAGCCATCTGTTTCACTCCCGCCTATTATTTAATTGCCCATATTCTACTGATTGTTATGGTATACCTGGTTATAATATTCCTCCAGCGATTTTTCCACCGTATTGTTCTTTGTTATCAAAATTTCTACACGACGGTTCTTCGCACGCCCGTCTTCTGAATCGAAGGGCGCAATGGGCCGAAACTGACCAAAACTCATGCCTACCAGTTTCTCCGGTGAAACAGCATTTCTGCTCTGGAGATAAATTATAACCTCTGCGGAACGCTGCGCAGACAGCATTCTGTCATTTCGGATATTATTAGGCTTTTCCGGATTTCCCTGGGATGTATGCCCCAATACCTGAACCTCTTTTATCGAACTGTTCGCCTGGGACATTGCATCAGCAAACTGATCAAGTACATCTTTTCCTTCCTGACGAAGAACAGAACTGTCACCGTCAAAAAACACTTTATCACGAAATGATATAAATGTGAAGCCATCCCCTTTGCTAATTTCGACAGAATCCTGCATATTTTTCTCTTCCACTATTTTTTTAAGAACCAGATAGAGTTGGTCAAAATCTGTAGTTTCACCACTGTCTGATGGCGGACTCCCGGATAATGTTCCATCTCCTTCAGTTACATTCGCATCCAATACGATCTGATCTGAACTTTCAGCTGCACTGGGATTAAAACTCTGAACCAACAGTTTCCATTTGCTCTGATCAACGGAGGACATGGAGTATAAAAGGACAAAAAAGCACAGTAATAATGTAACCATGTCTCCATATGTATCCATCCAGTTTCCAAGTTCTTCCGGCTTTTTATCTTTCTTTACCATATACCCACCTGTTTTTCTGTCTCAAATGAGAGCCTTAATAGATGCAGAAACGAGCTTTATGACGCAGCCTCACTGCTTCCTTCCCCAGTACCTTTCTTTTTCTGGATCTTGCTCTGCTGTTTCTGGGAAAGATAGGATAAAAGCTTTTCCTCTAAATATTTGGGATTATCCCCTGCCTGTATGGATAAAACGCCTTCTATTATAATTTGTTTATATAAAAGCTCCTCATTATTTCTGATACGAAGCTTTTTAGCCATCGGTCCAAATAATAAATTTGCCATAACGCTGCCGTAAAATGTTGTAATGAGGGCTACGGACATATCCTGTCCCAGACTGCTTGCTCCGTCTCCATCCATATTCATGCTCTTAAGCATATTTACCAGGCCGACAAGAGTACCAATCATACCAAAAGCAGGTGCTATGGAAGTTCCTTTTTCATACATACTGACATCTTCATCGTGACGTTCCATCATTGCGGATACTTCACTCTCCAGCATTTCTCTTATCTTTTCCGCATCCATTGCATCCACAATCAGCATGATGCTCTGTTTTAAAAAAGGATCTTTAATTCCATTTGCCTGTTCTTCCAGAACCAACAGACCTTTTTTTCTGGCCGTCTTCGCCATTTCAACCAGAATATCAATTACTTTTTCGGCATCATACTTTTTAGGGCTCAGCATTATTTTAATATGTTTGGGAATCTGCACCATTACTCTGAATGGAAAGCTGGCAATTAAAGCTGCTGCTGTACCGCCAACAACAATAATAATACTGGGCACGTCGATAAAATTGCCGAGTTTAGCCGTTCCTATTCCATTGATGATCAGTATGATTCCCAGTACCCAGCCTATAATTAATGATATGTCCATGAATAACCTCCTGCAATCCAGGCAGCTCCCGGATTAGTTTTTCATTCTCTGCGCTTGTGCTTGTATCCGCGCATTATATTCAATCACCCGTTCAATGATTTCCTCCACGCTTTCTTTCACCACATAGTGCTTACCGCTGACCAGCACGATATTGGATTCCGGTATGGATTCAACCCTTTCAATCTGTCCGCAATTAATCACAAATTCTTCATCATTCAATCTTGTTAAATGGATCATACTCCACCGCTCCTCAATTCCGGAGAGACGGCTTGCGCCTCTCCGGACTATTATGAAGACGCACTAACGCTTCATGTTAACCAGTTCTTCCAGCATGGTATCAGTGACTGTAATAATCTTGGAGTTTGCCTGGAAACCTCTCTGAGTGGTAATCATCTCCGTCATTTCCGTTGCAAGGTCTACGTTTGATAATTCTGTGTAGCCGGAGAGAATCTCCTCGTCTGCTTCATAGGCACTGACACTGCCTGCATTGCTGCCAATCGTATAATAATAACCGGAAGTCTTCTCAAGACCTCCTGTATTCTGTACATTGGCAAGAGCTATCTTTCCTAGAATCAATGTATCGCCATCCTTGGTTGTCGCAGTGATCGTACCATCAGATGCAAGCGCGTAAGTTGTTATGCTTACAAGCGTATCATCATCTGCGCTGGCACCGCTTACTGCAGTAGATGTTGCCGTACTCTGAGCCAGAGTCAGGGTTGTCTGCGCCTCTGTGACTGCAGTCGTTGCAGACGTAACCTTGGCCTCCGCTGTTTCCACTGCTGCTTCTGCAGTCGCAAGCAGACCTGCCGGAGAATCAGACTCTACAGTTGTTAGCGCTGTTTCAATTTTCTCTAACGCAGTCTGAGCCGTTTCCAGAGCCGTTTTTTTGTCAGAATAATCGCTGTCAGTAGTGCTTGCAGAAGCGAAGGCAGTTAAGGCAGCTTCATAAGTATCCCATGTATCTGAGAGGTTTGTAGTGCTA
>Ga0316600_10001192_pt1 | contig 12027 bp, 12 predicted proteins | sample OWC_soil_day5_CT_FD_207652 | JGI IMG/M metagenome (GOLD analysis project Ga0316600, IMG submission 207652) | Wetland soil microbial communities from Old Woman Creek delta, Ohio, United States - OWC_soil_day5_CT | ecosystem: Environmental > Terrestrial > Soil > Wetlands | place: USA: Ohio...
CACCGCTGCTCACAGGGATGCTGCTGGACAAGTATAGCTGGGATGCGGTGTGGATCTTCCTAGCTGTATGCTCCTTTTTGTGCCTGATGACCCTGTTTACTATCAAAGAACCAGTAGATGATCCATTGGTTTAACCTACTTCCATAATATTATCCCCAAATGGCATCTATAAGAGTTTGTTATAAAAATAATGCGTTTATATCGATATGTATGAAAATAAAAAAATTTTTGATAATCAAAAATTATAATTCTGCACATAGGATATATTTCAAATATATCCTATGTGCATTTTATCTAAGTATCTATGTAAGCAGGCTAACAAATAATGAAGGGAATTAAAGTCGAAAATAAAAAGGTAATGATGCTGTAAATTGGTATGTGCCACCTGAGGAAATAGAAATAATAGTTAACTAAATTTATTAAGACATAAATAAACTTGCAGAGTAGAAAAAAATTATTAATGAGGTGACTATTCTTGAAGCGTAAGCTTGTTGCAGTATTGATTCTAATTAGCTCTATCCCTTTATTAATCACCACAATCTTTTCTTATCAGTTATTCACTAAGTACCTTGAAGCTGATTTTCGGGACCTAAGTTTTAAGAAGGCGGAAACGATTCAAATGCAGGTTGATAATTATATATCCATGCATATGGATGTACTAAAGCTCTTAGCGCAAAATCCAACAATTCAAAATTTCGAGATCGCCAATAGTAAAGTAATATTAGAAAGAGCAGCACAAAATTACCCGAATTTTAAACCTATCGCCGTTGATAATAATACGGGCTGGCAGGTAGTAAAAAGTGATGCAACAAAACTGATTGAAGTAACTGATCGTAGGTTTTATCGCGAGGTACTCCAAGGAGCATAAGAAGCTATCTCCGAGGTTCTAGTTAGTAGAGCAATAGGAAATCCAGTTGTTGCTTTGGCAATTCCCATAAGGACTCAAGGAAGTAGTTCTGTAACCGGAGTAGTGCAGGGATCAATTGACCTTGGTGTGCTAACGACATTTGTATCAAATCAATCAAAAGAGGGGAATTTTGCCTTTATACTTGATCAGGAAGGGAAAGTACTAGCTCATCCCGATCGGGATATTTTAGAAGCACGCAAAGATATGAGTGGGCTGGAATTCGTGAAAAAAGGATTGGCTGGCGAAAGCGGCACAATGGATATAGTCGATGAGCAAGGAAATAAAAAACTCATTAATTATTTAGTAGATAAAAAAACTGGTTGGATAATTTGCTTAGAAGAATCGTATAGTGCTTATTCAATGAAGAAAAATTATTTATTATTTATAAGCTTTATTACGCTAACAATTACCATTGCTATAGTAAGTATTCTGGGGGTTATTTTGGCAAATAAGGTTGCAAATCCTATTATCCATTTGGTTGAAGCAACAGAGAAAGTAAAATGCGGAGATTTATCCCACAAAGTCGAAATAACTGGCTTCAATGAAATTGGAACCCTGGCTAGTAATTTTGATTCTATGACGGGAAATTTGCGTAAGATGATTACAAAGATATCCATATCATCTGAACAGATCGCTGCGGCTTCGGAAGAAATGACTGCTTCCACAGAGCAAACTGGCGTAGCCAGCACCCAAGTGGCGCAGACAATATCTCAAGTTGCTCAGGGTGCGGCGGTGCAGAAAGAATCAATAGACATTGCTGAGCAGATGTTGCAAAATTTGGCTACATCCATTAATACAATTTCGCAGAACGCCTTAGAGATTAAAGATTTGTCGGGTAAGGCTGCTGATTCTGTTCAAGATGGCAGCGGTGCTGTTAACAAGGCTAGGGAGCAGATGGAGAATAGTGAACAAACGGTATCAGAAGCTGGCAAGATAATTTATAAGTTGAATGATCATTCAGTGGAGATTGGGAATATTATTGCGACGATTTCTGGAATAGCAGGTCAAACTAATTTATTGGCGTTAAATGCAGCTATTGAAGCGGCCCGGGCAGGGGAGCAAGGGAAAGGATTTGCTGTTGTCGCCGATGAGGTCAGAAAACTTGCTGAACAATCAGAAATGGCCGCAAAGCAGATTGCCCAATTAGTAATAGGCGTTCAAAATGGTACAAGTAAGGCAGTTAATGCTATGAATGAAGGGAATTTACAAGCTCGTAAAGGATCGGAGATTGTAGGAATTGCTTGTGATGCATTTTCAAATATTGCAGGAGTAGTGCAGCAAACTTCTGACCAAGTTGAGCAAATTTCAAGGGCGATAGGAAAGATAGCAGGGGACAGTAAAGCAATTGTTAGCGAGATGGAAAATATCGAGGTGATTAGTAAAGACACAAGTGCTCAGACTGAATCGGTAGCAGCAGCAACTGAGGAAGTATCTGCAACTATGCAGGAAATATTAAGTTCCAGCCAAATCCTTGCTAAAATGGCTGCTGATCTTCAGGGGATAGTAAATGAATTTAGACTGTAGAAGAGAGAATTGAGAAGGAGGACTTTCTTTGGTTTTCACGGGAGGATGGTTTATATAGGGAACGATCGGAAATATTGCGAGACAAATGGCTCAATTGCTAGTATTAATATATCAACACCTGGCGAAATGGTAATAATGGCCATGAAAGCAGTTGTATTATGTTGATTATGTTATGTCAGTTGTATACAATGCATACATAGTACCCTTAGCGTACGAAATTCACGTTTTTCTGGACAGACTCCTGTTCAAGACATTAAATTTTATAAATTAGGTGATATAACCTAATGAAAGGGAGGATAAATTTTTGTGATATCCTTGTTAGAACGTACTCGTAAAATTAATAAATTGCTGCAAAAATCCGAAAGAGTGGAGTATATTGACATATCCAGTTTGCTTAGTACGGTAATGGGGGCTAATGTATATATTATTAGTAAAGATGGTAAAATTCTTGGCTATGCTTGTTTGGATAACTTTGAATGTGATTTGATGCGTGATAAAGTACTGTTACCAGGAATCTTTCCAGCGCACTATATGGAGTGGTTGCTTAGAATTTATGAGACTTCACCAAACTTAACTCTTAAAGGTGGACTGTGTGCATTTGCTGAGGGCGAACAATGTCTATTCAACGATAAGTTTACGACTATTGTACCTATTTATGGTGTAGGTGAACGTCTTGGTACTTTAATTGTAGCTAAGTTTCATACAGAGTTTAATGCCGATGATCTTATTTTAGCTGAATATGCGAGCACAGTTGTAGGAATGGAATTTTTAAGGGAACGTAGTGGGAAATTTGAAGAAGAAGCTCGTAAAAAAGCGACAGTACAAGTCGCACTCAGCACCCTTTCTTATTCAGAACTTGAAGCTTTGGTACACATCTTAAACGAGTTGGATTGCAATGAAGGATTGTTGGTAGCGAGCAAAATTGCTGATCGTGTAGGTATTACCCGTTCAGTGATTGTAAATGCGTTGCGCAAACTTGAAAGTGCTGGAGTTACTGAGTCTCAATCGTTAGGTATGAAAGGAACTTTTATAAAAGTACTGAATGATCGCTTATTTGAAGAAATTAAGAAAATTAAAAAATAATAGAGTTACTTAAAACAAACACATAGAAACAAGCGCGCAGTTTGGTTCTGGTGCAAAATTTTCACAAAGCTAAAATCACCCTATATTTCACCAGAATATCAAGCTGCGATACCCATAATCATATTTATAAACTTATGGATATTGACTCATTTGTCAGACTGCTACAATAGGTGGATTTGCAAGGTCACGCCTCACCTCCACCATTCAAATCCGGATTTTTATAAAGACTGTGGGACCACTAATTACCTGAGTTTAAAGGGTAGTTGGTGGTTTTTTTGTGATTATAGGAAGAATTTTTTCGCCTCCACCAGCTAAACCCCCGATTTTAATTTGGCAAGAAAGTTCATTAGATTCGATATAGATTTTAGTTTGACAGAAGGATTTAATTCTTCTCATGAGAATACACATAATAATTACTTCTGATTTCTATATGAAGATTTTTTGAAATATAATAAGTAGAGGAAAAGCTTTTAATATGAGTATGCCAAACCTAAAAGTGGATTTTCCTGATGCGCTTAATAAATTAGTAGAGTTGGTTAAGCATGATCGGATTGAAAGGCTGTAGCGAAGCAAAGCCTTTCCGCCATATAAGAGGCAGAAGGGCTTTGATAAATTTCTATTATAAGCTTGTTGCGGGTTCTTCGCTGTTTACTGATTATAAAAAGAATACCGGCTCCTTTCGCTCTTGATACAGTGTATTTAGTCGTATTGCAGCATCTTTGACCAGGCCGGTTTTCATCGTTCTGGCGTTTTGGGGACAGTTCTTGATGCAGGCACAACATGTGATACATTTTTCATTATCAATCAAATTACTATTTTCTGAAGCGATAGCACCAACAGGACACACTTCTGCACAAATTCCGCATTGCGCACAATCATTACTAACTGCTATAAAATCAACATTCCATAGCTCTGTAACTCCTCCATAGGGATAGTTGCCAGGTATATTTATATCAGAAATGTGATCGACAGATGAAATCGATAGCAATTTTTCATTTATTTTACGCCCCAATAATTCGGCGTGATGTAAGTCACTTGCATCAGGACGACCTTCAGCTGTTGGCGTCTCGGAACTAGAAAAGGAGTGTTCCCCAATATATGCTGCACAGGTGATCGGGAGACATCCACATGTTATTAAAGTATCTTTAAGCTCAAGTAGTGCATCGTCATACACACGATTACCATAAACGACAATACATACAGTAGGCGTATTATGTGCTTTAATCCTAAGCAGCCATTCCATTAGCAGTGCTGGCACTCTTCCCATATAGACTGGCACTGCAACAACAAGTAATTCATTTTCCGACGTTTGTAGTTGTTGTTTTCTCGCATTTGGTTTGGTAATATCTATTAGCTCCACAGCGCTTTGATTGATTCCGCGCGCAATACCTTGAATAATCGCTTTTGTTGTCCCCGTAGGTGAAAAATAAACTAGTTTTAGTGATTGTATTTTCATGAGATGTCCTCCATTATCCTTATTTTGTTTACTTTACAAGTCTTACTAGAATAATAATACAAGTTTTATAATAGTAATAGGAGTGTAATTATACTGGTATAAATTATAATAGATAGGATTGATGACAATTTTGAATAATGAGAAACATCGCTATAAAGAACTATCTGATTTTTTAAAAACGCGCAGAGCAAAAATTTTACCATCGCAAGTAGGAATTTTAACAGGAATGCGTCGGCGTACTCCTGGCTTGCGAAGAGAGGAAGTTGCACAGTTAGCTGGTATTGGCGTAACTTGGTATACATGGCTTGAACAAGGAAGACCTATTCATGTTTCAGCGCAAGTAATTGAAAGCCTAGCAAAAGTTTTATTGCTTGATAAGCAAGAATGCATTCATCTTTACCTTTTAGCAAACCAGCCGCTTCCAGCAGATATACCAGGATACCAAGGAACCGTAAGTCCGATTCTTCAACATGTACTGGATAGTTTACTATTATGCCCGTCTTTTATCATGGATCAGCGGTGGAATGTTATTGCTTGGAACCAAGCGGCACGATTAGTCATTGGCGATTTCAGTGAAATGAACGGTCGGGAACGAAATGTAGTTTGGGCGATGTTCACCGATAATAGATATAAAAAGTTATTTGTCGATTGGAATCTGCATGCCAAGAGTCTACTTGGTCGATTTCGTTCAACGTGTGTGCAATTTATTGAAGATTCTTGTCTTGCTCAATTTATTGACGATCTGAAAATGCAAAGTAAAGAATTTGATTTTTGGTGGTCATTACATGAAATTCAAAGCAATAGCGAAATTTACAAGCAATTGACTCACCCTGTTGTGGGAACCTTAGATTTTGAAAGTAGTAGTTTCGATGTTTCTGATAATTCATATTTAAAGATGATTGTACATACTCCTTTGCCAGGAACAGATACGGCTATAAAAATGAAATCATTGTTGGACGAGTAAAAAAGATTCACAAACATAAGTAAGCTAATAATCACAACCGTTAGACTTTTTCAACCCATAAATTTTCATTTGTCGTTCTCTAACTCATAAACGGCAAGAAGAGAAGGGCGGATTTTTAAGGTCACGGATCGGTGTGCCAAGAAGCACATTCATGTATAACGGGTGGAATTCCCGTATGGTAAGGCTTAGCCAGCCACCATTATCCAGCCTTGGGGTGGACCGGGTAACCGTAAACCTAAGCGTAGGTAGGAGAGATAGTAGGCCGAAAGCGACAGCTAAAGATGTAGAGCCTCGAAATGACCAAGAAGGGAAAGGTCGATGCTTTCGATCCAGCAGAAGACAATACTGGACTGTGCGAGATGGCGAGTACAGTCTGGCACCCCGGGGTCGCAGGTCTTGGCATGCTATACATAGGTACGGAATAGTGAACTTGGGAGACCCTGCCGTCTCTTTTCTTTTATGAGAGTATGGCCGACAAGTTTAAGACGAGGAAGCCAAATGGTCAGCAGGGAGTCGGATTGCGTAATAGTACTGATGAAGCAGGGTAATGCCTGTGAAGGGAAGGCCGCAACATATCAAAGCCCTTAAAAAGGGAAACAATGCTACACTAGAGGTAGGGAAACCATTGGAAACAAAACTGACAAGGATAGCTGAATTAGCCAAAAGAAGACCAAGAATCAAGCTACAAACCCTCATTGATGTAATTGATGAAAAAGCTCTCGAAGCCTGCCATGAAAAGTCAGACGTACAAGCCACAACCAGTTAGACGGGCATAAGAGCACGGGACACCCCAAGGGGGTATCATATCCCCCACCTTAGCAAACGTATACTTGCACTATGTGCTGGATTTATGGTTCATCGTGAAAGTGCGGAAAGACTGCAGAGGTGAGGCATATCTGATAAGATATGCTGACGATTATGTATGCTTCTTTCAATATAAAGACGATACGGAAAAGTTTTATGGCAAGATGAAAGAACGGCTGAGAAAATTTAATCTGGAGATAGTGGAAGATAAAACGAAAATTATCGAATTTGGCAGGTATGCAGAAGAGAGAAGATACGAAAAAGGGTATAGTAAGCCGGAAACCTTTGATTTTCTTGGCTTTACGCACTACTGTAGCAAAAGCCGGCATGGAAAATTCAGAGTTAAGAGGAAAACCAGTAGGAAGAAGTTCAAAGCAAAGATTCAAGAATGCAAAATATGGCTCCGACAGAACATACATACACCGATAAAGGAACTGATAACGATGCTAAACCAGAAACTAGTCGGACACTTTCGATACTATGGAGTTTCTGATAACATTCAGAGACTAAGAGCATACAGGTATATTATAAGGCGCAAGTTATTCAGCATTCTCAATCGGAGGAGTCAGAGGAAGGGCTTCAACTGGGAAAAGTTTGCGAAACTCGAAGAAAGATTTCCGCTTGCCAAGGCAAAGATTTATGTGAATACTTATGGCTAATCAAAGCGAATGCTGATATGAAGAGCCGGATGCCTTAATAGGGCAAGTCCGGTTCTGTGAAGGTTGCGCGCCGTAAGGTGCGTTTCTACTCGACCCTCCACCATCTAAATCTAGATTTTTTTTCACAAATAGTTGAAATTATGGAGCCGCGATTTTTCTGTCTTCGTGTATAGAAATCGTGGTTTTTGTTGTTTTGAATAAATTTCTCGTCTCCACCACATGAATCAAGAAATTAGTATAGAAAGAAGGAAATGGCTATTTGTCTGATGATGGATAAATGGCTTTTTTTGTGCTTGAGGATGAATAGTGTATTGATTGTAGTTAGCATATATGGGATTTTTTGTGGGCAGTTGGGAGGTGGTACTAAAAAATGCAGGATTGCATGGATACATATCTTCAGCATTCTTTCTCCAATATGTCCATATGTTGACGAAATATGTGGGTAAGCGAGCTGCCCACATGCCCACAAAAAAATTATTGAACATCCGAAATGACCACAATTCTGGGGGCCGTCGACATGGTCGATGTGTGAGATAGGATATTAATGAGAATCAATCTGAAAAAAACAAAAAATGCACATATAGTCAAAAATGCGTAGTTCCAAAATCGTCAAATTTCCTCGTGGGGTGACAAATTACAGAAGTATTTCCCAGAGGAAGCCCCATCAGCCAAGAAGTCGGTTGATGGGTTTAGTTTGTATTGAGTATTGGTTTGAAATTGGCCATTTAGTAGCGCTCTGATTAGCCCCTCCTTGTGGATTTTTTGCATGTTTATTGCAAAATATGATGAATATTGAAATTAATGGAGGATTATAGAATAATATGTCGAAGGTCATTCGTAATGAGACAAAAGTCCTAGTTGTAATGTTAGGAGAAGTTGAGCTTTCTCAACGATTTACTGAGGGGATTCTTCCCCAAGTAAATCTAAAGCAGTGATGTACTGATCTAGGGGGTTTTGAGGTTTTTTTTCCATTTGACTTGATGTACGTCCGGTAGTTAAGCTCTTTAAGCTATTCAACAATTGTTCAAAACCTTTATCAACCATTGGCAAGTTTTTAGGGGGTGGGGAGATATAAGATCATGAGGTATGGATTCGCGGTGAGTGAGCTTACCACACTTAGAAGCTTTTTAGTGGAATCAGTGAAAAATTTACAAAGTTTAGAAGGCCAGATCCTGCGACTAATAACAACTGCTGATACTGCCCAATCCGATGTGATGATTGACAGAGTGATTGTCCATTTACATACTCTTAAGAGACAAGCCTTTTTCTTTGGTTTAATGGAAATGGCGATGCTAATTCGTCAGGCTGTGTTTATGCTGGAAGACATAGTTTGCAAGCAAATACCCAATCAAATAGAAAAAATTGATTTGCTATTAGATATTAAAAACACGTTAAAAATTATGATTCGTGAATTATTTGATGCAACTGAAAACATTCAAGTCGGTGAAAGAGTAGACATTCAACTAGCTTGTTCACAAGAAGTGGGATGGCTTGTTGATTTTATTCATGATTTCTTGCAGAAAAAATCAGATATTGCAATGGAAGTAGTCCCAAAGGTACTCATACAAGCGAATGAGGTGGGCTACTCAATTCGTGCTACGCCGGATGATGATGTTTCACCAGCGATAGCCACTGCTGAACAAGAAGGCGTACTAATGATTAGGAAGGTTGTCAATCAAACTGTTCATGGCAAGAGTGAAAATCTCTTAACGAATAAAGGGGGATATGTATTTATGGAAAAGAAATTAGCACAACCCAATGGAACTTTAAGTAAGCCGGTGATGACTAAATCCAGTTCAACGGCTCAGCAGAACAATGCTGAACAAATGAGTGCGAAACGAGATGTGGCGAAACGTCGCGCTATGGATAAAGTCCGTGCTAGAACAGTAGCCAAACAGCAACAGTTAGCTGAGCGTATTGCTACAGCTACAGAACAGCTGTCAGCAGGTGTGGAGCAAGCCAGTAATGCGGCTGAAGAACTTGCTGGTACCATGGAGCAGATTGCTGCTGGTTCAGAAGAAGCGGCATCCGCTGCTGAAGAGTCTAGGGCAGCCGTTAACCAGATTGAAAAGGCGGCAATTGTGGCTGCTGACCGATCCCAAGTATCTCTTGAGAAGGTGAATGTGACTCAGACACTAGTACGAACAACAAGTAACGATATTGAACAACTGATTGTAGGTATTAAAAATACCGCTGATACCAATGTGGAATCGGGAAAACTTGTAGCTGAACTAGAAAACCAAGCAGTGGAAGTGGGTAATATTGTGGAAGCGGTGGTGCGAATCGCCGATCAAACCAATCTACTGGCGTTAAATGCCGCCATTGAAGCAGCGAGAGCTGGAGAGCATGGTCGCGGCTTTGCCGTAGTGGCTGATGAAGTGCGTAATCTTGCGGAAATCTCAGAAAAATCAGCTCGTGATATTCGTACCCTGGTAGGTGAGATTCAGGATAATGTCAAAGTGGTTGTAAAAGATGTAGAAGATGCGGGTAACGCAGCTAATAACGAAGTGGAAAAAGCTAGAAAAATTACAGCGGATCTTGCGAAAATAGAAAAGGATTCAGCTATTGTGCAAAAAGGTGTATCTGAAGTGGCGCAAAATGCGAAAATCGCCGCTGAAGGTAGCAAGGAAATGTTGGCCATAACCCAGCAGGTAGCAGCCGCCAGTGAAGAGCAAGGCGCTGCCACCGAAGAGATTACTTCGACAATTACCGAACAAAATAAAGCCTTCAATGAAATGAGTACTGCTGCCAATGAACTTTCAGAGCTTGCTGAACAACTAAAAGTCTCTACCGATGCACAAAAATCTTCAGAAGAATTGGCTTCCGCCGCAGAACAACTGTCAGCCAATGTGGAAGAGAGTAGTACGGCGTCTGAACAAATCATGAAGACGATGGAGCAGTTAGCGGAAGGCGCTAGAATTCAAGCTGAATTGACAGCTAAATCGGCCAATATTTCCGAGCACTTAGCTGGAGCTGCTGTGCAGATGAAAGTGCGTGCCCAAGAATCAGAAACAAAAGTAACGGAGCTACAGGCATTATTAACTGTTAATAAACAGGAAATTGACGAGATTATTACAGGTGTTTCTAATGCGGCTGATGCTAGCATTAAATCAGCACAAAACATTAAAAAACTAGAAGATACGACGCGCAGAATCGATAAAATTGTAGATGCTATCGTAAATGTGACCATTCAGACCAACATGCTGGCGGTAAATGGCTCCATTGAGGCTGCACGGGCTGGAGAGTTTGGTCGCGGTTTCTCAGTAGTTGCTGGTGATATTCGCACTCTCGCCAACGAATCTGCCGATAATGCGGATAAGATTAAAGATCTAGTGCGTAATATTCAAAATCAAATTCGACAAGTGACGACTGATATTGAACTCTCAGCAAAAACCGCGACCCAAGAGGTGGAAAATGCCAGAAAATCCACTAAAAACCTGGAAGACATCGAAGAAGCCATCGTGCAAATTTTAAGCGGTGTTCAAGAAATCGGTAAGGGTGCAGAAGAGTCAATGGTTGCTTTAGAACAGACTAAACGGGCGATCGAACAAATTTCCACAGCAGCTCAAGAAGCGGATAAAGCCAATGCTGAGGCTACGTTAGCCGTTCAAGAACAGGCCAAGAGTATGCAAGAACTGGCAGAAGCCATTGAAGAGATTTCTGGACTCGCTGATGAACTGCAAAATATGTAAAGTAGTTAGTACGGAGAGAAAGGAGGAAAAATTATGGCTGAAGTTCTTGAAATAGAGCAAGATGATTTGTCGGAAAGGCAGTTAGTCACTTTTTATCTCAATAATGATGAGTTTGGCGTAGATATTATGCATGTGCGGGAAATTATTCGTCTGACCGATGTGACTCACATCCCCCAGGCGCCTAGTTATGTTGAAGGTGTATGTAACTTACGCGGCAACATTTTACCCATTATTGATGGACGAGATCGTTTAGGGATGCCTCGGCGCCAGCGGGATGAAAGTACCCGGGTATTAGTCATTGATGTGGGCGGTAAAGCGACGGGTATTGTGGTGGATAAAGTATCGGAAGTACTGAGAGTCAGTCAGGCCGATATTGAAATACCACCTGCCGTTATTCAAAATATGGATGCGAAATTATTAAATGGCATGGTAAAACTAAATGGTGGATCACGCATTATCATGGCCATTAATTTGGATAGTATGATTACGGTGGATCAAATCGAGGAATTGAAGCACGAGGCATTACAGGCAGCTGCCGTTCGCAATGAAAGTATCGCCAAAGTTGAAAACGAGGAAGATCAATTAGTAACCTTCTTGCTTGAAAACGAAGAATATGCCTTTGACATTATGCATGTGAAGGAAATTATTAGGGTAGAGCAAATTACGACAGTTCCCAATGTTCCTCATTACATCGAGGGTGTTGTAGCCATTCGAAATCAGTTGCTGCCCATTGTGAATATGCGCATGTTTTTTGGTCTTGAAAATAGTAAAGCCAATGATCAATCCAGAATCATCATTGTAGATTTAGGACAGATGTCGGTTGGTTTTCGTGTCGATAGAGTATCAGAAGTTGCAACCGTAGCTCGTAATGTCATTGAGCCGCCACCCTTAATTTTTAGCGATGGGGAGGTTGGCCAGATTCGTGGTGTAGCCAAACT
>Ga0316600_10001194_pt1 | contig 12026 bp, 6 predicted proteins | sample OWC_soil_day5_CT_FD_207652 | JGI IMG/M metagenome (GOLD analysis project Ga0316600, IMG submission 207652) | Wetland soil microbial communities from Old Woman Creek delta, Ohio, United States - OWC_soil_day5_CT | ecosystem: Environmental > Terrestrial > Soil > Wetlands | place: USA: Ohio...
CCGCGGTAGTCGCCGAAAACCTTGGCCGTGTAGCGCATCTCCTTCAGGGTCCCGCACATGATTTTCAGATCGGCCTTTTCGGGGTTTTCCTGGCCGGCCTTCAGTGCGGCGATGATCATTTCGCGCACGATCGCGCGGTGGCGTATGGGGCCGACCCGGTCGATCAGCTCCTTGATGGCGGTGTCCACGGCGCCGTTGCCGGCGGTAAATCGAAGCTCCATTCGTACCTCCCAGGGTTCTTTTGCTGTGAACATTATAACAGGTTATGCGCGGTTTCCAAACCCGCCGAACCCCAAACCGATGTTAAAATCCCCATCATCGTGCTATCCTGCCGCCCGGCAACGAACCTCATGCCGACAGAGGCGGTCATGATCCCATGGGAGTTCATCGGCAGCGCCCGGCTGCCGACAGGCGGGGAAGAGCTGCGGTTGTACAAGCGGGGGGGCGAGTTCTCGATCCGGGTCGGCGGCGATGAACTCATGAACAGCCGCGCCCATGAATCGGAGGACGCGCTGGCCGACCTGGCTTGCGCCAAAATCGCCGATCGCGCCAAACCCCGGGTGCTGGTCGGCGGGCTGGGCATGGGGTACACCGCGGCGGCGGCGCTGAAACGCCTCGGCGCTGCAGGCCGGGTGGTTGTGGCCGAGCTGGCCCCGGCGGTGGTGGAGTGGAACCGGGGGCCGCTGGCGGAGCTGGCCGGTCGGCCCTTGGAGGATCCCCGGGTGCGCGTGCGCGAGGACGACGTCGGCCGGGTTCTGCAGGAGGGGCCGCAGGCGTACGACGCCATCCTGCTGGATGTGGACAACGGCCCCGAGCGGCTGGCCCACCGGGCCAACGAATGGCTCTATTCCAACGCCGGCCTGGAGGCCGCGCTCGCGGCCCTGCGCCCGGCAGGCGTGCTGGCCGTGTGGTCGGCATCCCCGGATCGTGCGTTTTCAAAGCGTCTGCGCCGGGCGGGTTTTGCGGTGGAGGAGGTCGACGTGCATGCGCGCGCGGCCGGCCGCGGGGGCAGACGCACGATATGGCTCGCCGTTCGCGGCGCCTGAGGAACCCGACGTCTCCATGGCGGCCACCCCTCTCATCCAGTGCAGGTCTCTCAGCAAGTCCTTCACGCTGCACCCCCTGTTCACGGCCATCACCCTGGGGTTTTTCGAAGGCGAGCGCATGGGGCTGATCGGCCCCAACGGCTCCGGGAAGTCCACCTTGCTCAAGATCCTGGCCGGGCTCGAGACGCCGGACGCCGGCGAGATGATTCGCAAGCGCGACACCCGGCTTGTCTACCTGCCCCAGGCGGACGAACTCGATCCGGACAAGACCGTCGAGCAGACCCTGCTTGACGCCGTCGGCAACCCGGCGGAGGCGCCTGCGCTCTTCCGCGAGACGATCCGGCAAATGGAGTTCGAGCGGACGGACCGGCGGGTCGGCACCCTCTCGGGCGGTTGGCGCAAGCGGCTGGCCATCGCGCGGGCCCTGATCCGGGAGCCCGACCTCCTGCTCATGGACGAGCCCACCAACCACCTGGACCTGGGGGGCATCCTCTGGCTGGAGGTGCTGCTGAAACAGGCGCCGTTTGCCTTCGTCCTGGTCAGCCACGACCGCACCTTCCTGGAAAGCGTGACCAACCGGACGGTGGAGCTGAACCGGCTCTACCCCGACGGCTATCTGCGGGTGGAGGGCAATTACTCGGCCTTCATCGAGAAACGGGAAGACTTCATTCGGTCCCAGACCCGGCTGGAGGCGGTGCTCTCCAACAAGGCCCGCCGCGAAATCGAGTGGCTGCGCCGCGGCCCCAAGGCCCGCCGGACGAAGGCCAAATACCGCATCGCCGGCGCCCACCAGCTCCAGGAGGAACTGGGCGCGGTCCGGGAGCGCAACGCCGCCGGCCGCAGCGCCCGCATCGAGTTCGACGCCACCGGCCGCAAGACCAAAATACTCCTAAAAACCAACGGGCTCGCGCTGGCGCGCGGCGGAAGGCCCCTGTTTTCGGGGCTGGATCTAACGCTTTCGCCCGGGTCCTGTTTAGGGGTCATGGGCCGGAACGGGTCGGGCAAGAGCAGCCTCCTGCACCTGCTCAACGGGGATCTTCCCACCGACGCCGGGTCGATCGAGCGCGCGGAAGGTGTTTCGATCGTTTTTTTCGACCAGAAGCGGGAACAGCTGGATATGCGCCTGACGCTCAAAGAGGCCCTCTGCCCCTCCGGGGACATGGTCGTGTTCCAGGGGCGGCAGCTGCACGTCGTGGCCTGGGCCAAGCGGTTTCTGTTCCCGCCCGACCAGCTGCCGCTGCCGGTGTCCCGGCTGTCGGGCGGGGAAAGGTCCCGGCTGCTCATCGCCCGCCTGATGCTGAAGCCGGCGGACATCCTGCTGCTCGACGAACCCACCAACGACATCGACATCCCCACGCTGGACACGCTCGAGGAGGGCCTGCTGGGGTTTCAGGGGGCGATCGTGCTCATCACCCACGACCGGCTGCTGCTGGACAACATGAGCGATCAGCTGCTGTATCTGGACGGGCGCGGACGGGCGGAATTCTTCGCGGACTACGATCAGTGGCTCGCGGCCCAGGCGGCGGAGGCCGCGCAGGCAACCCCTGAAAAAACACCGCCCAGGAAGGCGCGGCCCGCCCCCCGCAAGCTGCCTTACCCGGAGCAGTGCGAGTTGAACCGGATGCAGCCGGCCATCGAAAAAGCCGAAGCGGCGGCCGCGGCGATCCGGGGGCGGTTGGGCGACCCGCTGATCGCCAGGGATGCCGCCCGGCTGGGGGAGCTGTATGCGCAGCTCACGGAGGCCGAGGAGAAAGTGCGGCGGCTATACGACCGCTGGGCCGAGCTGGAAGCCCTGCGCGAGCGGCTGAGCCAAGAGGAGAGGGGCGAGGGTTCGGGGTTCGGGGTTCAGGAGAAATGACAAGGTCCCCGCCTGAACCCCGAACCCTTATAGCTCGGCGTCAGGTTTTCGCAACGTACCGCAGAATGGCCCTGAACTGGCTCTCCCCGTCCAGGCCGGCCTCTTCCAGCACCTTTTCCGCCGGGCCGCTGCCGAGGAAATGACCTTCGCGGAAGGGGTGCAGGGTCATCCTGCGGCCGCGGCCGGAGCACACCCAGCGCTCCATCGTGGGAAGGGTGAACCCCGTGATCCCCATGGCCTCCTGCGCGGCGGCCTCCGGGTACACCGTCTCCTTCTCCGCGCCCGGCAGGAGGTCGAAGAGCTCCGCGCTGGCCACATAGTAGACATCCAGGTCGATGCCCTTCTTCCTCAACAGCGGCAGGGCCTGCTCGACGAAGGCGTAGCCGACGTCGCTGCCCTGGAGCACCAGCGTGCCGTCGCGTTTGCCCTGCGCCCGCCGCAGAAGATAGACCCCCGCCGCAGCCGCCGTGGCCGGCGCCAGCCCCAGCGCCTGCCGATCGATCACTTTTTCCGAGGGCCGCGTGACGAACGGCGCGATCACCGCCGGCCGCTTCGCCAGCGCCGCGGACACGAGAGGCCACACTTCCTGGGGGTCCCAGGGGGTGAGGGTGATCATCGTGCCGTGGGGGAAATTGCCCTGCAGCAGCTGCAGCGCCTGGGGGTCGGCATGCGTCGGCCCGTCTTCGCCGGTCTTGACCCCCGCGTGCGCGCAGACCAGGATGAAGGGCTTGTAGGGCTCCTTGACGATTGCCTGCCGGGCCTGGTTGCCGATGGCGTGCAGGCGGGCGGCGACGTGCCCGAGGGCGGCGATGAACGCCCCGTCGGAGGAGCCCACCCCGATGTGGCGCCCGAAAGTGGAGATGCCGGCCAGCAGGCCGCTCATGGCGTCCTCGCAGATCCCGCCGGTTGCCAGCATCCGCGCCCCGGGGTTCGTGGCGGCGTTGTACCAGCCCTCGGGGAAGCCCTTGCCGATGGTGTTGACGCTCGTGGAGGCGTACAGGTCGGCTGAGGCCGTCAGAACGGCGCCTCCGCTCGCCTGGTTGTAATGCTGCAGCACCCGCCCCAGCTCGCCTCTCAGCGTGGCGGTCTGGCCGGGTTTCAGCGTAAGTTCGGCCGGGATGCGGCCCGCGGTTTTCGCCGCCAGTTCGAACACGGCCTGAACCGCCGGCGCCTGCGGCCGGGGCTTGCGGGCCCGGGTGTCCAGGCGCTGCCGCGCGTCGCGCAGTTTCTGAGCCAGCGCGGCCACCAGGGGCCGGTTTTGCTCCAGGGCGTGGCGGATCACCGTCAGCGCCTCCCAGAAGCACTCCTCGAGCACCCCCGGCTCCCCGCCGGCCCGGCAGCGCTGGTTCGCGCTCTCGCAGCGCGGCAGCCGGGCGGCGGCCTGCTCGGTGAAGGGCGCGACGGCCTTGAAAAACCCGTCCGCGCACAGGCCGTGGCCGGCACCGTGCGAGGCCCTGCCCTCCACCCCGTACTGCCAGCCCTTCCGGGTGCGATAGACGATCGCCGTCGGCTGCTCGTTGCGGACGGCCAACGCTTTTCGCTGGGCGGCGAGGACCTGCCCGAAATCCATCCCGTCCGGCACCAGGATGGCATTCCAGTCGTGCAGCAGGGCGAATTCCACCGGGTTCCACTGGACGTATTCGCCGGGGGCATCGCCGTCGCGGCAGACCCGGTCGGCGTCGATCGACGCCTGGTTCCAGTCCACGTGCAGGATCGCATTTTTCAGGCAGGCCGTGCCGGCCGCGGCCATCGCTTCGCCGACCCGCCCGGGGGTCATTCCGCCCTCCCCTTCCACGATGTGCACGCGCGGCGCGCCGGCGCCGTAAAAGTCCATGGCGCCGAAGGCGAGACCCAGCGAGGCCGCGACCCCGACCCCCGACGCGCCGGTGGACAGCCGCAGGAACGGAGTGGCCGGGGTCGGGTGGCCGTCGAGCGGCTTCGCCTTGAATTTCAGAAAGAGCGGCGTCCGGGTGAGCGGGTTGCGCCTGAAGCCGAGCAGGTCCTCCAAGCGCAGCTGGTGCTTTTCGTCCTTGGGGAGAAGCTCCGGGCAGCCGATGCGCGTCACCTCGTTGCGCAGGGCCCACAGGGCGTAGAGGCCGAGGGTCTTGTGACCCGCCGCATAGGAGACGATGTCGGCGTCCTCGCGGTCGGGGTCGGCGACGTCGTAGTCCAGGCTGTCGAAAAGAACCCCGGCCACAAAGCGGCCGGAGGAGATCGACCCGCCGGGATGACCGGACATGGGCACGTAGTTGTACAGCATGGCGCACAGCGACCGGTACATCAGGTCGAGCTGTTCGAAATGCTTCAGCTCTTCCGCGGCAAGCGGTCTCTCTTGCTTCTCGCTTGAGATGTCGATGAAAACGCCTCTGCGGGGCCCGAGCTCGAATCCCATGGCAGCCTCCTTTTCCGGGTCAGTTCTCTCAGCGGGTTTCTTGTCTCATAACAAAATGATCGAGGTGCGAACCTCGACCCGAACGAGCGTCGTTTTTTATATTTCTACCCGGATAGCGGTCATTTCTCAAGGTACTTCGATATGATTTCTATTTTTCCAGCCGGGCATGCTGGGCATAGTAAGCCGCCCCCCAGCCTTGGTCCGTGGCCACGTCGGCGATGATCTGGTTGATCCCTCCCCCCAACTTAAGCCGGCGGCGCAGCTCTTCCAAGCCGATCCCCGCGGCGGGCGGCAGGCTGGCGGCCATCAGTTCCTCCAACGGCGGGATACGGATCGGCGGGTTCAGCCGCCTTCCCACTTCAGTGAGAATCCAGTGGTCGCTGCGGGCCCCGGCCGGCGGCGTGAAGGCCGGGCGGGCGTAATTGATGAAGTCGTGGAAATAGGAGGGGTTGAGGTTTTCCTGCTCCAGATGCCGGGTGAACGGGGCGATGTAGTACGACCCGCCGCCGGGGAGGCCGATCTGCCCGGAAAGCAAGGCCAGGGCGTTGATGAAACGCACATTCTCCGCGCCGAAGATGTGGCACTGCAGAACCCATCCGATGAGGGTCGCACCCGGCTCCCCGCAGCGGTAAATGTCCGCCAAACGTCGAACCTCGTCCGGGCCGACGCCGCACGCCGAGGCCAGTTCCGCAACCGTGCGGGTCATGACGATCTCCCGGAAAGCCGGCCAGTTGTAAGTCACGGCGTCCAGGCTCGCAATGACGCGCCCGCTCTCGATGAGCGCCCGGCCCACCGCCATGCCGGCCCCGGCGCAGAGGCTGCCGACGGCCCGGCTGGCCCCCAGAAGGGCGGTTACAATCGGCATGGGCACCTCGACGCTGAAAAGATTTGTGAAAACGTAGCAAAAAGAGATCCAAAAGACCATAGTCCGCACGTGTTTCAGATCACGAGCCGCGGGATCGATGGCTTTAGCCTGCTTCGAGGCTGCTCGGGTCCACCCGCTCAAAGCCGAAGGCCCGCCGGCATAAGCCGTTGACTCCTGCCGCCGCGCGGGTGTACAAATGGTTTAAAGACTGTTGGTTCATTTTGGTTCGGCTGGGCTGAAGGGGCATTCCGTTCCGACCGGCGCGCCGGAACCCCCTCCGCCAATGTGTATCCCTTTCAGCCCGGCTTCGGCTACCCCTGACTCAGGCACGAATGGCCATGCATCCCTTGATCGTCGGCATCGACGTCGGATCGGTGGCGGTGTCCCTGGTGGTGATCGGCCGGGACCGGCAGGTGGTCGACCACGCCTATGCCTTCCACCACGGGGATGCTGCCGCAACGCTGAAGGCCCTGCTGGCGCCGCTGGATCTGCGCGGCGGGGTGCGGGTGGCCGTTACGGGGGCCGCCCCCGGCGCCATCCGCGCGCACGGCCGCTACGACAGCCTGGTCTCCTTGATCACGGGCTGCCGCGCCTATCAGCCCGACGTGGGCTCGATCCTGCACGTCGGCGGCGAGCGCTTCGGCCTGGTGCAGTTCGACGCCGCCGGGCGCTACACCCGCTACCAAACCAACACCACCTGCGCCGCCGGCACCGGCGGCTTCCTCGACCAGCAGGCCCGGCGCCTGAGTCTCTCCGGCCCCGGGGAGCTCGCCGCGGTGGCCCTGCGGAGCACCGGGGAGCCCCCGAAAATCGCCACCCGCTGCGCCGTCTTCGCCAAAACCGACCTGGCCCACGCCCAGCAGGAGGGCTTTTCGCTGCCTCAGATCTGCGACGGTTTATGCCGGGGCGTGGCCCGGCACATCGTCGATGCCCTCGTGCGCGGGGAGCCCGCCCGCACCCCCGTTGTTTTCAGCGGCGGGGTCTCCCGCAACCGGGCGGTCGTCGAACACCTCAACCGCTTGCTGGACACGGAGCTGATCTGCGAAAAAAGCCCCTCCGCCGCCGCCGGCGCCGCCCTGTGCCTATTGGACGACGCCGAGGCCGACACGGCCACACCGTTCGGATCCCTGGACGAAATCGTCCGACCCGAGCCGCAAAGGAAAGTCTACGCCTTTGCCCCCCTCGAATTGAAACGCTCGAGTTATCCGGATTTCAGCGGCGGCGAGCCCTACCTGTTCACGCGCGCTGAAGCCGACCGGAGAAACCCGGTGGAGGTCGAGGTCTTCGCAGGCTGGGGGGACCCGGCCGCCGGGGATTGCCTGCTCGGCGTCGACGTGGGCTCCACCAGCACCAAGGCGGCCCTGGTGGCGGCAAACGGCGCCGTGGCGGCCGGGTTTTACACCCGCACCGCCGGCAACCCCATCGGTGCCGTCCAGAACCTGCTGGCGGCCGTCGAAGACGCCGCCGGCCGCCGGAGAGCCCCCTTGAAGATTTCCGGCGCGGCCGTCACCGGGGCCGGCCGCAAACTGGCCGCCCGGGTCCTTGGGGCGGATCTGGTGCTGGACGAAATCACGGCCCATGCCCGGGCGGCCTGTGAACTCAAGCCCGATGTGGACACCATCATCGAAATCGGCGGCCAGGACTCGAAGTTCACCACCTTGAAGGACGGCCGCGTGAATTTCTGCGTCATGAACACGGTCTGCGCGGCCGGCACGGGCAGCTTCATCGAGGAGCAGGCACAGAAACTGGACTGCCCGCTGGGGGACTACGCCTCCCGCGCCCTGAACTCCCCCGCCCCCATGGCGAGCGACCGCTGCACCGTTTTCATGGAAAGGGACATCAACCACCTCCTTTCCGAGGGCTATGCCGTCAGGGAGATTCTGGCCACCGTGCTGCACAGCATCGCGGAGAACTACCTCAGCAAAGTGGCCGCCGAAAAGCACATCGGCGACGTCGTCTGTTTCCAGGGGGCCACCGCCAAGAACCAGGCACTGGTGGCCGCTTTCGAGCAGCGCCTGGGCCAACCGATCCACGTCTCCCGTTTCTGCCACCTGACAGGCGCCCTCGGGGCGGCGCTGGTGCTGGCCGACGCCGGGTGCCGCGCCACGCGTTTCAGGGGTCTCGATCTCTGCCGCAGGGCCATTCCCACGCAGGTGGAGATATGCTCCCTGTGCGCCAACCACTGCAAGATCACGGTGGCCGACATCGGCGGCGAGCGGGTGGCCAGCGGGTTTCTGTGCGGCCGGGACTACGACGCCGCATCGCGGGTGGACCGCAACCGTTCCGGTTTCAGCCTGCTCAAGGAGCGCCGGCGGGCGTTTGCGGTGCCGGCGCCCCGCCCGGAAGGGGCAGGCCCCACGCTGGGCCTGCCGGCGGCGCTGCACCTGGCCGACGACCTGGAGTTCTGGCAGGTTTTCTTTGACGCCCTGTCGGTCCGCACCATCACCAGCGAACGCCTGAGCCCTCTCATGGCGTCCGGGAAGGCCGGCGCCGAGTTCTGCGCGCCGATGGCCGCCCTGAGGGCCGCGGTTGATTTTCTCCTGCCTCGGGCCGACCACGTTTTCCTGCCGTTTTACCTGGAACGAAGGACAGGCGATACGGCCATCCGGCGGCAGTATTGCTACTACACGCAGTATGCCCCGGCCCTGGCCGCGGACGGCGGCGCGGCGGCGCCCGCGGATGCCCGCCGGGTGCTCACGCCGCTGGTCCACTACCTCTACGGCTCGCTGCACTCGCAGCTGCAGCTCTACCGGATGCTTCGTTCGATCGGGCTTACCCGTATCGGTTTCAGCGACGTGTACCGGGCCTATGACCGCGCCTGCCGCTTCAAGAAAACGGCCGTGAAGCGCCTCCGGCGGCGCTACCGGCAGGAGACCGCCGGCGCCCGGGACATCCACGCGGTCTTGCTGGGGCGGCCCTACACGGTGCTCTCCCGGCGGATGAACAAGGGCATACCGGACATTTTCGGAGCCCTGGGGGTCAAGGCGTTTTTCCAGGACATGCTGCCGGACGACCGCCCGGCGCCCGAGGCCCTCGCGCCGATGTTCAGGGAAATCCACTGGCACCACGCCGCGGCGATTCTGCGCGCTGCCGAAACCGCGGCTGTAACCGAAGGGGCCTATCCGGTCCTGGTCACGGCGTTCCGGTGCACCCCGGACGCCTTCGTGATCGAGTTCTTCAAGTCCATCATGAACGCCCACCGCAAACCGTACCTGATCCTGCAACTGGACGAACACGCCTCGAACGTCGGCTACGAAACGCGCATCGAAGCGGCGGTGAGGTCGTTTCAGAACCACCACGCCTCTCGTCTGCGGCCGCAGCCGGTGTATTCCGGGAACCTGTTTCCCCGATCCTCATCGGCCATTGACGGCAAGACGCTTCTGCTGCCCGACTGGGACCACCTGTCGTTTCGACTGGTGGCGGCCAACCTGCAACGGGAAGGGATCGACGCCCGCCTGCTGCAAGACACCCCGCAGGCCATCCGCCGCAGCCTGAGGCGCAACAGCGGCCAGTGCATCCCGGTGAACATCGTGGTCCAGAACTTCATCGAGTACGTCTCGGCGCACGGCCTCGACCCGTCGCGCTGCCTGCTCTGGATGGTGCCCGGCTCGATAGCCTGCAACCTGCGGCTGTATCCCCATTTCGCCCAGAACCTGCTGGCCGAGCACGGCGACGGCTTTGAGAAAGCGCGCATCTACCTCGGGTCGCTCTCCTTTGCCGAGATATCCATGCGGCTGCCGGTCAACACCTACCTGGCCTACCTGCTGGGAGGACTGATCCGGAAGATCGGCTGCAAGCTCAGGCCTTACGAAACCACCCGGGGCGCCACGGACGCCGCGATCGAGGCGGGGATAGCACTCCTGGAGCCCGCTTTCCGGGGGGACGCCCCCAAGGAGGCGGCCGTCCGCAAGGTGGCCGGCCTGCTCGCTGCGGTGCCGGTCGAAGGCAGCGGCGCCGCAGGGCCCGGCCGCGGTTCACGGCCGAAGGTCGCCGTTTTCGGGGACCTCTACTCGCGCGACAACGACATCCTCAACCAAGGCTTGATTCACTTCATCGAGCGCCACGGCGGGGAAGTGGTGACCCTCCCCTACAGCTCCTACGTCAAGATGATCGCCTGGCCGTACATGCGGAAGTGGTTCATCGAAGGCGATTACATGGAGGCCCTGACCGGCGGCGCCCTGCTGGCGGCCGTCAGCCGGCTGGAGAAGAAGTACCGCCGGCCCCTGGACCCCCTCCTGAGTGAACCCGAACCGGTCTACGACGACTCCCCGGAGCGCATCCTGGGGGCCTTCGGCCTGCGGCTGGAACACACCGGCGAGTCGATGGACAACCTGCTGAAGATCCACTACGCCTTGAAGTACCACCCGGACCTCGCCCTGCTCGTGCAGGCCAGCCCCGCCTTCTGCTGCCCGGCGCTGGTCACCGAGGCCATGGCGCAGCGCATCGAGCGGGTCACGGGAGTCCCGTTGGTCTCGATCACCTACGACGGCATCGGCGGAGGCAAGAACGATGTGATCGTCCCCTACCTCAAGTACCCGCGGCCGCAGCCCGCGGTTGAAAACGCGAGAAAAACCTACTGATGCGACGGGAGGTGCAGCGGGCACGGGAATTCGAATGTGCGCGCGGATCTTGGCCGGAATCAAAGAGCGCATCGTCAATAAAAAAACCACCCTTTGTTTAGGAGGTCGCCATGGCAGTCAAAATTTTGATCAAACGGAGCTTGCCCTTGGATAAAGCCAAAGCCCAGTACATCGTTTCGATTTTCCGCCAGCTGCGCATGCTGGCGTTGGAGCAAGAAGGCTACATTTCCAGCGAGACGCTGCGGAGCATGGAACATCCGCAGGAGTTTCTGGTGATCAGCACATGGCGGTCTTTGGAGGATTGGCAGAGGTGGTTCGACAGCCGCCAAAGAAAGGAGCTTCACTCCAAGGTCGACAACCTGTTGGAGTCGGGGACCACCTATGAACGCTACCAATACGGCTTTATGTCTTAGGCACCGCCGCAGCGCTCCGGCGTATTCCCGTAAAGCAAAAGCGCGACACGAAAGAGCTACAGATATCGACCGGCCGAAGAGCCTATTCACAGATGGTAGGCCTGTGGGGCTTTCATCCGACCAATCACCAAAGTGCCAAATCTGTGATATCATGTTTATCATGCACTAAAATTTATTTGATTTTTCCGAACCAGCTAAAATATAATCCAGCTCAATTTCAGTTTGTTCGCGTTTCCACCCGACCGAAAATTCAATTTCATCTTGTATAGCGGTCCGGTCCTCTCTTCGCCTGTCAGTCCTTCATCTCGACATCACCATCGGATTTTTTGGTCAGATAAACCTGACAAAAGAGTAGCTGTGGGAATCGAAACAAGCAGGCGCTCTAAACCAACACCTTTCTGGTCTTGATTTGTCTGGAACATTACGCACACAAATGGGTCAGCCATAAAAATTTGGAGGCCTAACATGACAGGTAAACACAAAATTCTGATAATTGACGACAGCAAGGAAACCGTTTCCGGCCTGAAGAGCTTTTTCAATGATAAGTATGAGACTGCAACTGCAGGTAATGGCTTAGATGGCCTCAAGGCTTTTGAAAACGATAAAGAGGGATTTGACCTTATTGTCACGGACTTGATAATGCCGGAAATAAGCGGAGTAGCCCTAATTGAAATTATAAAGAAAAAATCCCCTGCAACACCTATCATAGCGATAACAGGTTGGGGCCATCATCCAAAGGCGCTTGCAACTGAAGCGAAAGCTGATTTAGTATTGGAGAAGCCTTTTGAAATGGACGTTCTTGACCAGTCAATAACAAAACTAATGGCCAAGTAGGTGTAGCAACGGTAATTTGCGCATAAAAGATGTCATCA
>Ga0316600_10001195_pt1 | contig 12023 bp, 10 predicted proteins | sample OWC_soil_day5_CT_FD_207652 | JGI IMG/M metagenome (GOLD analysis project Ga0316600, IMG submission 207652) | Wetland soil microbial communities from Old Woman Creek delta, Ohio, United States - OWC_soil_day5_CT | ecosystem: Environmental > Terrestrial > Soil > Wetlands | place: USA: Ohio...
CTCAATACCAGCGCGAACAGCCTGGCGGCCAGCACCACCCCCTACACCGGCGCGGTGACCTTCACCAACGCCACCAACGGGACAGGAAACACGACGCGGGCGGTGAGCCTGACGGTCACCGACATGCAGGGGGACCCGGCCCTGAACGTGACGGTTACGCCGGAGGACGGCGCGACGGACGTGCCGGTGACCACGGTGATCACCGGCACTTCCACGGATTCAACGGATATTTCAACCGTATTCAACGATACCACGTTCGCCCTTCGGGCGAATTCCACCACCATGAGCACCACACGGGCCGGAGACGAGGAGCATTACAGGCACCGGGACGGAGATGATGACGATTCCGACTGCATCCGGTCGGGAGTCGTCGTCGGGACAATCGCGTACGATGCCGGTCGCACCAACGCGACCTTCACACCCATCTGCAAACTGGCGCACGGCATGACGTACACCGCCACGATCACCCCGGCGGTGTCTGTACAACAGGGGAGCGCGGTCGCCGCCCCCACGAGTTGGTCGTTCACCACCATCGCATCGACACCCGACACGGACGACGACGGGGTCGAGGACGGCGAGGACGACCATCCCGACGACGACGGGGAGGCGACCCCTCCCAAGTCCAAGGGGCATGGAAAGCACAAGATATCCGTCGAGAGATACCCGGGAGCCCGGCTCCGAAACGTCACAGGGATCTCGGACACGCATTCCGGCATCAACCAGGCGGGAAAACCCGCAGGGTACGAGTTCCGCGACGGTCTGGTGGACTATGAGATCCAGGGCGTTCCCACGGGAGGGACGGTCGAGGTGGACCTTACCTTATCGGAACCCGCCCCCGCGGGAATCAAGGTGTACACTGTCGGTCCGGCCGGATTCCAGGAAGTCGTCAAACCGTCGATCCAGGGTGATACGTTGACCCTGAAGCTCACCGACGGCGGTGCGGGCGACAGCGACGGCGTGGCCAACGGCGTCATCGTGAATCCTGTCGGCGTGGCGGTCCCTGTCGCTTCCGGCAGCGGGTCGCTGGATCTGTCGAACAGCTCCTCCGGCGGCGGTTGCACCGTCGCACCGGGGAGTGCCTCGGGCGGGGCGGGGGCCGTGGCACCACTGGTCCTGCTCCTGATCGGGATGGCCGTCCGGCGGTTGCGGAAGCCGGGTCGGAAGCAGTAATCCTCCACGGGATAACCGTGGCCTGCAGGGGGGCGGCGCCGGTGCGCCGCCCCCCTTTCCGTTTCCGGGGGCGGCGGGGATCCCCGCCGTGGTTGTTACTTCACCGCCCCCATCGTGAAGCCGGCGACGAAGCGGTCCAAGAAGAAGGTGTAGACCACCGCCACCGGGATGCTGGCGATGAGCGCCCCGGCCATCAGCGGTCCCCACTGGAACACGTCGCCGCGCACGAGCTCCGTCGGCACGCCGATGGAGACGGTCTTCTTCGCCGACACGGAGATGAAGGTCAGGGCGTAGATGAACTCGTGCATCGAGAGGGTGAAGGAGAACACGACGACCGTCAGGATCCCGGAGATCCCCAGGGGAAGGACGACTTTCGTCATCGCCCCGAGCCGGCTCAGCCCGTCGATCATCGCCTGCTCCTCGATGTCCTTGGGGATCGTCTTGAAGAACCCCATGAGCAGCCACGTACAGAACGGGATCGTGAAGGTCGGGTAGACGAGGATCAGGGACCAGAGCGATTCCTGCAGCCCGAAGAAGGAGGCGAACCGGGAGAGCGGGATGAACAGGATCGTCGGGGGGACGAGGTAGGTGAGGAAGATCCCGATCCCCAGCGTCTCTCCCCACCCCCGGGCCCAGCGCGCGAGGGCGTACGCGGCGGGGACGGCGGTGGCGAGGGTGATGACCACCACGGCGAGGCCGACCAGGAGGGTGTTCAGCAGGTACCCGACGAAATGCGTTTCGAAGAACAACAGCCGCAGGTGATCCAGCGTGGGGGGCTCGTTGAACAGGAACGGATTGTTCAGCGGGCTGAACAGGTCGTGGTCTTCCTTGAACGTGGCGATCACCATCCAGTAGAAGGGGAAGGCCCCGAACAGGGCGAACCCCCCGAGGAGCGTGTACAGGCCCCCGCGGCGCGCGATTTTCCCGATGTTCGCCATCAGACCACCTCCGTCCGTCGGGCCATCCGCAGGATGAAGATGGCAACCACGGCCAGTACGGGGAACATGAACAGGGAGATGGCCGCCCCCTGAGCCAGGTCCCCGCCCTCGATTCCCTTGAAGAATGTCCAGGAAGAAAGTACCTGCGTGGTGTGCACCGGCCCGCCCCGCGTTAGGACGTAGACGACGACCAGGTCCGTGAAGGTGAACACCACGCCGAACAGGAATGCGATGCTGACGATCGGGAGGGTGAGGGGGATCGTGATCATCAGCGTCCGGCGCCACGGGGAGGCCCCGTCGACCTCGGCCGCCTCGATGAGGTCCTTGGGGATGGAGCTCAGCCCCGCCAGCTGGATCACCGTGGCGAGCGGAAGGATCCGCCAGACGTTGACGAGGATGACCGACGAAATCGCGAGGCCGGGGATCCCGAGCCAGTACATGTTCGTCTGCCCACCGAAGAGCGAGGAGGCGGTCCCGAGCAGCCCGAGGTATCGCAGCACCCAGTCGGCGGGGCTGAAGATCGAGTCGAACATCCAGAGCCAGCCGATCGTCCCGAGGGAGATCGGCGCGGTCCACGGGAGCATGATGAGGAACCGGACGAGCCACTTCCCACGGAACGGTTTGAGGAGGGCGTTGGCCAGCACCCGAGACAGGACGATGACGATCGTCTGGGAGAGGAGGGTGAACACGAAGGTGTTCCGCAAGGCGAGCCGGAAGACGGGGTCCGCAAGTGCCGCCCGGAAATTCTGAAAACCGATGAGCCGAAGCCCGGGGTCCCCCGTGGTGGCGTCGCTCAAGGAGTACAGGAGGGCCAGGACGAAGGGCGCCCCGATCATCGCCGCGATGTAGAAAACCGCCGGGGCGATCAGCAGCTTCGCGAGCGCCCCTTCCCGGTCGAGGATCCCTCCGCGGTCGGCGTTCGCCAACGGTGTAGGGTTCGAGGGGGAGGTCACGTCGATTCACCCGAAAAAGCCAGCCCGCTCTTCCGGTGGAACCGCCGAAGGTCCCTGCGGGCCACTGCGAACGGGTACGTCTTTCCCGTCTCGAGGGGAAGTGTCAGGGACCCGGGAAGCCGCGACACGACGTGGCGCGCGTGGGATTTCTCCCCCACGTTGCCGTACACGAGCCGTTCCGCGCCGAGGTATTCGGTATACGTCACCTCGAACGGGAAGGTGACCACGCCTTCCGATCCTTCCACTGCGTCGACCGGCCGGAACGTCTCGGGTCGGAATCCCAAAAGGACGTCCTCCTGCTCGAGGAGATTCATGGGCGGGGATCCGACGAAGGTCGCCACGAACGTGTCGGCGGGCCACTGGTAGATCTCCAGGGGCGTGCCCACCTGCCGCACCTTTCCCTGGTTCATCACCACGATCCGGTCGCCGAGCCCCATCGCCTCCACCTGGTCGTGGGTGACGTAGATCGTGGTGACACCCGCCCGCCGCTGGAACTGCCGCAGTTCCTCCCGCGCGGAGGCCCGCAGGAGCGCATCCAGGTTGGACAGCGGCTCGTCGAGGAGGAAGACGCTGGGCTCCCGGACCATGGCGCGTGCAAGCGCGACGCGCTGCCGCTCCCCGCCCGACAGCTCGCGGGGCTTTCGGTCGAGGAGGCGTCCGATCTTGAACATCCCTGCGGCCCACTCGACTTTCCTGCGGACCGCCTCTTCGTCCACCCCCCGGGCGCGGAGGGGGAAAGCGATGTTTTTGTAGACGGTCATGTGAGGGTAGAGGGCGTAGCTCTGGAACACCATGGCGATGTTGCGCATCCGCGGCGGTAGGTGCGTGACCACCCGCTCGTCGATCACGAGAACGCCGGATGTGGGCTCCTCGATCCCCGCGATCATCCGGAGCAGCGTGGTCTTCCCGCACCCCGAGGGCCCGAGGAGAACCAGGAATTCCCCCTCGCGGGTCGCGAGGTCCACGTGGTCGACGGCCCGTACTGCCCCGAAATGCTTCGATATCGCACGGATCTCAACACGCCCCATGGCCGTCGCTGCCTTCCGTGTCTTAGGGATGTGCCCGGGGGGCGGCGATGGCCCGCCGCTCCCCGGGCAGGATTGACTTTAGGTTTTCCCCCCGACAAGCCCCTTCTGCCGCCACTTGGCGAAGATGGTCTTGGTCAGGAGCTCTGCCTGCTCCACCGCCGTCTGGGGAGCCATCCCCCGCGCGGCGTTGGCCATCATGTTCGGGAGGACGAAGGTTGCGAACACCTCCCCTTCCGCAGGATTGGCCGGTCCGGGGTACCCGATGTTGGTGCTCCACTTCTCCGCGTCCTTGAGGACGGCGAGCTTTCCCTTATCCTCCCCGGGGAGGGCGAACGGGTCGCTCGAGAACCAGGCGTTGTGAAGGTCGCGCAACTTCTTCGCGCCTTTCACGGCAGTGTAGCCGCGGTTCCCGGAGGGGATGGGTGCGTCGAAGAAAGCCGGCGAGTTGTACAGCTCGCTGGCGTACATCGCCTGGTCGTAATTCTCCACCAGGTGGAGGAGGAACTTCTTCGATGAGTCGACGTTCTTCGAGTATTTGGGGATGATGTACCCGTAGATCACGTGCTCGCTGTGGAACCCGGTGCCGCGGGGCCCCTTGAGCGCCGGGGTGAAGTAAATGTCCTTGGCGATCTCCGGGACCTCCTTCTGCGCCGAGCGATAAGCGGAGATGGAGTTGAGGATGTAGGAGGCGCGGCCGGCGATCAGCGCCTGGTTGTTGGAGACGGCGGTCCAGGCGAAGACTTCCGGGACCATCGACTCCTTGAACAGTCGCGCCATGTAAGCGGTGGCCTCCACGGTCTTCGGGTTGTTGAGGACCACGTTCTCGTTCTCGTCCTGTATGCTGGTGTCGTAGGACCACAGCAGCGCCCGGGCCGCCATGTTCGAGTCGAGCTCCTGGGACAGGCCGATGCCGAGCTGGATCCCCTGCTCCTTCTTGATCTTCCCGCCGTAGGCGATCAGGTCCTCCCAGACCACCGGACCGTCCCCCTTGCCGGCCTTCTCCCACAGGCTCTTCCGGTAGCAGCCGGGGTCGATCGTCCAGCCGGGGCAGAAGCTGTAGAAGTAATTCGTGTTCGGGTTGTAGGAGGTCCTCCGACAGAGGGGGTGTTGCTTTCCGAACCGTTTTTCTGCTTCCTGTACCACGTCGGCCATGTTGAGTACGCTCGGCTCGAACTGGGATGTAGGCTGGATCCATTCGATCAGGTCGTGACCCTGGCCCGCCGCGACCTCGGCGGCCGTGCGCGACGGGATCTCGGCCAGGTTGATGTGGTCGACGGTGACGGCGACGCCGTTGGCCTCGCCCCACTTCTTCGCGAACCCGTCGTACCACTCCTTGTCGAACCGGGGGACGAAGTGGGACCACACGAGGATCTTCAGCTCCTTCGAGGCCCCCCGGGCCTGCCTCGGGATGAAGATCGTGGGGGCGACCCCCGCCGCGACCACCCCGAGTCCCGCGGCCTTCACGAACTCGCGCCGCGTGATCTGTCTCCGTTTCGCCATCTTCTCTCCCTCCTTCCCCGGCGTGCGGTCACCCGCGCGCCGGCCCCTGGGTTACCGTCCCTCGTCTTTCCTCGCTCTTTGCTGGAATACTCCTTGAATCCGGCTACTTTTCCGCCGGCGCGAAAGTATGCGGTATGATGCATTACACCATCGGAACGATGTACGGTCAAGGCGGCGGTGGCGAATCGTAAAACGGGTTTATACTTGCCATTGCGGGTGCGATGGGACCACTCGGGAGAGAGGGGATGCCAGGCATGGGGACGATCGTCCACACGTCCCGGATCGCGATCGTCCGGGAAAAGGGCCCGACGCGGATCGCGCGGATCGAGGGATTCCCGGAGCCGGTGTATTACGGCGTCCACGGGGGGATCAAGAAGTTCTACAAGGTCGAGCCCGAGAAGGAGCACGCCGCGACGCTGGACCACATCGTCGGCGCCGTATCGGCCTGAATGATGGGGACACTGGCCACGGTGCTGGCCGGCAGGAAGATCCCCACGTTCGGCGACCGGTTCCGGGCGGACGCCGAAGGGGACATCGAGGACGTGAACGGGGTGATGCGGATCACCCGGATCCGGGTGCGATACACGCTGAAGGCCCCCCCGGGGAAGGGGTCCGAGGCGATGGAGGCGATGCGGATATACCTGACGCAATGCCCGGCGGCGATGAGCGTCCGGGAGTGCATCGCCCTCGAGGACTCGCTGGACGTTTCGGAATTGCCGGAGTAGGGGAATGCCGTCGCTGCTGCCGCACAAGGACGTGGCACCCCGCCTGCACCCGACCGTTTTCGTCGCGGCAGGGGCGAGGATCATCGGCGACGTGGAGGTCGGGGAATCTTCCAGCGTCTGGTTCAACGCGGTGATCCGGGGCGACATCCTCCCGATCCGCATCGGGAGGCGGACGAATATCCAGGACGGCTGCATCCTCCACACGAAGGACGGATTTCCCCTGACGGTGGGGGACGAGGTGACGTTCGGCCACGCGGCGATCGCCCACGGCTGCACGATCGGAGAGCTGTGCCTCCTCGGCATCGGCTGCATCGTCCTCGACGGGGCCGTGATCGGGCGGGGGAGCGTGATCGGCTCCGGGGCGGTGGTGCCCCCGGGGACGGCCGTCCCGCCGCACTCGCTGGTGATGGGCGTGCCCGGCAAGGTGGTGAAGGACCTCGGGCCGGATTCCGGGGAGAGGAACCGGGCCTTCTCCGACAGCTACGTGAGGTACGCGCTCTCGTACCTCGGACAGGGGGGGTGATGGACCGCGTCGAGGAGATCTTCCGGGAGGACCGGCTGATCCAGGATTTCGGGATGAAGCTCCTCGAGGGCCGGGAAGGGTACGCGAAGGTCTCGGTGACGGTTTCGGAGCGGTTCCTGAACGCCCACCGCATCGGCCACGGCGTCCTGCTGTTCGCCGTCGCCGACGCCGCCTTCGCCCTGTCAGTGAACGCCGCCGTCGACGCGGTGGGGGTCCAGTGGAGCCTGAACGTTTTCCGCGCGGCGAAGTCCGGCGAAACGGTGATCGGCGAGTCCCGGATCATCCACAAGGGACGCCAGTCGATGGTATGCGAGCTCGTCGTCACCGCAGGCGACGGCCGCCTGCTGGCGAAGGGGCAGTCCACCGCGCTCCCCGTCTCCCGGGAGGCGTACCACACCGGAACGGGGAAGAAGGGCGGCTGATCACGCCCCCGGCGCCGGTTTCCTCTTCACGAACCGCCAGAAACGGTCCTCCGCCCGCTCGAACCGCTCGCGGAAGGAGCGGAAGAGGGCGAGGTTTCCCAGGTCGTCGAAGAAGGAGTACGCCACGGGTGTGAGGACCAGGGTGAGGAGCAGCGACAGCGCCTGCCCCCCGATGATGACCTTCGCCATCGACGCCCGGGACGCCGCCCCGGGCCCCTTCCCCAGGGCGATGGGGACCATCGCCGCGATCAGGGTGATGGTGGTCATCAGGATCGGCCGCAGCCGCGCGGCGTTCGCCTCCAGGATCGCCTGGTCCCGAGGCATGCCGGTGGCGCGGAGCGTGTTCGAGTAGTCCACCTGCAGGATCCCGTTCTTCTTGACGATCCCGAACAGCAGGAACAGCCCGAGGATGCTGTAGATGTTCAGCGACTCCTGGAGCACGACGAGGGAGAGCAGGGCGAACGGGATCGAGATCGGCAGCGCGAGCATGATCGAGACGGGGTGCAGGAAGCTCTCGAACTGCGCCGCCAGCACCATGTACATGAAGATGATCGAGAGGAGCAGGGCGACGAGGAAGCTCGACAGCGTCTCCTGCATCGTCTTCGCACGGCCGAAGAACTCGATCTGGTAATCCGCCGGCAGGTCCATGCGGTCCACGATGTTCCGCACGTGCTCCGAGGCGGCGCCCAACGGCAACCCGTCCAGGTTGGCGGAGATCGTCACCTGGCGCTGCCGCGTGGCCCGGTCGATCTGCGCGGGCCCCATCTCCGGCGAGAGCCCCGCCACGTCCCGGATTCGCACCTTCCCCAGCTTCGACGAGGGGACGGGAAGGTTCGACACCTCCGGGATGGAGGAGCGATACGGTAGATCGGCGCGGAGCCACACGTCGTACTGGTCGGCCCCCTCCCGGTACTTGCTCACCTTTTCCCCGCCCACGAAGACGTTGAGGGACGAGGCGACGTTCTGCACCTGAACCCCTAAATCCGACGCCTTCTTGCGGTCGACGTAGACGCGCACTTCCGGCTTGCGGTTCGACAGGGAGGTGTCCACGTCCACCATTCCCTTGATCTTCCGCATCTCCGCCACGATCCGGTCCCCGTACTCCTGCAGCTTCGTAAGGTCGGGACCCCGGAGGAAGAAAGTCAGCGGCGTCGCCCGGATGCCGCCGCCCCGGCCCAGGGCCGAGATGTTCTGGACGGAGGGGCGCAGGGCCGGGTATTTCGCCATCGCCTGCCGCACGTCCTTCATGATGTCGAACTGGGAGAACTTCCTCTCGTCGATGTTCAACGTGCGGACGTAGATCGTCCCCTGGGTCACGTCCCCTTCCGCCACGTCGCCGATCTGCGCGAGGAGGTGCTTGACCCCCCGCACCTTCCGGACGTCCGCTTCCACCTCCCGGAAGACCGCGTCGGCCGCCTCCAGGGAGTACCCCTCCGGCATCTGGATGTAGATCTCGAACTCGCTCTGGTCGTCGAACGGGATGAAGTCCTTCCCCACCAGCCCGATCAGGGGGACGGTCGAGAGGACGACGGCCAGCGCGACGAGGCCGACCACCCACCGGTGGGCGAGGGACCACCGCAGGATGGCGAGGTAGGTGCCGGTCGTGGTCCGCGCGAACCAGTTCTCCTTCGAGGAAGCCTTGCCCCCGTGCTCCCCGGCGCGCTGCACCTTCAGGAACCGGGAGGAGAGCATCGGCGTCAGGGTAAAGGAGACGAACCAGGAGAACAGGATCGCGAACGCGACGGTGATCCCGTAGGAGTGGAAGAAGCGCCCGACCGTTCCCGCCATGAACGCCACCGGCAGGAAGATGACCACCAGGGACAGGGTGGTGGCGGAGACCGCCAGCCCGATCTCGCCGGTGGCCTCTACGGCCGCGACCCGGGGCGGGGACCCCTTCTCCTCCACGTGCCGGAAGATGTTCTCCAGGACGACGATCGCGTCATCGATGACGATCCCCACCGACAGCGTAAGCGCCAGCAGGGTGATGTTGTTCAGCGTGAAGCCGAAGGCGCGGATGATCGTGAACGTGGCCACGATCGACGCGGGGATGGCGACCGAGGCGATCAGCGTCGTGCGCCAGTCGCGCATGAAGAGGAGGACGACCAGGGATGTCAGGAGCGCCCCCAGGAGCAGGTGGGTCTGCACCTCGCGGATCGACCGCAGGATGAAGACCGACTGGTCCCGGATGGGGTCGATGCGGATGTCCGCCGGCAGCGTCTTCCCGAGCAGCGCCAGGCGGTCCTTGACCTTGCGGATGACCTCGATCGTGTTCGTCCCGGACTGCTTCTGGATGACCAGGTTGACGGAGGGGTGCCCGTCGAAACGCGCCAGGGATCGCGCCTCCTCCTCCCCGTTCTCGACCCACCCGATGTCCCGGACCATGATGGGACGCCCGCCGATGTTCGCGACGATCAGCTGCTGGAAATCCTCGACCGACGGCATCCGCCCCATCGTCCGCAGGACCAGTTCCCGGGTGCCCGTTTCCACGCGGCCCCCCGGGATCTCCAGGTTCTGCGCCTGCAGCGCGGCTTTGACCTGCGGGACGGACAGCCCGAACGCCTCCATCCGGGAGGGGTTCACGTAGACGTTCACGGCGCGCTTCCGCCCGCCGACGATGCTCACCGCCCCGACGCCGTTGACCGTCTCCAGGACCTGCTTGACCTGGTCGTCGGCGATCTTCGTGATCTCCCGCATGTCGCGGGACCCCGAAACGGCGATCGTCATGACGGGGGCGGCGTCGATGTCGAACTTGACGATGACGGGCGGGTCGGTTCCTTCGGGGAGGTTCTTGATGATGGTGGCCACGCGGTCGCGGACGTCCTGCGCCGCTTCCTCGCCCTTCTTCTCGAGGAGGAACCGGATGACGACCGCGGAGACCCCCTCGCGGGAGGTGGAGCGCAGTTCGTCGATCCCGGAAACGGTGTTGACCGCCTCCTCGATCGGTTTGGTGATGGTGGTCTCGATCTCCTCCGGGCTCGCCCCCGCGAGCGTCGTGGTGACCGTGACGATGGGGATGTCGATGTTGGGGAAGAGGTCCACCCCCAGGCCTTTCCAGGATGCGATCCCCACCACCACCAGGAGTCCCACGAGCATGGTGGCGAAAACGGGGCGGCGGACGCAGATCTCGGAGATCTTCATTTCCGTTCACCCGCCTCGACCCGCACGCGGGACCCCTCGACGAGCTTGCCGGTGTGGGAGACCGCGACCTGCTGGCCCGCCGCGACCCCCTCCACGACCTCCACCCGCTCCCCGAGGTCGTCCCCCAGTTTCACCCGGCGCTCCCTGGCCACGTTGTTGTCTATGACGAACACCTTCTCGATCCCCGCGAACGTCACCACGGCCTGCTTCGGGATGCTGACACCCTCCGGGTCCACGCGCAGGAGGATGGCGGCCTTCCCGAAGGAGCCGGATTTCAGCGCCCGGTCGTCGTTGGGGTAGGTCGCCTCGACCTGGATCGCCCGGTTCGCCGGGTTGGAGGCGGGGGAGATGCGCCGCAGCGCGCCGCGGAACGTCTTCCCGGGCTGGCTGTCCACCGAGAGGTCCACCGGGAGGCCGGATTTCAGGGACGTGGCGTACGCTTCGGAGACTTCCCCGAGGAGCCGGATCGGGTGGTCGTCCACGATCCGGAACAGCGGCGTTCCCACCTTGACGTACTCCCCCGTGGAGATCAGGCGCGCCTCGATGAATCCCTCGATGGGGCTCTTCAGGAGGGTGTCGCGCAGCTTCTTCTCTGCCAGCCCCGCCTGCGCCCGCTTGGCGCGCAGCGTGGCGAGGAGCGTGTTCGCCTCCTCCCGGGCGGCGCGGACGTTCGCCTCCGACACGAGGAAACGGGCTTCGGCGTCGTCCACGTCCTTCATCGCGATCAGGTTCTTCACCGCGAGGTCCTTCCGCCGTTCCAGATCCTTCCGGGCGTTGTCGTACTCCGCCAGCGCCTTCCGGACCAGGGAAGTCTGCTCCACGTCGGCCCCCTCGGCGTCCGGCGCGATCCCCAGCTTCGCCGCGATCTGGGCGGTTTCGGCCCGCGCCTGGTCCCTGCGGAAGACGAACTCGTCCTGTACGAGGGAGGCCAGGGTCTGCCCCTTGCGCACCGGGTCGCCCAGGTCCGCGTGGACCTTCTCCACCGTCCCCTCCACCTCGGAGGAGAGGGTCACCTGCTCGACGCCGGCCAGGGAGCCCACGAACTCGATCTTCCGCGGGATCGGGGTGCGCAGCGCGGGCGCCGCGGCGACGGAGATCTCCTCGCCCGGGCCGCCCTGCCGGGATGTGTTGTCCCCCTTCGGGGCCCCTGCCTCCTTCCCCCCGCAGCCGGCGAGGAGCGTGACGATCGCCAGTGCGATGGCGGGGGACTTTCGGTTCCACGACGCGGGGATGCCCATCAGGGTGTCCTCCGGGGAGTTTTCGGTGCGCGCCGCGAGGCGAGCGCCTTGAGCCAGTACGATTCCGCCATCCGGCCCAGCCGCGGGAACGGCGCCTGAATCAGCCCGAGCATCTTGAGCCGCGTGGTCCCGTAGAATGTGCCGCGGAGCATCTCCGCGGTCTCCCGGACGGGGAAGGGCAGTTCCAGCGTGCCGTCCGCCTTCCCGCGCGCGAGGACCCGGGAGAAGAGCTCCGTGACCCGGTCGAGCTTCTCCCGCTGTGGGGACCCCTTGGCGAACTGCTGCACCGTCAGGTGGACCGGGAAGTCCCGCAGGAGGATCAGGTACCGCTCCTGGTGCCGTGACACGTAGTCGAACAGGAATCGGGCCAGGGCGGCGAGCGTCTCCC
>Ga0316600_10001196_pt1 | contig 12020 bp, 9 predicted proteins | sample OWC_soil_day5_CT_FD_207652 | JGI IMG/M metagenome (GOLD analysis project Ga0316600, IMG submission 207652) | Wetland soil microbial communities from Old Woman Creek delta, Ohio, United States - OWC_soil_day5_CT | ecosystem: Environmental > Terrestrial > Soil > Wetlands | place: USA: Ohio...
TGACAAGTCGTGAATGTAAATTCAAAACGCCGGCTGATTTAGGTGAAGCCGCTGGTGCAGTGAAAAAGAAGTGTAAATTAGTTTGGCGGAGTTGCTACTGCATTGATTAAGTACATAAGCGATTTAATATAAAGTTAACTCTTCATTAAATTATTATCTGATTAGTATCCTTTTATATATTTGTAATTCATACTGCGGCATCCCCATTGAAATTTGAGAAATATTCTTGTTCACATATTTCATATAATATAAATATCGATAAAGATAAGCACGTTTTGTTGGCAAGACCCCATAATAAGGGGCGTACCAGCAAGCGTATCATGTACTGAAAAACAATTGCTACAATATGAAATCAAAGCATACCTAGTCTTTAAAAGATTAAAGTATGCTTTTTTTGTTCTATATTAACTTGTTTATCTTTTTATCGTGAGTTATATTAGTCAAATTATGCAAAAACTTATTCGCAATGTTCGGGCAGGAGAGACGGAATTTCAGGAAAAAATGATAGGAAAGTACCAATATTTCCGTGTTAGTTGTAGCCATAACACTTGATGTATGGCTAGTGCGATACTAATTCAATTCCACCAAAGTGCTGACCTGAAACGATCTTATTAACATAAGGCACATCAGAGGAGTACAATGCTCCTGAAAGGAAGACCGTAAGCTCTTGACTTGCATTCTTCACGGGTCACAATATAGTCATCTTTAGGGCATTGAACAATGACGCCGCAGCTGTGTAAGAATTTCTTTGCTTCTGTTTCAGACAATCCTTGCAATATAGGCATAAATTTATTCGGAGGATTTCCTAAGCGAACACGCAGAATTGTCCAAACATTTTCTTCACTTGTTAGCTGACTATTGAAAATGTTTTTAGTTTCAGAGAATTCAGATTTAACCCCAATATATTTAATATATACATATTATATTGCATTACATAATATGTAACTTGATGCCAGTGCTTCTTATAAAAGAAGCATCTCGTTCTATTCTCCTTTAGCTTTCCGAAAAACTTATTATTTTACTGTCAGGAGCAGCACAGTCATACTTGCAAGGTACATTCAGTCAGTGTTGCACTTAGATTTTAAACTCGTCTATAAAAATGTAGTTGATCGATGTATGCAGGCCGAAGCTATAGTGGACCGCGGGCGCATGTATGTATTGAGTACGTCTGAGTATCCTTTTGGGGTAGGGGATCGGATCAAGGCGTGAAAAACACCCGGCCAATATTTCACAGCACTAATCACATAATTTTAGTAATTTTCACAAAAAAAGCCCGCTTACACCAACAAAATTCTGAAAGAAGTGCAATCCATAAAAAATATAAAAATGTGAATTTTCAGAAGCACCTACTCAAATAATTAAAAAATAAAGAAAAAGTAATTTTTTTTATGGCTGCCATTACCTTTGATGTATTGCTGAAATTAAAATCTCCTTTCTTGCTTAAATATACTTCCTATTCTTGTCATTGAATAAGATTTCTCATACCTATTTACACAAAATTTATGCAGCAGAACCCTTGATTGCTCATATTGAAATGTAAAAATATGTTACAAAAAGTCATAAAAAAAATATTGTTATATATTTAATTAAGTGGTAATATAACAAAACTGGGAAATATTTGTATTTTAATATTGAGATTATTAATGTTTTATTTTCAAGGTGGTAGTATGATGATATACGATGATGCTTTTATTGTTGAATTAGTAGAAATGGTTTGCGGTGATAAACTTTCGCTGGCTGAAGCGGATAAACTAAAAAAATACTTATATAGAAAAATGTTAAGCAGCATTAAACCAGATGCAGTGGAATTGACAAAAAAAAACATCGCGCCAGTAACTGAGAAATGGTGCAAAATGCGCCAAAATGCTGGTACTAACCAACTATGTGCCACATTAGTAATAGATGAAAAATATTTTGCGATTGATTTGATGGGCAATGCAACGTATATAAATGAGAGTGGTTTTGAGTTAAAAATAAGCAACTTTGCATATCTAGAGCGTAGGACAACAGCCAATATGTTAATAGATGCTCTAGTGGTGCGCTTGACAGATATAAATAAAAAAAATGTAAGCATATCCCTGGATGATTACATGCTATTAAGAGGATTAAAAGACAAAAAAAATGCTAGAAAACAAGTCATAAGGGATATAAAAACAATATCAAACGTATCATTTAGTTTTCGCAAGAGAGTAAAAAATCATTATGAGGTTATTAATCTGGTTATTGCAGATAATATAGGCATTAAAAACAATATTATATATTGCGATTTTAATAATCTGTTTTATGATAGTCTTCATGTTAAACAATACATGTATTTCCCTTTAAGTTTATTCTTAATAAATGTTAAATTGAATCCTCATAGTTTTAATTTCGGGCGTAAAATAGCAACTCATATTAGGACAAACATTGGTAAGCCTAATGAGCGTATAATAAGTGTTCTAACTCTCATAAGTGCCAGCCCTAACTTCCCTAAACATGAGGACTTGAATTGGAAACATGTTACACAGCAAATTATAGAACCTTTTGAAAGGGATATGGACATTATAAAAGATTTTGGTTGGAGTTATTGTGGCGTTGGTGGTGTGCAAATAGACCAACCTGTAAGTTATCAGCAATTTATTACCTCTAATATAAAAATAACCAGCAATAATTATCCTGAAATTAGTCATATAGCCGAAAAACGTAAAAAAATGCAAACTAAGCATAACGAAAAAGAACGTTGATATGCTCTCTTTTTTTTGTCTAAAATACTAATTGGGGGGAGAGCGGTGAAATGAAATTAGAGCAGAAAAAATTAAAATAAAGGGGTCGCGGTGCACAATAAAAGGGGCCGCAGTGCACAATAAGGGGGGGGACAATGCAGCGTTTTTTTTTCCAGTCCAGCAATGGCGAGGGTTTGATAGGCATCGATTTTCCTAATAATATTAAAGATATTAAGTGACATACACCCCACTTATTTAAAAGTGTGGGTATGTTAAAATTAATCTATGGAAAAACGACATTGAGACACGTTGTAAATTAGCTAGCCGATAAGATAAAAACCATTTAAATGCCTGAAGCCTTATAAAACGACAAAAAGCCTAGTATGAGTTACGACAAGAAAAAAGAATAAGAATAAGGAGTATTATTTTAGCTGCTAGACAGACTATGATACATTCGATTTGAGGCATTGATCACAGCCTAACAGACGTAGAATGATTATATAAATAGTACTATTTACATAATCATTAATAGTGCTATTTATGTAATCATTCTGAATAAGAAATAATTCATATTCAGAATGATAGAAATGAAGGGAGGTGAGTTTTAATGCAAATTAAAAAGATGAATAAATCTTCACTAGAATCCATTACTGTTAGATGCTAATATTTTCTAGCAGTTGTAGAAGCATTTCTTAAGAAATGCTTCTACAACTTTTATATACTAATAAAAGTTGGAGGAATTTAAAATGATATATAACATTTCGCCATCAGCGGTTACTCTTACAAGCGGAAATGATATTTATTTTTTTTATGATGACGATATACTTTATGTTGAAAATTGCGATAAAGATGTTATAGATGCTGTAAATAAAATAAAACAAGGATGTACAATGGATGAATTAACTAAATTATTAGGTAAAAAAGAGAGCCTCGAATTATTAAAATCTTTGAAAGATATAAATTTATTAAGAATAAACTATAAAAATGATTTTTCTGAAAGCATCGTAGAAAAACAAGTATATTTCTGGGAATCTATATTTCAATCACCAAATGATATTCAGAAATTGATACAAACCAAAAGAGTTTGTATTTTAGGCATGGGTGCGGTTGGATCAATAATATTTCAACATTTAATTGGCGCAGGTATAAAATCCTTTATTATTATTGATAATGATAAAGTTGAATTAAACAATCTAAATAGACAATTTATTTACAATGCCAACCATTTAAAGCAATTAAAAGTCAAGTGTGCACAAGAGTATGCAACTGACATTGATAAAACTATTGAAGTTAAAAAGTATCCTAGATTTATTAATTCCGTTGAAGATCTTAGTTTCCTAAATAAATATAAAATCGATTTTTTTGTTTGTGCTGCTGATTTGCCACCTAATAAAATTCAACATATTGTTAATAAATTCTGTATAAAAAATAACATTCCATTTTCTTTTGCTGCATTAGGAATAAATTATGGTACTTGGGGTCCGTTAATTATTCCTCAAAAAACGATTTGTTATGATTGTTTTTGTAATGAGCAAGAGAAACATATGACTGAAATGGAACTTAAAGTTTTAAAAGCCGCTAATGAAGTAATAAAAGCTTCATTTGGTCCAACAAATACTACAATTTCTGCCTTGCTTTCCAAAGATATAATTATGTTTTTATCAGGAAATAATGATATAAAAACTATCAACAGTCGAAAAAAATTCAATTTTAAAACCATGGAAATAACAACTTCGTTTTCTGTAGCATCTGGAAAATGTAGTTGTTATTGACGGTTGGGAGAAGAAAAACCTTATGATTAGTTTAGATATGCTTCAATATGAAGAAAAAGCTTCAAAGAAAAATATAACTAGTTTATTTTTTTCTTCGTTTTTTTCAAATATGTGTTTTGATAGAGCAATATGGATGCTTTATCTTATTGAACATAATAAAATGTCTAATTTGCAAATAGGTTTTGCAGAATCACTATTCCATATATCAGCTATATTATTTGAAATCCCAACTGGATTAGTATCTGATATTTATGGTAGAAGGCAAAGTTTAATTTTTTCAAGGTTGTTTATAATTCTATATGCATTAGGAATGATAATGTTTTCAGACAATATTGGGAATATTTATCTGATTTTTATTTTATATGGTATAGGTTCAACATTTTCTTCGGGTTCAGATATTGCATTTTTATATGATTCTATAAACCATTTAGAAAAAGATACACGATTTATTAAAATTAGTGGTTTTTACGGTTCTTTCATTACGGCCGGAATGGCGATTGGCATGTTTTTAGGAGGAATATTAAAAGAAATATCTTGGAGCACTGTATATTTTAGTATAGCAATGGTTCAAGTGATTTCTATAATTTTTTTATTAATTGCGAAAGATACAATAATAGTAAATGATAATAAAGAAAAAATACATTTGTTATCTTCTATGTTAAAGATAATTAAAATTAGTTTTAACGTATTTAAGAATAAGATGTTTTGTACTTTAGCAATAGGAATTGTTATTTTTACTGCTTCAATCAACACATTATATTTATTTATTCCAATATGGTTTAAAGAACAGGGGTTTAATGAAACAATAATATCTTTTGTATTTTCCATAGATTCCATTATTGGAATTATAATATATTCTTGTGCATATAGAATAGAGAAAAAAATTAAAATTGAAACTTTGATGAAAATAATACCAGGAATTGCATTAGTTTGCTTATTATTGCTACCCATAGTTAATAAAGAGAGTTCAATAATTTTATTTATTATTATTAATAATATGGCGGTATTATTTTACCCACTTTATAGTGCTTTACTTAACAAAATGATTGAATCCAAAGAACGGGCAACCATATTATCAACTGTAAGCTTTTTAGGTTCTATAATTATAGTAATATTATTTCCAACTTTAGGTTTTTTAACAGAATACATTAGTAGTGGGGTTGTTTTATCTGGTCTTTCTATTTTTTGTGTTTGTTCTATAGTATTACTTCGGCAATTTAGTAGTATACAGAAAAATAATATAATGGCAGGAGGCAAAAATGTCTGATAAATATTATGGTACATATGATACACCTGATAGTAAATTATTAATAATAGATATTGATACAGGCTTTTTATCAATAGACCCAGCTTTTGTAAAAGATTATATTGGAATAATTATTAGTCAGTGTTTATTTGAAACATTGTTGGTACTTGATCATAATTCGGGAAAACCTGTTCCAGGTGCTGCTAAAGAATACAGTATTAAAGATGATGGTAAGACCTATGTTTTTTATTTAGATAAAAATAATAAATGGTCTAATGGAGAACCGGTAACAGCATTTGATTTTGAATACACATTTCAAAGACTTATTGCGCCTGAAATAAATTCTTGCATTCGCTCATTAATGTGTGACATAGTAAATGCAGAGAAAATAATGGCGGGTACTGCGAATTCAAATGAGTTAGGTGTAAAAGCAATAAATGAGTATATTTTTGAAATAAAATTAAAAAAAACAGTATCTCATTTTGCAGAATTAATGACAAATCCGAATTTTGCTCCTGTACCTAGAAAAACAGTTGAAACATATAATAATGAATGGACTAATCCCGGTATTTTGGTGTCAAATGGTCCATTTATATTGAAAAGCTTTAAACAAGATGAATATATTTTAGTTGAAAAAAATCCATATTACTTTAATAGCAATAGGAAAAAAATATTAGGTATAAAATTTTTAATTCATAAAGAATTAATTGAAAAATTGGATGAATATAAAAATAATAAAATTCATATTACATGTAATACAATGTTCCCTTATCATCAAATTAACGATTTTCAAGAGTATACTGATTTTTTTGTTGAGCCGTTTCTTTTAATGTCTTTTCTTTTTTTAAATCTTGAAAATAACCAAGCATTAAAAAATTTAAAATTAAGACAAGCGTTATATTATTCAATTGATAAAGATTATATTTGCAATAAATTATTTAATGGAATTAGTTCAAATAATGATTTTGTACCTTTAGAAATAAACTATTATGAGTCAATTAATCAGAGTTCTTTTAATATCGAAAAAGCTAAAATGTTAATGTCGCAAATTTCCCGAAAAACATATAATTTAAAAATTATTTATGCGGATTTTTATCCCAATAAAGATATATTGCTATACATATTGCGAATGTGGAAAGAAATATTGAATATTGAGGTAAAACTAGAAGCGGTAACACTAGATTGTCTCAGGGAAAGATTGTGTGAAAATGATTTTGATTTGTGTTTTGCCTTAATACCTGCACGATATAATGATCCATCAATGTATCTGCAAATATTTTCAAATCATCAAACATTAAAAAATATAAGTTATAATTGCTTTTTGTCTAAAGCAATTCAAAGTAATGATGCTAAGTATAAAACAATGTTATTTAAAAAAATGAATAAAGTTCTTTTAAATACATTGCCAGCCTTTCCATTGTTTTCAGGTAAAAGTATTTACCTGAAAAAGCCTTATGTAAGAAACTTTAAAATATTTCCGTGTGGTCAATTTTCATTTAGATTTTTGGATATAGATTAAGAGTGAGGGAGAGAATAAGATGGATAAAATAGTATGTTTGGTAAGACCTGTAGTAGGACCTGCTGAAGTATTAGTAATTCCACTTGGATTACTAATAATAGCAGCTAACTTAAGAAAGCAAGGGTATAAAGTATTAATAAAGGATTATGATTTTATAAAAGAAATGAGTGATTCTTGGAAAGATAGAGAGGCGTTTGCTAGTAGAGCAGCAGAAAATATAATTGAGACAGGTTGTTCTTATGTCGGATTTACAGCTATGTGTAGTAATTATGTATTGGCAGTGGAAATGGCTAAGAAAGTTAAAGAATTAAATAGAAATATACATATTACATTCGGGGGGCCACACGCCACAATGTGTGCAAAAGAAACATTAGAGTGTTATCAACAAGTTGATACTGTTATTGTGGGTGAAGGTGAAATTACGTATACAGAATTAATAAAAAAACTAGAAACTCAAGAATCATTAGAAAATATTTCTGGACTTTTTTATAGAAATGATAATCTTGATGTTGTTGCTAACGAAAAGCGACCACTTCTCGAGAATTTAGATTTTTCATTAATGCCCGCATATGAATTAATAGAAATGCATGAATATTTAAAAATTAACAATACTGCTGGCATCTATGTAGGGAGTGGTTGCCCATATAATTGTAACTTTTGTACTACATCACTTGTATGGGAAAGAAAGTATAGAACAAAAACAGTAAATCGTGTTATAAAAGAAATGGAATATTTGTTTAAAAATTATGGTTTTACTAAATTCGATCTTATACATGATAACTTAACAAGTAATAAAAAATTTGTTAATTCGCTTTCAAGGGCAATTAAAGAAAAGAAATGGGATATAAATTTTGAATTTAGTTCTAGAATTGATACGATAGATCAAGAAGTTATTCAAAATGTCGCTGAAGCAGGTTGTAAAAAAATCTTTTTTGGTATAGAAAGTGCTTCAACAAAAACTCAAAAAATAATGGGAAAAAATTTAAATCTTAACGATGTAAATAGTGTTGTCAAACATTGTATTGAAAATAAAATTAGTCCGACGACTGCTTTCATATTAGGATTCCCTCATGAGAATATTGAAGATATCGAAACAACTATTCGATTAGCTTTTAAATATAGAATTAGTACTGGTGAAAAAGTTGTATTTAATATGTTGAGTCTTTATACTGGAAGCAGATTATTTAATGATTCATACAAAAAAATGACATTTGACGAAAAAATTCTAAATTCAGACTTGACAATCTTTCTAGGAAAGCAACATATCGAAGAAATCTCTAAGTATCCTTTTATATATTCTACGTATTATTTTTTAGATTATGCCAATTCCCCACTTACTGCTATTGAATATTTATTATTAGTACATTTTATAAAAATAACAACTACCAATTATATATATACTATTAATGCTTTAATAAATGATCTAAATTTATCCCCCATATTAGTATTTAGAATGTTTTTCAATAAATTGTTAGATATGTCCGAAAAAGAAAGAAAGATGTTTACTATTAGTAAAGATGAAGTTTTAAAAATCGCTATGCTAAATAAATTAAAAGATAATGAAAAAGAATATTTAGTGGATGCATACGAATATGATAATGCTTTAAATTATTTAGATAATAATAATAATGAAAAAAATTGGATACTATATAAAGGTAAATTAGACATACTAGATAATAGTAATACTAGAGAAATTTACTCGAGAATTATGTCTGCTGATACACATTATTATGTTATTGTAAATTTTGAAGAAGAAGTGATTATTGGTGAAATTGATATAATTAAGTTCAAGAAATTAGAAAGAATTGGTAAAAATGCATTGGCGGTAGAATATTTTAATAGTTTAAATACTTTTGACCGCGAATTTTTTCAAGAATGCTGTGATATAGGTATGAAAATGTAAATATAAAATTATAGATTCAATCATTTTGGAACAATCAACTTGTTCCAAAACATGCTTAAATAAGTGTGGAGGCATTAAAACAGTACCGGTTTTAAATTGATCGCGTGAGCCAATAAGTTATAGTATACGCTGCTACTAATTAGCACTAAAACGCCTAAAGCTGTAAGAAATATCCCTATAAGTGATGTTGTTATTGCTGAATTAAAGCGGCATACGAGGCAGGCTCAAGAACAACTACAATTAGGTGATGTATATGAAAAAAAATAACCTGGTATTTGCTAGAGAAGCTGGGCAAATACCATCATTAAACGGTGTAGATATGCAATTTAGCACCATAAATTGAACATTCTGGCATAGAGCGTAGGACATTTCACGATTTACGGCATACATTTGAGCATAACCGTATCTCAAAAAGCAAATATTAAAGCATTGGCGGAGTATTTGGGGCATTCCAATATAACGATTACGTATTGACACTTCCTTCCAACATGAGGGCAGATTGGCCATCAGGAAATGTGCCAACTATTCTTGTCCGGTACCTGATTTCCCCATTAAGTCGTTCAATCACATTATTTGTTCGGATTCTCGTCCAATGCTCAAAGGGAAACTCGGTATAGGTTAGCGTCTCATCAATGCTATTTTCTATCTTATAGTAGCTTTTTTGAGCTTCATTTCTTTCAGTGATTGGGCAACCTGTTTAGCTTTTTCTTTGGCTGCTGATTTACTCTCTTGGGCATGAATCGCTTTTAGCATTTTGGCGACTATTTTGATTTTTCACCGAGGTACTACTGAAAAAGAATTCTGTCCAACTGGCCTTATCCTCTTTCATCCCCTCAGCCGCCCCCAGAACCTCACGGTAACCATCTTTATTGACTGCGATGGCAACAATTACAATCACATGTTCATACTCACCGCCCCAATTACGACATGGGTAAATGCCATCCACATAGATATAAGGATATTTCCGAACCTCTCCATTCTTCGATATGGACATAGGCTTTCTTATTCAACTCGCTGATAGTGGATGGAGATACCTTGGTCCCCCACAATGCCTCTGTAGTATCCTCCACCCGTCGGACAGAGACTCCAGTAAGATACATTTCGATGAGGGCTTCCTCTACGGAGCTTTCCCTGCGGCGATACCGTTCAATGATAGCCGTTTCAAAGGGAATTCCTTTGAGTTTAGGAACTTTGAGGATTACCTTGCCGGAGGTGGTTGTCAGATCTTTGGCCTCTTGATCAAGTAGATTGTTTAACGTTTCTTCAATGCTGTTACGAACTAGCTCTTTCAGTTCTCCTTTGATGATTCCTCATTTAACTGTATAATTTTCTTGGACATGTTTGCAGTTCTCCTTCCGGTACAATGGTGTGTGGTAACTTCATTTTACTTTTGGACTGCAAACTTGTCCTCTTTTTTACCTTAATTCAATTTGCAATTTTATTGTACCTTATCATGAAATCATTAAAAATAAGTAATGGAAAATATATAAATTTAACATAATCGTAACAATGCCTTAACACATTTTAATTCATATTGTCTTACAATTTAACTATAGTAAATTTTACAGGGGGTCTTCAAATGAAATTAGTAAAAAAATCTAAAATACTTGTAGCGGCGATGTCTTTAATGCTGGGTGTTAGCCTGGTGGCTGGCTGTGGCGGTACAAAAGAAGCAGCTCCTAAGGCGGCTGCTGATGTGCAAGGAACAGTAAGTGCATCTGGTTCGACAGCGTTGCTTCCTTTATTAAAACCTGGACAGGAAGAATTTCAAAAGAAATATGATAAAGTAACGGTGAATATCGCAGGCGGCGGCTCTTTTACCGGACAAAATCAAGTTGCTGCAGGATCTGTTAATATTGGTAATTCTGATGTTGCCTTACAAGACAACTTAAAAGATAAAGGGCTTGTTGAACATCGACTGGTAGGAATTCCATTTGTATTCATTGTGAATAGTGACGTAACTGTAGAAACTTTATCCCAACAACAATTTGTGGACATTCTGACTGGTAAAATTACGAACTGGAAAGATGTAGGCGGTAAAGATCAAAAAATTACGTTAGTTCATCGTGCGAAATCATCTGGCTCTCGTGCAACGATTGCCCAAGTAGTACTTAAAGATGCTGATTTCACTGATAATGCTGTTATTCAAGATTCAAATGGTGCTGTAAGATCTGCGATTGCAAGCACTCCTGGTGCCATTGGTTATGTAGATGCTGCTTATGTGGATCAAAGTGTAAAAGGATTGTCTTACAATGGTGTGAAATATTCCATTGAGAACGTTGTTAACGGCAGCTACCCTGTATATACCTTTGGTCGTATGTTTACGAAAGGGGAACCTACTGGTGCAGTAAAAGCCTTTATTGACTATGTGACTAGCAAAGAGTTCCAAGAAACATATGCTGAGAAAAATGGATTTGTACCTGTTACAAAATTAAAAAAATAATCTAGCGGATAAATATGAATAAACAGAAAAGGTCATGTACATATCATGACCTTTTCTGTTTAATTGATAAGAAGTTATTGTATGAGCATAACATTTATTACATGTATAGTAATAATGCTTGGGGGAAAGAAGCATGCTAAAAAAACTGATGAGTTTTATAAAGAATATAAAAATTAGGTTTATGCCTAAATTCAAAAGTAATCCGATTATATGCTTAAGAGAATTGAAGCAGTACAGAAATAAGTTACCTAAATTTTCCGGAAAGAGTAATTATAGGATACATTTTTTTAGGTTTTTCGAGCTGGATCTTTTGCGTAATCTTACCTTCAAAATATCTTGGTCATCTCTTGCAACCCAGGCAACCATTACCATGGCTCTTATCTGCGTTATGCCCCTAAGTATCATTGGCTGGTATTTCACGAATCAGACAATGGA
>Ga0316600_10001197_pt1 | contig 12014 bp, 10 predicted proteins | sample OWC_soil_day5_CT_FD_207652 | JGI IMG/M metagenome (GOLD analysis project Ga0316600, IMG submission 207652) | Wetland soil microbial communities from Old Woman Creek delta, Ohio, United States - OWC_soil_day5_CT | ecosystem: Environmental > Terrestrial > Soil > Wetlands | place: USA: Ohio...
GCTGCACGCGCTGGCCGCGGTGATCGGCATCTCGACGCCGGCCTTCATCGCCACCGCCTTCGTGTTCAGCATCCCCTCGTTCATCGCGGTGATCATGAACTACGTGAAGCGCAACGACGTGCGCGGCACCTGGCTCGACAGCCACTTCAGCTGGCAGCTGCGCACCTTCTGGTGGGCAGCGCTGTGGATCGCCGTGATCTCGGTGATCTCGTTCCCGCTCATCCTGCTGTTCGGCCTGGGGCTGATCACCATGTGGATCGGCATCGCCCTCGTCGGCCTGTGGATCCTCTACCGCGTGATCCGCGGCTGGCTGGCCCTCAAGGACCGCCGGCCGATCTAGACGCCCACCGCCCACCGCCTACAGCCCTCAGCCCACCGCCCCTTTCCCCTCGGAGTCCCTCCCATGCTGATCGCCCAGGACAAAGTCGTCCTCATCCACTACACCCTCACCAACGACAAGGGCGAGGTCGTCGACAGCTCGTCGGGCGGCGCGCCGCTCGCGTACCTGCATGGCCAGGGCAACATCATCCCCGGCCTCGAGAAGGCGCTCGAGGGCAAGCAGGCGGGCGACAAGCTCGACGTGAAGGTGGCGCCGGCCGAGGGCTACGGCGAACGCGACGACCAGCTGGTGCAGCAGGTGCCGCGCCGGGCATTCAGCGGCGTGCAGGACGTGCAGCCCGGCATGCAGTTCCACGCCCAGTCGTCCGGTGGCCAGATGCGCGTCGTGACCGTGGTGCGGGTCGCGGGCGACATGGTGACGGTGGACGGCAACCACCCGCTGGCGGGCGAGAACCTGACTTTCGCGGTCGAGGTGACCGAGGTGCGCGACGCGTCCGAGGAAGAGCTGGCACACGGCCACGTGCACGGCCCGGGCGGCCACCACCACCACGACTGACCCCCCCTTCATCCCCCCTTCAGGGGGGCAATTGGGGGGTTCTACCTACATCGCTCCGCGACTTCCACGGCTGCGAACGAGCGTCGTGGCATAGACACTGACCCTCGTTTTCCTCCTGCGTGAAAAATTGACCGGCGGCGCGCGCAAGCACCCGCCGGTTCTTTTTTGTGGCTGCCGCCTACCGCGAGGCGCGGAAGGGGCTGTCAAGCGCGGCGAGTGTCGCCCTGTCGCGGCCGTACACGTCGCTGCGGAAGATCACCTGGCCGTCCGGCCGCGGCTGCGCCGTCCAGTAGAGGATCAGCACCGGCACCGGGCGGATCAGGTTCACGGTCTGCATCTTCTTCGAGGCGACCACCTCGGCCATCGTCGCCTGGTTCCAGCGCGCCGGGTCGTTCAGAACCAGCTCCGCGAGCTCGAACGCCTTCTGCACGCGGATGCAGCCCGAGCTGAACGTGCGCTGGTCCTTGTCGAAGAGCGACTTGGCGGGCGTGTCGTGCAGGTACACCGTGTGCGGGTTCGGGAACATGATCTTGACGAGACCGAGCGCGTTGTCTTCGCCGGGGTCCTGGCGCAGCTGGTAGGGCGGCATGCGCCCCGCGCCGTACTGGCTCCAGTTGACGGAGTACGGGTTCACCTCGTGGCCGCGCGAATCGATCACGCGGATGTGGTTGCGCTTCAGGTACCCCGGGTCGCGCTTGATGACCGGCAGTTTGTCCTTGACGAGGATCGTGGGTGGGATGGTCCACGTCGGATTGAACACGACGTAGGTGATCTCCGACTTGAAGATCGGCGTCTCGCGGTACGGCCGGCCAACGATCACTTTCGAGGTCCAGACGGGCTGGTCGTTGCGGAAGTACGTGACGTCGAATCCCGCCACGTCCACCAGCACGAAATCCCCCCTCATTTCGTGCAGCACCCAGCGGCCGCGCTCGAGGTTGACGCGCATCTGCCCGATGCGCTCCTCGACCGGCACGTTCATCGCCGCACGGGTCGCCGGGCCTACGGCGCCGTCCGCGGTCAGCCCGTGCCGTTCCTGAAAGCGCTTCACTGCCGCTTCGAGTTCGGCATCGTAGACATCTGCCGCCTGGGTGGGTGAGGCGGCGCCATCCTGCGGGGACGCGGGGAGCGCGGCGCCCCTTGGCGCGAGATCCTGCGTCACTTGCAGCCGTGCCCGCATCGTCGGCACGCGGGCGTCGCTCATGCCCGGCTTGATGGTGGGCCCGTCCGGCAGCGGCGGCCATCCGCCCGCTGCCGCGAGCGCACGGTACTCCCTCAGTCGCTCCCGACTACGCTGGTACCACACGTGCTGTGGCCGCGCGCGCTCGAACGTCTCGCGGACCTGCCCGGAGTCGAGCGCCCGGGTGAGCGCCTCGAAGCCTCGCTCCACGGAGACGGGCCTGGAAGCGAAGTTCCACTGCGAGCTGAGCTTCACCGGGTCTACCTTGCCGAGGTAGAGGTGGTAGAGGCCCAGCATCATCGCGTCGGTGGCGAGCAGCTCGAGGCCGGCCTGCTCATCAAGCGGCAGCGTCTTCACGCGGCGCAGCTCGGCACGGTACACGTCCAGCGCGTCGACGTGGTAGTCGACGGGATCCAGTCCGTCGTTGACGAGCTCGAGCAGCGCATCCACCAGCTGGCTCAGGCGCGCGGGGTCGCGCCACTTCGCCCGGAATTGCTGCGACTCGTAGTAGCGAGCCACCGTGTCCCCAAGCACGATGCGTTCGCCGTGCACCGCGTGATCACGATGGTCGTGCTCGAGTTCGTAACGCAGGTGATCGACGCGCTCGCGGATCGCCTCGCTGAGAGGTTCAGCGGCGGCGGCTACGACAGGGGTGGCCGGTGCGACGGGCGCTGGCTGGCCCAGCGCTGCCGTGGGCAGCAACAACGCCAGGATGGCAATGAGGACGCTGAAGGGGTTGGCGGCAGGCATCGGCAGTGGCTCCTCGACATCCTGAGCAGACGGCGCACCCCCGGATCGCCGCGCGCCACAGTCAGCGTGCAATCCTGGCGATCAGGTCGTAGTCATCCGCGCCGGTGATCTCGACGTCGGTCCAGTCACCGGCCTTGAGCTTGCCGGGCTTGAAGATCTTCACCGCGCCGTCGATCTCGGGAGCATCCGCCGTCGAGCGGGCAATGGCGCCGTCGTCGCCGACGAGGTCCACGAGCACGCGCATCTTTCGGCCGACCTTGGCGGCCAGCTTGTCTGCGCTGATCGCCGAGGCGAGTTCCATGAAGCGCTCGTAGCGCTCCTGCTTCACATCGTCGGGCACGGGATCCGGCAGCGCGTTGGCCGCAGCGCCCTCGACCGGCGAGTACTTGAAACAGCCGACGCGGTCGAGCCGCGCCTCGGCGAGCCAGTCGAGCAGTTGCTGGAAGTCGTCCTCGGTTTCGCCGGGAAAGCCGACGATGAATGTGCTGCGCAACGTGAGGTCCGGGCAGATCTCCCGCCAGCGGGTAATGCGCTCGAGCGTATTCTCGGCGTGCGCGGGCCGCCTCATGAGCCTGAGGATCCGCGGGCTGCCGTGCTGGAACGGAATGTCGAGGTACGGCAGCACCTTGCCCTCGGCCATCAGCGGGATCACCTCGTCCACGTGCGGGTACGGGTAGACGTAGTGCAGCCGCACCCATGCGCCGAGGGAGCCCAGCGCGCGCGCGAGGTCGGTAAAGCGGGCCTTCACGGGTTTGCCGCCCCAGAAGCCCGTGGCGTACTTGATGTCCGCGCCATACGCGCTCGTGTCCTGCGAGATCACGAGCAGTTCCTTGACGCCCGCCTGTACCAGGCGCTCGGCCTCGAGCATCACTTCACCGATCGGGCGGCTCGCGAGGTTGCCGCGCATGGACGGGATGATGCAGAACGTACAGCGGTGGTTGCAGCCCTCGGAAATCTTCAGGTAGGCGAAATGGCGCGGCGTGAGGCGGATGCCTTGCGGCGGCACGAGGTCCACGAATGGATCGTGCAGCGGCGGCAGCTGTTCATGTACCGCGGTGACCACTTCCTCGTATGCGTGCGGGCCAGTGACCTTGAGCACGCTTGGGTGGCGATCGGTGATGGTCTCCGGCCTGGCGCCGAGGCACCCCGTGACGATCACCTTGCCGTTGCGTGCGAGCGCCTCGCCGATCGCGTCCAGGGACTCGTGGACGGCGTCGTCGATGAAACCGCAGGTGTTCACCACGACGAGGTTGGCGTCCTCATAGGTGCCGACGACGTCATAGCCCTCCGCCCGCAGCCTAGTGAGAATGCGCTCGGAGTCCACCAGGGCCTTGGGGCAGCCGAGGGAGACGAAGCCGACCTTGGGAGGGGAGGGCAAGGGGATGGTCAGAACGCGCAGCCGCCGCCGCCACACGCCGGGGCGCCGCAGGGCCCGCTGTCGCAGGGGCGCTCCTGTCTGCTGCCCAGCGCTCCTGCATGGACCACGTTGCCGCCGGTGATCAGCCGCTCGACCCTGGCCTTGCCGGGAGTGCCGTCGAGCGGGATGCCCGCGCGGCGGCAGAGTTCACCCCAGGTCGTGACCTGGTCGGCCATCTTGTGGCTGACCTCGACGACGCGTCCATTGGCAGGGCAGTGGTAGTCGTAGGTGGGCATGGGGGCGGCGGGTGATTGCGGAAACAGACAGCCATTCTAGTGCAATATCCGCGCGTGCAGACCATCGACCTCAACCTGCCCGAGACGCTCGCCCTGGCCACGGCGCTGTTCTTCGTCGGGCAGTTCATCGTCCAGCGTACGTCATTCCTGCGGCGGTACAGCATCCCGGTACCAGTCGTCGGCGGAGTGCTGTTCGCGCTGGTCCTTGCGGTGGTAGGGCTGCTCGCGAACGTCCAGCTCGCGATGGACGAGTCCCTGAAGGACCCGCTGCTGCTCGCGTTCTTCGCCACGCTCGGCCTCGGCGCGGACGTGCGCTCGCTGGCGCGCGGCGGATGGAAGCTCGTCATCCTCCTCGGGCTGTTCGTCTGCATGATGGTCATGCAGTGTGCCATCGGCGTCGGCATGGCCCGCGTGCTCGACCTGCACCCGCTGGTGGGCCTGCTCGGCGGGTCGATCTCGCTGATGGGTGGCCATGGCACCGCCGCCGCATACGCATCGAGCTTCTCCGTCACGCGCAACCTGCAGGGCGCGCTCGAGCTGGGCATGGCGGCGGCCACCGCCGGACTGATCCTGGGCAGCCTGCTGGCCGGACCGGTTGCGGAGCGTGTGATGCGTCGCCGTGGGGCGAAGTCCACAAGCGCGCCCGTGAGTGCCGAGCCGGCCGAACCGCAGGGCCCGGTGTTCATGCCCATCACGGCGGAGCAACTCCTGTTCGTGCTGCTCGTGTGCCTCGTCTGCATCGGCGGGGCGCACTCCATGCATGGGCTCATGAAGGGCACCGGCATGCTGCTGCCGGATTTTCTCTGGGCACTGCTGATCGGCATGGTCGTGCGCAACGCGGTGATGCCGCTCGGGGCCCGGACGGGTCTCACGCTCAGGCCCGTCAACGATCGCGCCGTGCAGGCATTCGGCAGTGTGTCGCTGTCGCTGTTCCTGATCATGGCGCTCATGTCCATGCGCATCCTCGACCTCGCGACGCTCGCCGGGCCGCTGCTGCTGATCGTCGTCGTCAATGCAATCGCGACCGCTGCCTTCGCGTACTTTATTACCTCGCGGGTCATGGGTGGCGACCACGACGCGGCGGTGATCAGCGGCGGACAGGTGGCGGCGGGCCTCGCGACGACCGCGGTCGCCATGTCGGTCATGCAGACGCTCACCGAGCGTCACGGCCCCGCACCGCTGGCGTTCCTGCTGATCCCGATCGTGGGCGCATTCTTCGCAGACATCGCCAATGCGATCGTGCTGCAGGCGTTCTTCGCATTGCCGGCACTGGGGTTCTGACGGATGGGCGCGGTTTGCCGGTCGCTGGTCGTGCTGCTGCTCACGCTGCTTGCCGCAGCATGCTCGCGCGGGCCGAGCGAGCCCGGCCTCACTGCCGACGTCCAGGCGCGGCTCGATGCGTTGTTCGGCAGACAGGTATTGGTGCTGCGCAGCCTGAGTCGCCAAGGCAGCGCGCCGTGCGCCGCGGCGGCGGATGGAGCCGGACAGGCGATCGTCTATTACAACGCGATCCTGGCGTTCGCGGAGGCATACGAGCCGTCCGACTGGGAGGGCCTCAATCCGCAGCTCATCGCCACCGCGCTGGGAGCGACCGACGAAGGCATCGTCGGTCTCGGCTCGGGCCGCATGCAGCCCGGGTCTGAGCTGCGGGCGTACGGTTCGATCGTCTACCGTCGTGACGGCGACGAGTGGCGTCCGACCGACCTGCAGTTGCCGCAACAGCCCGCCGCCGCAGCAGCGACGCCCGGGGTGGCACAGTCTGCACGGGCAGATGAACTGGTGCGCCGGTTGGCGGAGATCGCCGGCCAGCGTCCGGGTACGCGCGGCGTCAGCGACGAAATCGTTGCGGAGGAACTTGACCGGGCGCTGCAGAACATCCAGCTGCGCCTGGACCAGGGTGAGGCCAGTATCGCCATCGCCGCAGGGCCGGAGGGCGGCGAGTACGCCCGGTTCGTCCGCTCCATGGCCGCGCGGCTCGGGCCTTCGGGCCGGCTCAGCGTCGCGACGACCGAAGGCAGCGTGGCGAACGCTTTTCTCGTGGACAGTGGCCAGGCCCGGTTCGGTCTGGTGCAGAGCGACGTCGCAGCGGCCGCGGTAACCGGTGACGGCTTGTTCGCCACGACCGGCCCGCTGCGGCACCTGCGCGCGGTCGCGAGCTTGTTCCCGGAGCCGCTGCACGTGATCGTGCGCGCAGACTCCGGCTTCGCTGCCGTCGTCCAGCTCGCGGGCAAGCGGATTTACCTGGGGGATCCGGGCTCCGGAAGCCGGCACACCGCACTCAGGATCCTGGCGGCGCACGGTCTGTCACCCGATGCATTCCCCGAGTTTCATGCCGAGGGCCCGGACGACGCTCTCGAGCAGCTCGCGGCCGGCGCGCTGGACGCCGTGATTGTCGTCGTCTCTGCGCCGTGGGAGCAGCTCTCGCAGACGTCCGGCCGCGCATCCATGAGGGTGCTGGCGCTCGATCCGCAGGCGATCGAGCGCAGCCAGGCGGAGCTGCACGGCCTGGTGCCCCTGGTCATCCCCGCGCGCACCTATCCGGGCCAGACGGACCCGGTGCGCAGCGTTGCGGCGACCGCGCTGCTCATAGCGAACAGCAATACGCCGGATTTGGTAGTGACCTCGGTGCTGCAGTCCATTTTTGCGGCGAGCGACGGGCCGGGGCGTGGTGTCAGTGCGGCGCGACTGTCGCGTGAGCGCGCAATGGCTGGCATCACGATCCCGTTGCACGATGGTGCCGCGAGCTACTTTAAGAGTCGCCCTGCCGAACCCTGACCGGACCCACATAGTATCGATTGGATCGATGCGTTGGCGGCAATTAATCGACTTTTATATCGACCTCCTCGGCCATATTCTGGCTCTAAGACAGGAGGTTCCCGATGACCGAGATCCGACGCAGCGAGGAACGGGGCTATGCCGACCACGGGTGGCTCCACTCGTACCACTCGTTCTCCTTCGCCGACTACTACGACCCGCAGCACATCCAGTTCGGTCCGCTGCGCGTCATCAACGAGGATCGCGTCGTGCCCGGCGCGGGCTTCGGCACCCATGGCCACCGCGACATGGAAATCATCAGCTACGTCCTCGACGGCGAGCTCGCGCACAAGGATTCCACCGGCACGAGTTCGACGATCCGGCCCGGTGACGTGCAGCGCATGAGCGCAGGCCGCGGCGTGCTGCACAGCGAGTTCAATGGCTCGCACTCCCAGCCCGTCCACTTCCTGCAGATCTGGATCCTGCCGGACGTCACCGGCATTGCGCCGGAATACGAGGAAAAGCGCTTCGCCACGGAGGAGAAGCGCGGCCGCCTGCGGCTGATTGCCTCGCCCCGCGGTGACGATGGATCGGTCCGCATCCACCAGGACGCGCGGGTGTACGCCGGGCTGCTCGACGGTGCTGAACGAACCGCACTCGAAGTCGCTTCCGGTCGCCGGATCTACCTGCACGTCGCGCGTGGCCAGCTGACGGCGAACGGCGAGGTCCTGTCGGCCGGCGACGCGCTGAAACTGACCGATGCCAGCACCCTCGAGCTGACGCAGGGCAGCGCAGCCGAGGTGCTGGTGTTCGACCTGCCCGGCGGGCCGGACTGACGCTCGAGCCTCCTGCGGCGTGGGCTATGCTCACGCACTCACGCCCGGGAGGATCGGACGGTGTATACGCTCTATTACTCGCCCGGCAGCGCCAGCATGGTGGTGCACCTGGCACTGCTCGAGATTGGCGCGCCACATGATCTGGAAAAGGTCGATCTTGCGACGGATGCGCAGCGCCGCCCCGCTTACCTGCGCCTCAACCCGCGTGGCCAGGTGCCGACCCTGGTCATCGACGGCAAGCCGTATTTCGAATCCGCGGCGCTGCTCATGATCTTGGCAGAGCGTCACCCGGAGGCGAAGCTAGCTCCGCCGGTCGGCAGCGGAATGCGCGCCGACTGGTACCAGTGGATCGCGTTCTTCACCAATGCGCTCGCTCCTGCGTATCGCCTCTGGTTCTACCCGTCGGACCTGGGCTCGGCCGAACATCCACCGTTCGTGCGCGAAGCGCTGCGGCAGCGGATCGAGGATGCCTGGTCACTGGTGGACTCACACCTCGCGGCGCAGGGGCCCTACATGCTCGGCGCGGGGTTCTCCGGCGTGGATCTGCTCGCGCTCATGTACATGCGCTGGTCGCGCAACATGCCGCGGCCGGTGACGGCGTGGCCGGCACTGAGGCAGTTCGCCGACCGGATGCGCGCGCGGCCGAGCTGGCAGCGCCTCTATGAGATCGAGGGCCTGACGGAATGGGCCGCCTAGACGCCCGGGCCCGCCGGCCTAGATGTGAATCTTCTGCCACGCGCCGCATCGCCAGCGGTAGTTGAGCGCTGCGGCGAGCAGGATCACGTACACCAGCACTGCGATCCAGCCGCCGACGGCGCCGCAGCCGAGCTGCGGCAGCACGTCGAACCAGCCCTGGCCCGGAGCGAACGACAGTGCATGCGCGAGCGGCACGAACACGCCCCACGCCAGCGAGAAGAAGATGATGGCGGGTACGCGGACGTCGCCCGCGCCGCGCAGCGCGAAACCGGACCCGAGCTGCAGGCCATCGAACAGCTGGTAGCCGGCCGCGATCCACAGCAGCACAGCGCCGAGGCTCACCACGCCCGCTGCCTGGGGATCGTCGGCGTTCACGAACAACGGCATCACCCAGGGCCCGAGCGCCGCAAGCAGTACGCCGACCGCGCCCATGTAGCCCGTGGTGACGGCGATCACGGAGTTGCCGAGGCGGCGCGCCCACTCGTGGTTGCCCGCGCCGATCGCCTGGCCGACCAGCGTCGTGCCGGCGAGCGCCAGGCCGACCCCGGGCAGGTAAGCGATGGACGTCAGCATCACCACGATCTGCGTCGTGGCGCCATCCAGCTCGCCGAGACGCACCTGCATCAGCGAGAACAGCGCCATGCCGAACAGGTCCGCGGCGTACATCGCTCCCATGGGCAGGCCGAGCCTGAATTCGCGCCAGAGGTTGGCAGCGTCGGGGCGCCACGTGAGATGAGTCTTGTACGCCTCGCGCAGGTCGGCGCGCAGGAACACGGCGACCGCGAACAGCACGCCGAGCAGCATGCTGACGTTGGTCGCCCAGGCAGCGCCAGCCATGCCCCATCCGAGCTCGAAGATGAACAGCTGGTTCAGCACCGCGTTCACGATGCCCACGATCGCCGTGGTCATCACCGTGACCCGCGGGCGCGACACGCCGTTGAAGAACCCGAGTACCGCCCACAGCGCAACGCCAAGCGGCGCGCCGAGCATGCGCGGCCACCAGTACTCGAGGGCGTGCGCCTGGACTTGCGGGTTGAGGCCGAAGGGCTTCAGGAGTTCGTCGCCGTACCAGCCGAGCACGACGAACAGCGGCAGCGTCGCTGCGGCGCCCCAGATGCCCACCCAGGTGGCGTGGCCGGCGCGCCAGCGGCGCCGGCCGCCTTCGTACTGGGCGACGAAGGTCTGCACGGACAGGCCGATGCCACCCACCAGCATCACGAAAAAGAACACCAGCCAGAAGATGGCCGCCATGCCGGCCATCGCCGTGGTGGAGATGTGGCCGATGAACCACGTGTCCGTGAGATTGATCACGGCCTGCAGGCTGCTGTTCGCCATCAGCGGCAGCGCAAGCGCAGTGATTGCCCGGTAGTCGATGTGCGCGCGGCCGTCGGCTCCGACGCGTTGTGCCGGCAACGCCCGGTCGAAGCCGGTCGCGGAACCGGCGGGCGCTGCGGTCGTATCCGTCATCGGCGCAGGGTCAGCGCCGCATCTGGCGATGGACGAAGAAGTAGTACAGCGCGCCGATGAACAGCATCAGGCCACCCACCCACAGCGAAATGCGGTGCACGCTGCCGGCAAGCACTTCCGGGTCCTGGCCCGCGGTCACGCCCACCCAGGCGAGCACGGAGCACCACAGCGCTGAGCCCACCACGGTGGCGAGCGAATACCACCAGAAGTTGAGCCGCACGATGCCGGCGGGAATGCCGATCAGGTGGCGGATCACCGGCAGCAGGCGCGAGATGAACACGCCCATCGTGCCGTAATGCGAGGCCCACGCCTCGGCCTGCACGATCTTCTCCGGCGTGATGAGCACGTAGCGGCCATAGCGCATCAGCAGCGGCCGCCCGAGCAGGCGCGACGCCCAATACATGACGCTGGCGCCCACCCACGAGCCGATCGTGCCTGCGGCGACGATGCCTGTGAGCGACATCTGGCCATGCGCGTGCGCCAGGTACGCAGCGGGCGGAATCACGAACTCGCTCGGCAGCGGGATGATTGAACTCTCCATCGCCATGAGCAGCCCGACCAGCAGGTAGCCGCCCTGGTCCAGGGCGCCGAGGTACCACTCGAGCAGTGAGGAAAGCAGTTCGTGCATGGGGCAGTCGTGTCACGCGGGGAGGGTCCCCGACAGCCGGCGGGGAAACGGGCGGGCATTTTGCCAGATTCCGGTGCTAACCCTGCGCCGGGCCCGTGCGGGCGTCGCACATCTGATGCGACAATCACATCCAACGCGGCATTCAGCGGATCGGAGCCTCCATGCGTCGTCGAGTCGGATTGCCCGCCCGTGTCCTTGCCATGCTGGCGCTCCTTGGCGCATGGCCGGCGGTTGCCCAGGATGCGGCCGGTCCCGCTGCGCCGGCGAAGTCCGGCCCGGAGATCATCGCCCCGGCGGACATCCCCATCCGGGCCGACGCCGACGAGCGGTTCGCGCAGGACGTCATCCAGCGCAGCCAGGGCCAGGACCCGACGGCAAAACTCCAGAGGAGCCTCGAGGAGCTGGCCGCGTCCGTCCGGGACGAAAGCCAGCACTTCAAGCGGGACGATCTCAAGGTGCTGTCGATTGCACGGCTCGAGAGCCTGGCGCGGCATTGGAATTTCTACGGCAAGCAACTCGAGGAGTGGCGCGTTGAGCTCAAGCAGGCCACCGGCCAGTACAACGAGGACGCCGCAGAACTCGCCCGCCGCCGCGCGAGCTGGGAGGCCACGCGTACGGCTGCGGAGTCCGCCGGCATGGCGCCCGCGCTCAACAATCGCATCCAGTCGGTCCTCGCCCAGGTCGCGCTTGCAGAGCAGGCGGTATCCGGGCCGATCGACAAGCAGAGCCGCCTGAGCCGGCGTGCGCACCAGGTCGAGAACAGCATCCTGGCGGGCCAGAAGACGGTGGCAGCGGCGATCGCCTACAACGACCGTCGTCTTGCGCAGATCGATTCGCCGCCGCTCTGGGAACTGTGGCAGGACCCGCAGGCGTCGGAGAGCGCCCTGAAATCGGTCATGGCCGGCCTTGCCGTCGAGAAGCGGTTCCTCGACGAGTACAACGCTGCGAACGCCGAATTCCAGCGCAATCTCAACGTGCTGGCGCTCGTGCTGTTGCCGTTCCTGGCCTGGCTCAGCCATCGCAGCCGCAAGGTCGTGTCCGACGATCCCGAGATCCAGGCGTCCACGCGCGTGCTGCGCCGGCCGATCTCTTCCTGGTTCGTGCTGGTGCTGACGGGCATCGTGCTGCTCGAACCCGACGCGCCGGTCCTGCGGCACC
>Ga0316600_10001198_pt1 | contig 12004 bp, 12 predicted proteins | sample OWC_soil_day5_CT_FD_207652 | JGI IMG/M metagenome (GOLD analysis project Ga0316600, IMG submission 207652) | Wetland soil microbial communities from Old Woman Creek delta, Ohio, United States - OWC_soil_day5_CT | ecosystem: Environmental > Terrestrial > Soil > Wetlands | place: USA: Ohio...
GTTCCGGCATCGAGCAAGTGAACCAGGCCATCGTTCAGATGGACACGGTCACTCAGCAGAACGCGGCGCTGGTGGAGGAAGCCGCAGCAGCAGCGGAAAGCCTGCAGGAACAGGCCGGACACCTGGTACAGCTCGTCAGCGTGTTCCATACCGGGGAGGCACAAGCCGCTCCTGCAGCGCCCTCCCCGGCCAGACGGGGATCAGGCGCGGTGACTGTAGCCGCCGTCCGCAAGCCGATCAATCTGGCGAAACTGGCGCCGCAGCGCAAGCTGACCACCAGCGACAAGTCCGGCGACGACTGGGAAGAGTTCTAGGCCGGGAAGCGTTCTGCACCATGGCGGTCTGTCCGATTTTCCGGGCAGACCGCCGTATAATGGAGCCTTGCGCCAGCAGTCCCCCGGCGCATCGACACGAACTGAATCAAGATAAATAGACCATGAAAAACCTGAAAATCGGCGCGAGACTCGGCATCGGCTTCGCACTTGTACTGTCCCTGATGCTTGTCATGACCGTAATCGGAGTCTGGCGTCTGCAAGCGGTCGGGAACGCGACCCGCGCCATGGTCGCCGAAGCCCTGGAAATGGAAAGGCTGTCCTCGGAATGGCTGCAGGACACCAAAACGAATGGCGCCCGCACGGTCGCGCTGGTGAAAAGCGCGGACCGCGAGGACCAGAAATATTTCCAGGGCCTGATTGCCGAAACCAGCAAACATATCAGCGGAATCCAGAAAAAGATCGAAGGCAGCCCTATCGACGACAGTGAAAAACGGCTGTTGACTGACATCGGCGAAAAGCGCAAGGCATACATAGCCATCCGCGAGGACATCATGAAGCAGAAGGCTGCCGGGCAGGACGCCGAAGCCAAGCGCATCATCGACGCGAAGATGATCCCCGCGCTCGAAACCTATGAAGCGAGCGTCGCCAGCTTCCAGGCTTACCAGAAGGACGATATCGGCAGGACGGCAACCGACATCGATGCCAGCTTCCGCTCCGGTCGGATGATGCTGATCGTCCTGGCGGTGGTAGCACTGGCGCTTGGCACGCTCATCGCATGGTTCCTTACCGCTGGCATCACGGGCCCCTTGCGTCAGGCGCTCGGCATCGCCCAGGCCGTTGCGTCGGGCGACCTGACCAGCCGCATCGAGGCACGTTCGGACGATGAGACCGGCCAGCTTTTGAAGGCACTCAGGGAGATGAACGACAATCTGGTGCAGATTGTCGGCCAGATCCGGACAGGATCGGACACGATTGCAACCGCATCCAGCCAGATCGCGGCGGGTAATCAGGACCTCTCTTCAAGAACGGAGCAGCAAGCCAGTTCGCTGGAAGAAACGGCGTCGTCGATGGAAGAACTAACCTCGACCGTGAAACAGAACGCGGACAATGCGCGCCAGGCCAACCAGCTCGCGGTGGCCGCCTCCGAAGTAGCTGTCAAAGGCGGACAAGTCGTGTCGCACGTGGTCGAGACCATGACCGCCATCGACAACTCGTCCAAGAAGATGGCCGACATCATTAACGTGATCGACGGGATCGCGTTCCAGACTAATATCCTGGCGTTGAACGCGGCGGTGGAAGCAGCCCGCGCCGGGGAACAGGGCAGAGGCTTTGCGGTCGTCGCCAGCGAGGTACGCAACCTGGCGCAGCGCAGTGCGGCAGCAGCCAAGGAAATCAAGACGCTGATCGACGACTCGGTATCGAAGGTCGAATCGGGCGGCAAACTCGTCACCGAGGCAGGTGAAACGATGCAAGAAGTCGTATCCAGCATCAAGCGCGTGCACGACATCATGGGCGAAATCACGTCCGCCAGCGCGGAACAGAGCGACGGTATCGAGCAGGTCAACCAGGCGGTCATGCAGATGGATACGGTCACGCAACAGAACGCGGCATTGGTCGAGGAAGCGGCTGCAGCGGCCGAGTCGCTCCAGGATCAGGCTCACCATCTGGTCGCGGCGGTGAGCACGTTCAAGACAGGACACGACACTCCGGCCGCCGCGCCCTCCCCGGCCAAAGCAGCCGCGAGCGTAACGGCTCTCCCTGCCGTGCGCAAGCCGGCCAGTCTGGCGACACCGGCGCCGCAGCGCAAGCTCATCACCAACGACAAGGCCGGCGACGACTGGGAAGAATTCTAGTGGGCGTCCGGGTCCGCCTCCGCAACAGAAGAGGCGGACCCGCAGCCGGATTCGAGCATCGCCTGAAGGTTTTTCAAAGCCGGGTTAGAATGTGGCAACGACATCTCATTTACCGACGGGAGAAACATATGACCAATGCCGTGCACGGGCACGATGTGCTCAATTTCATGCTGGAAAAGGGCGAGGCATTTTCCAAGGAAAGCCTGCGTGACGCCATCATCGCCCGCTTCGGCGCCGATGCGCGCTTCTACACCTGCAGCGCGCAAGGTATGACCGCCGACGAACTGATCAGCTTCCTCTCGGCCAAGGGCAAGTTCGTGGAGTCTGCCGACGGATTCAACACCCAGGCTGACAAGATCTGCAATCACCACTGATTCCCTGATCGGCGGGTTTACCCGCACTTCCAGGCCGCTTCCCCTTCACCGGGCAGGCGGCTTTTTTAATGGCACCGGGTTCGCCCTGGTTAGCACGAAATGGGATGGATAACCGCAAGCCCTTCTGATCGATGCGGCGAATCAGCCGATAGCCTCCAACGGAATGAACATCGGCCACGGTTCAGGGCTTTGATCGCTCTGCAGCAGGACAAAGCCAAACTTCTGGTAAAAGGCGAGCGCCGCCGGATCGGCATTAAGGTAGAGGCCGTAGCTGCCGATTTCATCGGCGACAGAACAGGCAAGAGAAAGCGCGTGCTTTATCGGTCCTGAACCCATACTGCTCCCTTGCAGGCGTTATCGACACCCGGCATGATCAGACGCGTGCAGGGAGATCGCCCGATGCGTTCGCGCGGATCAGTCCGACGTGAATACGACGCCTGTATCCCCGGCGATACGATCCTGCCCCCGCCCTTGTGCGTCGTCACCAATGCCGGGCCCGATATGTCATATACTCGGCACCGTGAGCGGCGCAACACCAGTGACCGCGCAAACGAGCAAGGAGGAAATCATGGGAATGATGCAGGAATTCAAGGAATTTGCGTCGAAAGGCAGCGTCATCGACCTGGCCGTCGGCGTCATCATCGGTGCGGCATTCGGCAAGATCGTCGACTCGCTGGTGAACGACATGATCATGCCCGTGATCGGCAAGATACTGGGCGGGCTCGACTTTTCCAGCTACTACATCCCGCTCAACGACCAGGCGTGGGGGCTGCCGCTGGTGGAAGCCAAAAAAGCGGGCGCGGTCCTGGCCTACGGCAACTTCATCACCGTCGCGATCAACTTCGTGATCCTGGCGTTCATCATCTTCCTGATGGTGAAAATGATCAACCGCCTGAAACGGGAAGAACCGCCCAAGGAAAAAGTCTCTCCCGAGGACATCGTACTGCTGCGCGAGATACGCGACGAGCTGAAAAAGCGGCCGGGCTGATTCCGGTCTGCAGCAACCCTTGGCCAAGCCCCGAAAAATAAACGAGGCGCGTGGTGTCCGGACCGTACACCAGGCATCAGGATGAAGCCGAAGGCTGGCATTCCACTCAGCGTCCGCTTTCCCGTCAATCGGAACGGCGAGAACAGGCAGATGATGGCGATGCGCGGAATGGTGTCCGTGTCCGCCCGGCTCAGGGGTAGATGACATGCCGCAGCGGCAGGCGCTGGCCGCCGTCGAATGCGATCCATCCCGTTGCCGTTCCCACTTTGTCGGGCTGAAAATGGATGACAAAACGCACGGGCTTGCCCACGCTGGCCGGGAACACGAAGGTCATGCTCTCTCCGGACGACTCCACCCGTACCGGTTCAGGTGCGACTCTCCGGATCTCGATGTTTCTGACATACCGGTTGTCTACCGTTATGCTGGCCGCGCCGGATGCAGGCAGGACGACCGCCCTGATCGTTTCGGGCGATCCGTTGCGCATGAAGCGCTCGTACTCGATTTCGAACGAGCCGTCCCGGGTCTTTTCCCTGACAAGGCTCAGCGGTCCGTTCCCGAGCAGCTCGAGGGCAATGGCTGTCAGCAACGCCGCCAGCAGCGTCCACGCAATCCGCTGAATCATCCATCCTCGCTTCTGGAGCGGCATGTCCTGATCGAGTTCAAGCCCGGTATGGCCGGGGTCCATGATGTCTCTCCCTGTAAATGGCTGTGCGCCCATGCCAGCCACGGCCAATGCAGGCGTGCGCCTGCTTCATGAAGCAGGAATGAGACATTAGACACCTGCGCACGGCGCTTTCTTTGATCTGCTTCAGTAACTGGACGCAATGCGTCATCCGCCACCTGCCCGCCGGGTTGTTCCGACGGGTGCGGAGCACGATCCGCACGGGCAAACGCCGTCACAGGTACATCTGCTTGTGACGCTCGTCCGCTGTCGGGCCGACGACCGCCTTCTTCTCGTAGAAGTCGAAGATGGTCTGCATGATGGCGTCGTTGTCGTCGATGATCTGGAACAGGCTCAGGTCGTCGGGTTTCAGCGCGCCGTACTCGAACACGGAACCTCGAATCCAGTCCACCAGCCCCTGCCAGAACTCGGACCCGACCAGGATCAGAGGAATGCGGCGCGACTTGCCGGTCTGGAGCAGGGTAAGCACCTCTGTCAGCTCGTCCATCGTGCCGTAGCCGCCGGGAAAGAGCACGAAGGCATCGGCATATTTCACCAGCGCGACCTTGCGGCTGAAGAAGTGGCGGAAATTGAGGGTGATGTCCTGCCAGCGGTTCGGCTGCTGCTCGTGCGGCAGCTCGATGTTCAGGCCGACGGCGGCGGACTTACCCTCAAAGGCGCCGTGATTGGCGGCGGCCATGATGCCGGGGCCGCCGCCGGTAATAACGGCGAACCCGGCGTCCGACAGGCGGCGCGACAGGTCCCAGCATTGCTGGTAATGGGGATGGTCGGGATGAATGCGGGCCGAGCCGAAGATCGTCACCGCCGGTTCGAGTTCGGACAACCGTTCGGTCGTCTCGATGAATTCCGACATGATGGAAAACATGCTCCACGATTCACGCGCCTTCAGTGCGGTCGCGCGCTCGATGTCGGTAATCTGGCGCAGCGTCAGGACACTTTTCCCGGTCGTACTGACGCCATTGCTTCCGCCTCCACCGCGGCTTCCGTTGCTTCCGGTTTCGCTTCCATTGACATTGCCATTTTCGGGCATAACGCTTCCTCCTCGAGTAAAGACAGCATGGCCAGTGTAGGAAGGATTTCCGGGGTTGCCTTCGAATGGCGCAAGAAAATGTCATGCAAGGTATCGCGTGGAGCAGATGCGCTCCTGTCTGGTGCATGTTTGTTCCCACCAAAGGGAGTTTCCTTGATTTTCGTCAAAAACTGACGATGGCATGCCGATGTCAAAGACTGGCGACGGCAAAACCTGCCGTCAGGCCAGCCCGGCTTCATGGCACGCGGCGGGGAAATTGCCGCAAGTCATTGATTTTCAACGAAAACAGCCTCAACCCGAACCTTTTTGAATTTTCCGATAAAGTGTGGCATGGGTTATGCAAACATGAAGGATGTCAGCAGGAAAGAAGCGGACGCGACGCCACGCTGCTTCTTTCCGGGACGTTGGGGCACCGGCACAACTGGTGCGTCTTTTAGTTTATTTTTCAGCGCTAACCGCGCCTATAACACCATGACTACTCTTGAATTATTCCTTGCAGCCATACCGGCGCTGATTTTTCCCGCCCTCTGCTGTCTCGCCCTCTATTGCCGCTTGACCGACAAACAGCGCCAGGCACGACTGGGCCAATACTACAACCACCCGGACAAGGACCTTCCTCTGTACAACATGGGACAGTGCGACCGTTACTCGGCCGGCACCTTTTCCTGGTAAGCTCTCCGTCCGGATAGCACTGGGCTGTCAACGGCCCGTTTCCTGGCTCCCGCCGCCTCGTCAGCGCAAGCCCTTTTCATGGGGCATGCCTCATCTTAGGCGACGCCAGCCGGGCTTGTTTCCGATCTCCCCTCCGTCCTTTCCTCCGCTCCAGGCGACTACGCCATCCACTAATTTTCGACCGGCGTATTCCGGCTGCTGTTTCTGCTTCGTCATAAAACGACGAATCCGCACTTTTTCTCTGCTCTAGCCAATACCCGGACATAACCGGTGACTCATTCGTATTACACACGTCAACCCGGAAAGCGAAAGTCTGTATATCGTAAGAGTCGCGCTTGCGATGCGCAGACGAGAAAGGCGATACGTGCAAAAACCCTTCAGGATGTCATTCGAGATTGCGCCCGACCCCGATAACCGGGAGCTTGCCGCGATGCCTGGGACCGGACTTCCGGGTCGCATACGGCCATGCCTACTCCACCACGATCGGTAGAGACGACCGTTTGGACGACAGAGAGGCAATGTCCGCATTCATCCGTCAGGCCGAGAGCCCGACCGGATCGGCTAGCAGGCTGCATCTCTCGACCCCCTCGTCTGCTGCGACTGAGACAGGCCGCCTGTTTTAGTCCCGGGCGCAAAGGACATGGCATTCCCTGCCCGGTTCGTGCCGAATGACCGCTTTCGTCCCGGGCTGGTGGTCAGTGCATGGACAGCTTGAAACCAGCGATGCCGGCAAAGATGAGCATGAGACTCAGCAGCCGCACTGTGTTAGCCGGTTCGTCGAACAGGACCATGCCTGCTATTGCGGTGCCAATCGCACCGACGCCGACCCAGACCGCATAAGCCGTACCAACGGGGAGTGTTTTCATGGCGATACTGAGCAACCCGACGCTCAGCGCCATGGACAGAAGCGTACCGACGGTGGGCCATGGACGCGAGAAACCGTCCGTATACTTGAGTCCAACCGCCCACCCGATTTCGAAAATGCCCGCCATAACCAGAATTGCCCAGTTCATAAACCCCCTCAGAAAGCGGGGCCGTCCCCGATGCGAAATGAAGCGGTGAGGTCGTCCTCACGTCACGATGGTAACGATCAAATGATACCAGAGAGTGGCGGCAGCGCCCTGCTGCGGCCGGACGGCTCATCCCGCAAAGGCGAAGCGGAATTGTCTTGGTAGCGCTTATCGTAGATAATTGTCGTCCATGAACGACACGACACAACGCCCCACGCTGCCTGACCGGCTCTCGATCGATTCGCGCAGCCCTCACTTCGTTGCCGCCATCTTCGAACACGATGTCGGCATCAAGCTCAACGACAAAGAGCGCTTCGATGTTGAAGAATATTGCATCAGCGAAGGCTGGGTTAAAGTCCCTGCCGGGAAGGCACGCGATCGCAAGGGCAATCCGCTGCTGATCAAGGTAAAAGGCAAGGTCGAGCCTTTTTACAAGTAAGCCGCTTCCCCGATCCGGTCCAATTCGCCATATACATCGCCCCCAAATGAGGGGAGATTCGTCGGCGCGACAATCAGCCTCTCTGAGACGGAAAACCCACACTGCGTTTTCGGTTTTTCCCGAATGTTGTTTCTCATGAGGCAGGAAGAGCCTCTTTGCACCAAGTACAACGGTATTGCGGTATCGGCTTAAAGCATGGTGAATGACCGCCATCGCCCCGGAGCTGACGCATCATCTGTGTGATGTAGTTGCTCATCCGGGGCTGCCACTCTGCTATAGTATGCCCTTGTACCACGCCTGTCCCTAAACCAATGAGCACTTTCTGGAGTCCCCACGTTGGGCACTTGACCCCTTATGTTCCGGGCGAGCAGCCGCGAGTTGAGCGCCTGATCAAGCTGAACACGAACGAAAACCCCTATCCCCCATCGCCCAAGGCAATAGAAGCAATGAGAGCAGAGGCTGGGGAACAACTGCGGCTTTACCCCGATCCACAGTCCATTCAGCTAAAACAAGCCCTCTCATCCTATTATCGTGTCGAGCCAGGCGAAGTATTCGTCGGCAACGGCTCTGACGAAGTGCTTGCTCATGCATTCCACGCCTTCTTCATACAGGATTCGCCGATCCTGATGCCGTCGGTAAGTTACAGCTTCTACAAGGTGTACTGTCGCCTCTATGGGATCAGCGCCATCACTGTTCCCCTTGATGAAGGCATGCGAATCATCCCTTCCCAGTACAGTGGCACTTGCGGTGGCGTGGTGATCGCGAACCCGAATGCACCAACCGGGATTGCGCTATCGCTCAATGAAATCGAGCACATCCTTCGCGCGCAACCAGAGCATGTCGTGCTGATTGATGAAGCCTATGTCGACTTTGGCGCAGAGTCGGCCGTCTCGATGATTCGTCAATATCCAAATTTACTGGTAGTGCAGACCTTTTCCAAATCAAGAGCGCTGGCGGGTCTACGCGTCGGCTTCGCAATGGGTCAGCGGCATCTGATCGATGGACTGGAACGTGTCAAAGACAGCTTCAATTCCTATCCGTTAGGGCGAATCCAGGTTGCTGGCGCCGTAGCGTCGCTGCAAGATGAAGCATATTTCCAAGCAAAGCGTGCTCAACTGATGACGACACGCCAGCATTTAGCCGTCGGGCTGCGTGCGCTTGGATTCCTCGTATTGCCTTCTCTGACAAACTTCCTGTTCGTACACCATCCATTACGTCATGCCGACGATTTGGCTCAAAAATTGCGCGAACGTGCCATTCTCGTGCGCCACTTTACGACGCCGGAAATCGACAACTATCTGCGTATCAGTATTGGAACCGAAGAGGAATGCACGCAGCTCCAAACCGTGCTCGCAGAGATTCTCAGACCGTAAGCGCTTTTCGTTGTTTGGCTTTTCGCGATGGCGACTGCCAAACCGAGTTGGATGTCCGCTTCCAGCCGATTGCAAGCTTATCAATCAGACAAATCCATCATACAAGCGCCTTCCGAAAATAGTTTCGGTAAAAAAGAAAATCTCCCGAAATCTTATTTCGCGAGGAATTTGAACAGGGGAAAGCCAGACTTTTCAACACCATTGCGGTATGAGTAACTGGAAGGGATGGTGTTGCCGAAAAGCCGGCAAACACGCGGGCTTCATCCGGTTTTGCTTGCCATGTAAGCAGCGCGATTGCTATTGTTGCGATACCAATATGGAAGGGAAATATCGTCTATCTGACACCATACGTTTTCGGCAGCTAGTCGACGTGTCAAGGTCGACCCGGTTCAACAAATCGCTTTGCAGAAGGGCAAGCAGGACAAGCGGTGAGGCGACAGGTTCCTCCTTTGACGCAGCCAACCAAGCGCGCGTCTCCTACAACGTTTGCCATTCATACCCATTCATCCAGGCGGTTGCAAGAGCCATCCACATCACGAGGAAACCCCATGAAACCGTCGCTCATTTTCATTCTGTTCCTGTTGCTTGCCGCTGTTTTCCTGTTCTTTTCGTCGGCGCCACTCCCGCCCGTCGTTGCCTCGCACTTCGCCGCCGGTGGACGACCAAACGGTTTCATGCCGCGCCATGACTATCTGGTGTTCATGTATTTGACGACCATCGGCGCGCCGCTGGCAATTGCGGGGCTTGCCTTCCTGCTGCGCGTCATCCCGGACAGCCTCGTCAATATGCCCAACCGGAAATACTGGCTAGCCCCGGAGCGCAGAGAGGAAACGCGTGCATATCTGGAGAATCATTTGTTGTTCTTTGCGGGACTGCTGGCCATCTTTCTCTGTTTTATCCACTGGCTGCTCGTGCAAGCGAATCTCCGGCAGCCGCCTGTACTGCCGGAACCGATGCTTTTCCGGGGACTGATCGTATTTCTGATTGTCATTGCGGGTTGGCTCATCCACCTGATCCACCGTTTCCGTCAGGCCGGTTGAGCGCACCAGCTTAATCCGTGCATCAGGACGGCATCGAATCGGCGCAAAAAAAACCGTCTTCCGAGGAAGACGGCAAACCGAGGCGCTCTACACATGAGCCCATCTGGGGGAACTGCCCTGTTTTCTTTTTCGGCGCTTCCGGCGTGGCCTGGCGGAAAGATTCAGGAATACCGGGACCGGCTGAATCCGTCAGAGTGCTGCATGTCGGCAGAATACACACACCCTGTCAGACCCTTGAATGCCGGTCCCGTTTCCATCTCCGTCTCTCTCACGGGAAACTGCCTTCCGGAAGCACGCTTCCGGACTTGTCCGTCTGCTGCCTAGAATTCCTCCCAATCGTCGCCGGCCTTGGCGTTGGCGACCAGCTTGCGCTGCGGCTCCCGTTCCAGTTGCGGAACCTGCTTGCGCGGGATGACGGACACGCTTGCCCTCGATGATGCTGGCTTGGCGGCTGGCCTGGCAACTACCGTGGATACGGCAACGCTCTTTGCCACCGCCTCCGTAGACTGATGGCTGCCGGTATTGAACACACTGACCAGATGAACCAGTGCCTTGGCCTGGTCCTGCAGGCTTTCCGCTGCCGCCGCCGACTCCTCGACCAGCGCCGCGTTCTGCTGGGTCACGGTATCCATCTGCGCCACGGCCTGGTTGACCTGCTCGATGCCTGCGCTCTGTTCGTCGCTCGCCGCCGTGATATCGCCCATGATGTCGTTGACGCGGCGGATGCTGGATACCACCTCTTCCATGGTGCCGCCCGCCTCGTGCACCAGCTTGCCGCCAGATTCCACCTTGGCGACCGAATCATCGATCAGTCCTTTGATTTCCTTCGCCGCCGACGCGCTGCGCTGCGCCAGGTTGCGCACTTCGGATGCGACCACCGCAAAGCCCCGGCCCTGTTCGCCCGCACGCGCCGCTTCCACCGCCGCATTGAGTGCCAGGATATTGGTCTGGAACGCAATCCCGTCGATCACGCTGATGATGTCGGCCATCTTCCGGGACGATCCGTTGATGGCATCCATGGTGCTGACGACCTGCGACACGACATCGCCGCCCTTGACCGCTACTTCGGATGCGACCACCGCCAGCTGGTTGGCCTGCCGGGCGTTGTCCGCGTTCTGCTTCACGGTCGAGGTCAGCTCTTCCATCGAGCTGGCTGTTTCTTCCAGCGACGAAGCCTGCTCTTCGGTGCGCGACGACAGGTCCTGGTTGCCCGTGGCGATCTGCGCCGATGCCGTGGCAATGGTGTCCGCTCCCGTCCGGATCTGGCCGACGATCTTCACCAGACTCTCCTGCATCTCCCGCAATGCCTGCAGGAGATGGCCGGTCTCGTCCTTGCGGTCAACCACGACGGAACTGGTCAGGTCGCCTGCCGCGACCGTCTGCGCGACCTTGACCGCCTCGCCGATCGGCACAACCACCGAGTGCGTGACGACCCATGCAATCAGTACCGCAATGATGGCGGCAGCGATGGACAAGACGATCATGATCATGCGCCCGGTGCTGTACTGCGCCTCGCCTTCGGCGGCGCTCTTATTCATCAGCTCGGTCTGGAAGTCCTCGAATTTGACGAGGGACGTTTGATAGGCGAGCTGAACCGGCCTCACTTCGGTCAGCAGCAGCCGGCGCGCCTCGTCCTTCTTGTCTTCCGCGATCAGCTTCATCAGGCGGTCAACCGCGACGACGTAGGGAGCCCTGGCGTCCTGGACTTCCTTGAACATGGCCCTCCCTTTTTCAGTGTTGATGATCTTCTCGAGCTGGCTGAGCTGGTCGACAATCTTCTTCCTGGAGGCGACGATCTGGTCGACTTCTTTCTTGATCTCGCCCTGGTCCGTCATCAGCAGGATGTTGCGCGACGAGCGCGCAATGACATTCAACTGGTCGCCGATCTCGTTCACCGCGAGCACCTTGACCACGCGGTCCTTGACTATCTCATTCATCTCGGCATTCAACGTCGACAGGCGCGTGACGCCGACAAAAGCAACTGCGATCAACAACAATACAACGACTGCAAATCCGATACCCAAACGTGTTCCGATTTTCAAGTTTTTCATGTTGTGCTTTCAGCTAATAGGAGATGTTGCGGGTCATTCTGTCCTGGCGCGGCATCAGCCTGCCAGTACCTCGGTGAGCCCCATGTCGGCAGACGTCATCAGTTTGTCGATGTCGACCAGGATCAGCATCCTCTCGTCGACCGTGCCCAGCCCGATCAGGTATTGCGTATCGAGCGCTGAACCCATCTCCGGCGCGGGCTTAATCTGCTCCGCCAGG
>Ga0316600_10001199_pt1 | contig 12003 bp, 8 predicted proteins | sample OWC_soil_day5_CT_FD_207652 | JGI IMG/M metagenome (GOLD analysis project Ga0316600, IMG submission 207652) | Wetland soil microbial communities from Old Woman Creek delta, Ohio, United States - OWC_soil_day5_CT | ecosystem: Environmental > Terrestrial > Soil > Wetlands | place: USA: Ohio...
GTGGATCGGTCAGCCCGACGTTCTGGAGGGCAGCATCGACGTCGTGGACCAGGCGCGCGCAGAACCCTTCGCGACCACGCTGGCCCCGTTCACTTTCGCACTCGACGAATTCCGCACCTCCGGCAGCGGCAATGCCTTCGCCTTCCGGGCCGGTTCGGACCGCGCCGGCGAGCTGTCGCTAGAGGGCGAGTTCGGCGTCGAGCCCCTGACGTCCAAGGGATCGCTGCGCCTGGCCGGACTGCAGGCCACCGCGATCTCCGAGTATGTCGGCGACCTGCTCCCGGTCACGCTGCAGGGCGGCGTGATCGACCTCGGCTTCACCTACGACTTCAGCCTCACCGGCGAGCCGTACCACCTGGTCCTCGACATGCCGAACCTGTCCGTCCGTGAGCTGGCGACGGTGGCGAACGGCTACGACGTGCCGTGGCAGTTCGCCGCCATCGACCTGCGCGACACGCGCGTCGACCTCGCCGCCCGGTCGGTCCTCGTGACGGCGGTGGAGGTCCAGGGCGTCACGGCACCGGTCTGGCTCGACGATGCCGGGTTTCACGCACCGGGAGCGCTGGGCATCGGTGCCGCCGCGGCGGAGGTGGGCTCGAGCCCGGCAACCCCCGGCAGCGGAGCGACCGACACCGCCGGCGACTCGCCGGCCTGGACGGTCTCGGTGCCCGCCATCTCGTTCAGGAACCTCCGTGTCCCGCTCGAGGACCGCACGCTCGCCAGGCCGTCGCCGCTCGAGCTCGTGGTGAATTCCGCCGACATCGGCGGTTTCGCCGTGCCCTCCGCGGGCCCGCTCAAGCTGCAGGCCACGGTCACCTCCGGTGCTGGCGGGCAGGTCAGCGCGTCCGGCGAGGTGACCCTGGAGCCGCTCACCGCGGCCCTGGACCTGCAGCTGCAGGAGCTGAACCTGACCCCGGTGCAGCCGTACCTCGACGGCGGGACGGACCTGCTCCTGGAGTCCGGGGCGCTGTCGACGCAGGGTCGCGTCGAGCTGTCGGGCACCGACCCGCTCGAACTGAGCTTCGCCGGGGACCTCGAGGTCACCGACCTGCGTACGCGCGACCGGCCGCTGAAGGAGGACTTCGTCACCTGGAAGTCGCTCGAGGTGAATGGCCTCCGCTACACCAGCGAACCTTCGCGTCTCGACATCCGCGAGGTCGTCGCACACCGGCCGTACATGCGCCTGATCCTGGCCGAATCCGGCGTGACGAACATCGAGTCCGTGCTCGACCCGGAGGCGGCCGCGGCGAAGGCCGCGGCAATCGCCGCCGAGCGCGCGGCCGGGGACAAGGGCAGGAAGGGGGACGACAAGCCCGGCGACGACGGTGAACCGCGCGAGGACGCGGCGCCTCCCGACCAGACCGGCGCGCCGGGCGCGCCTGCCCTCGCCATCGCGATCGGCAATACCCGGATCGTGGACGGCAACATCAACTTCGCCGACTACACCATCGTGCCGAACTTCAGGATCGCGATGGAGGAACTCACCGGCTTCATCAAGGGCTCGTCGTCGGACCCCGCGGCGAGGTCGACCCTCCAGCTCGACGGCCAGGTCGACCGCTACGCGCCCGTCCATATCGCCGGCCAGCTGAACCTGCTGGCGCCGATGGCCTACATCGACATCGAGGCGTTCTTCCGCAACATCGACCTGACGAGCTTCAACCCCTACTCCACCAAGTTCATCGGCTACCAGATCGCGAAGGGCAAGCTGTTCATCGACACCCGCTACAAGGTCGAGGACAACCGTCTCGAGGCGACGCACAAGGTCCGGCTCGACCAGCTCGAGTTCGGCGAGAAGATCGACTCGCCCGATGCGATCGGGCTGCCCATCAAGCTGGCGGTCGCCCTGCTCAAGGACTCGAAGGGCGTCATCGACCTGGAGCTGCCGGTCAGCGGTTCCGTGGACGACCCGCAGTTCAGGCTCGGCCCGATCATCTGGAAGGCCTTCGTTGGCCTGCTGACCAAGATCGTCACGGCCCCGTTCGCGTTGCTCGGCAACCTGTTCGGCGGCGGGGAGGACCTCTCCTACATCGACTTCGCCGCCGGCTCGACGACGCTCGACACCGCGGCCCTGGACAAGATCGCCGCGCTGCGCAAGGCGGTCGCCGAACGACCCACCCTGAAGCTGCAGATCCCCTGGGCGGCACTTCCCGCCGCCGACGGACCGGCGCTGGAAAACGCCCGCTGGGCGGCGGCCGTGTCCGCCGCGGACGACGGGACACCCTCTGAAGCGTGGAAGACGGACCGCGCGGATTACCTGCGACGGCTCAGGGCGCTCTACGAACAGGCGAATGGCCGCAAGCCCGATCTGCAAAAGCCGCCGAAGCCGGCCGAGGGCGAGCAAAAGCCCGATCCCATCGAGTTTTTCATCGGCCAGCTGGAGCCGGGTCTCAGGGCCGGGTATGCGGTCGGAGCCGCGGAGATCGACGCACTGGCCCAGGCCCGCGCCGTGGCCGTGCGCGATGCGCTGCTTGGCGAGGACGGCGTCGCTGCGGAGCGCGTCTTCGTCGCCCGCGGCGAAGCCGCGGCTGCCGCCGGCGACGGCGTGCGGATGACGCTCGCCCTCGAGTGAGCGCCTTCAGGCCTTCGGGGAGGACGGCCCGTCGTCCTCGTCGTCGTCCCAGCCGGCGGATTTCTTCCATCCGCCGGGCGGGGCCTTCGGCAGGTTCGCGTTGCGAGAGCGCCAGACCATCAGCAGGTGGCCGACGAGATAGGCGGCTGCCAGCCCGAGGAGGATGAGACCGACCTTCACGGCGCGCCGCCCTGCGCCGCGGCGCCCGGCGGCCGCGTGCCCTGCCAGCCGCCCGGGCGTTCGCGGATCAGGCCTTCCTGCGCGACGCTGGCAACGAGCGCGCCGTCGCGCGTGAACAGGCTGCCGCGCGCGAACCCGCGCGCGCCCGAGCGGCTCGGGCTGTCGATGGAGTAGAGCAGCCACTCGTCCATGCGCAATTCGCGATGGAACCACAGCGCGTGGTCGATGCTGGCCATCTGCAGCTCGAACCAGGGCTGGCCGTGCGGCAGGTTGGCGGTGTCGAGCAGGTGGTAGTCCGACACGTAGGCCAGCAGGCAGCGATGCAGCGCCTGGTCGTCCGGCAACCGGTCCACCACCCTGAACCACACGTGCTTGACCGGCTCGCGTTTCTCCGGCTTGCGGTAGTCGGGTGGCCGCACGTGTCGGAACTCGAACGGCCGCTGGTGCTCGAAGAACCGCCGCACTTTCTCCGGCACCTGCTCGAGCACCTTGGCCGACAGCTCGCCCACGTCCGCCAGGTCCTCCGGCGGCGGCACGTCCGGCATCGAGGCCTGGTGCTCGCTGCCCGGCTCCGGCGCCTGGAACGACGAAGACATGGTCAGGATCGGCTGGCCGTGCTGGATGGCGACCACGCGGCGGCTGGTGAAGCTGCCGCCGTCACGGGTGCGCTCGACCTGGTACACGATCGGCGCGTCGAAGTCGCCGCGGCGCAGGAAGTAGGCGTGCAGCGAGTGCACGAGGCGGTCCTCGACCGTGCGCGAGGCGGCGACCAGCGCCTGGCCCAGCACCTGGCCGCCGAAAACCTGCGGCACCCCGATGTCGTGGCTCACGCCGCGGAAGAGGTTCAGCTCGAGCCGCTCGAGGTCGAGCAGCTGCAGCAGTTCGGCAAGGCGGGTGTCCATGGCCCAAGCGTAACAGCGCGGAGGGGTCGGACCCCACTCGGTCCCCTGGGGACTGCGTGGGATCTGACCCCGCCTGTGGCAGGTACTTACGCTTCGCCTCTTGCCCCACCGCCGCCGGCTGTCCTAGAATTCTTCCCGGCGCCGATTTGAGCCTCAGCTTGCGGGCGCGTTAGAAATACAGCTAAAGCGAGCGAAGCATGACCTGCTCCGCCCGTCGGCCGAGCGGGTTTTTTTATGCCCCTCGCCCTTACCGCAAGCATCCGGCCAGCGTCGCCCGGCGGTCCCGCTGTTGGGACCGCGCGCAGACATTCGAGAGGCTGGTTGCCATGAGCCACATCGTCGTCCTGAAATTCGGCAGCTCCGTGCTGCGTTCGTCCGCCGACCTGCCCGTGGCGGTCGACGAGATCTACCGTCACGTGCGCGCCGGCCAGCGCGTCGTCGCCGTCGTGTCCGCCTATGCCGGCGTGACCGACATGCTGATCGAGCGTGCCCACAGCGTGGGCGGCAAGGCCGACCCGCACGCCTACGCCTCGCTCGTCGGCAGCGGCGAGATCGAGTCGGCGTCGATGCTCACGCTGTCGCTCGCTGCGCACGGGGTGCCGGCGCGCCTGCTGCCACCGGAGCAGTTCACGCTGCGCGCCCATGGCGACCCGCTCGATGCCGAGCCGCACGACTTCGACGCCAGGCTGCTCGAGGCGACCCTGGAGGAGGTCCCGGCGGTCGTGGTGCCCGGATTCATCGCGCATGACGAGCGCAACCGCACGGTGCTGCTCGGCCGCGGCGGCTCGGACTTCACCGCACTGTTCCTCGCGGCGCGACTCGGCGCGCAGTGCACGCTCGTCAAGGACGTGGACGGCCTGTATGAGCGTGACCCCGCCACGCCCGGCCCCGCGCCGAGGCGCTTCACGCAGGTCACCTGGGACGAGGCGCTGCGCGTTGCCGGGCGCCTGGTGCAGCCGAAGACCATCCGCTTCGCCCACCTGCACCGCCAGTCGTTCCTCGTCTCCTGCCCCGGCTCGCCCCACGCGACGCTCGTCGGGCCGGGCCCGTCGCGGCTCGAGGCGACGGCCCCGAAGACGCCGCTGCGGGTGGTGCTGCTCGGGCTCGGCACCGTGGGTCGCGGCGTCTACGACCGGCTGCGGGCGCAACCGGAACACTTCGAGGTCGTGCGCGCCGTCGTCCGCCACCCCGGGCGCCACGCAGCGACCGGCGTTCCCGCCTCGCTGCTGTCCACCAACCCGTGGGACGCCATCAATGAGGACGCGGACCTCGTCGTCGAGGCCCTCGGCGGCGAGTTCCCGGCGGCCGAAGTGCTGCTCGCCGCGCTGATTGCGGGCCGACGCGTCGTGACCGCGAACAAGGCCGCGCTCGCGCCTCACTGGGACAGCTTCGCCCCGTTCGCGCGCGGCGACGACCCGCCGCTGCGCCTGTCGGCCGCGGCGGGCGGCGCCGTGCCGGTGCTCGAGGCCCTGGTACGCGAGGCGGCGACGCGCCGCATCACCGGCCTGCGCGGCGTGCTCAACGGCACCTGCAACTACGTGCTCGACCGCATCGCCGCGGGCAGCACCTACCAGGAAGCGCTCGCCGAGGCTCAGTCGCTGGGCTTCGCGGAACCCGACCCGACGGCGGATGTCTGCGGCCTCGACGCCGAGCACAAGCTGCGCCTGTGTTCGCAGGCGGCCTTCGGCCGTGCGCCGGCGCAGTTTGCCCGCACCGGCATCGATCCCTTCGACGCCATTCCTCCCGGCGTGCCGGGCGAGATCCTGCGCCTCGTCGCGGAAGTGAGGCTCGCGGACGGCGTGGCCGCGGCCCGCGTCTCGCCACGCTGGCTGCCGCCGGACGATTTCCTGGCCGGCGCACGCGGCGAGGACAACCGCGTCGTGATCGACTTCGACGACGGCACGACGCTCAGGCTCGCAGGCAAGGGCGCAGGCCGCCGGCCGACGACCGCCTCGGTGCTCGGCGACCTGTGGGAGCACGCGCGTGCGGCGGCGCTGCGCGCGGCGGCCGACGAGCCCGAGGCCATCGCGGCGACCGGCTGAGGCAGCGCGCGCCTCGACGCCGGCGCGGGCCGCGGGCGCATGCCGCGGCGCGCCGGTTCAGCCCCCGGTGCCGGACACCCCGAGCCGCTGCTGCATGATCGGGCTGGTGGTGGTGTACTGCAGGAACTGCCGCTTCCCGGGATAGACGTAGGCCTGCACGCCGAAGGCGGCGAGCGCCGCCTCGTGGAAGCCCGAGAGGATCAGCTTCTTCTTGCCGGGGTAGGTGTTGATGTCTCCGACCGCGAAGATGCCGGGCACGCTGGTCTGGAACTTCTCGGTGTCCACCTTGAGCGCCTTCTTCTCGAGCTCGAGGCCCCAGTCGGCGATCGGGCCGAGCTTCGGATGCAGCCCGAAGAAAGCGAACACGTGGTCGCAGTCGACCTCGACGGCCGAGCCGTCGAGGCAGTTCACCGTGGCGCCGGTCAGCACGCCGCCCACGATCCTGAGCGCGCCGACCTGGCCGGACAGGTGGCGCACGTGGCCGGCGGCCACCAGTTCCTTCATGCGCGCGACGCTGGCCGGCTGCGCGCGGAACTCCTCTCGACGATGCACGAGGGTCACCGACCTGGCCTTGCCCGCGAACTCCAGCACCCAGTCGAGCGCGCTGTCGCCGCCGCCGCCGATCAGCAGGTCCTTGCCCCGGTATTGCTCGGCGCGCGCCACGCGGTAGTGGACCTGCCGGCCCTCCAGCGCCTCGGCGCCCTCGACCGACAGCCGGCGCGGCTGGAACGAGCCGAGGCCCGCCGCAATGATCACTGCCCCGGCGCTGAAGCGCGTGCCCTTCGCGGTCGTGAGCTCGAAATGGCCGTCGTCGCGGCGGACCAGCCCGGTGACTTCCTGACCGAGGTGGAAACCCGCGGCAAAGGGCCTGATCTGTTCCATCAGCCGGTCCACCAGTTCCTGCGCGCCGCACACGGGCAAGGCGGGGATGTCGTAGATCGGCTTGTCGGGGTAGAGCTCCGCGCACTGCCCGCCCGGGTGCTGCAGCGAATCCACGACATGGCATTTCATGCCGAGCAGGCCGAGCTCGAACACGGCGAACAGGCCGCTCGGGCCGGCGCCGATGACGACGCACTCGGTCTCGATGGCCTCGGGCAAAGCTTGGGTCTCGGTCACGGGAAGCCTCGATCGACGGTCGCGGCGAGGGGGCCGCCGGGGCGCGGATTGTAGCCCAAGGCAGTCCCCTGCGGCTCAGTGGGTAGAGGCTCGCGTATACTGCGCGGCCCGGCGTTTTGACCGCTTCCAGGGCCCGCGCCGGCCGATGCAGACCGCCGCCATGAACACTGCAACCCGACCGGCAAGACCCCTCCCGGCGCTGCGCCTCGACGCCGCAGGCGGCCGGCACGTGGACATGGGCGCCGTGTTCAAGCTGGCGGCGCCGCTGGTGCTCAACAGCTCCATCCAGGCCGTGCTGGGACTGACCGACACCTGGTTCATCGGCCGCCTGTCCGTCGATGCCACGGCCGCCATGGCAGCCGTGTACTGGCTGGTGGTGCTGTCGCTGTTCCTGTTCAGCGGCGCGACGATGGCCGTGCAGACGCTGGTGGCGCAGGGCTACGGCGGCGGCCGCTACCTGCGGGCGAGCCAGGCCATGTGGACCGGGGTCTGGGGCGCGCTGGCCACCGCCCCGGTCTTCGTGCTGCTGATCTGGGCGGCGCCCGCACTGCTGGCGCCCTTTGGCCTCGCGCCGCACATCGAGGCGCTCGCGCTCGAATACTGGCAGCCGCGCATGATGGGCGGGCCACTGGCCGCAGCGCTGTGGGGCATGACGGCCTACTTCAACGGCATCGGCCACACCCGGCTGCCGCTCGCGGTGACGCTGGTCGTCGCATTGAGCAACGTCTTCCTCAACGAGTGGTTCATCTTCGGGCTCGGCCTCGGCATCGGCGGCGCCGCCTGGGCGACCACCTGCGCCCAGGCGCTCGGCATCGGCATGGCCCTGTTCCTCGTGTTCCGCGTGGATGCCGGGCGCCTGCGCCCGACGCTCACCTGGCGGCCCCGGCTCGGCGCGGTGTGGCGGCAGGTCAAGCTCGGCGTGCCGATGGCAGCCACCGGCAGCGCCGACCTGCTGGCCGCAGCGCTGTTCCAGATCATGCAGGTGCGCATCAGCGCGGTGGACGGCGCCGCGACGCAGATCGTGATGGTCGCGACCTCGATCGCCTACATGCCGGGCATCGGCCTCGCGCTCGCCGGCACCACGCTGGTGGGGCAGTCGATCGGCGCCGGCGACAAGGACTGGGCGGCGCGGCTCGGCAACCGGATGATCGCACTGGTGTCGCTGTCCATGGGCGGCCTCGGGCTGCTGATGGCGCTCGCGGGCCCGGTGCTGGTGCCGTTGTTCGTCAATGCAGGCGACCCGAGCGCGCCGGCGGTGGTGGCCCTGTCGCTCAAGCTGCTGTGGATCGCTGCGCTCTACCAGTTCACCGACGGGCTCAACTTCTCGTCGAACTTCTGTCTGCGCGGCGCGGGCGACGTGCACGTCCCGGCGGTGCTGGTGTTCTCGTTCGGCTTCGGGATCTTCCTGCCGCTGACCTACCTGCTGACCTTCGCGCCGGGCCAGGGCTGGTTCGGCGGCCCGGGCTTCGGTTTCGGCGCGATGGGCGGATGGACCGCGCTGGCGGTCTACTCGCTGCTGATCGGCGTGGCGCTGCTGCTGCGCTGGCGCCAGGGCGCGTGGCGCAGGATCAAGCTGGGCTAGGGCCTGTTGACGCGACGGAGGGCGTTGCCTCGACGGGCCCTAGTCGTAGTCCCGCGCGACGCGAAAGCCGAGGTCCGCCTGCCGCAGTCCCGGCGCTTCGCCGTCGCGCGCCGCCGCGCGCGCATCGCGCGGCCGGCTGGCCCAGGACCCGCCGCGCACCGACTTCAGCTCGCAGCCGCCCTGCCACGTCCACGCGCGGCCGTCCTGCGGCCGGCCCTTGTAGCTCGTGGTGTAGCAGTCCAGCAGCCATTCGCGGACGTTGCCGATGACGTCGTAGGCGCCGAAGGCGTTCGGCTTGTAGCGTCCCGTCGCCGCGGCGCCCGGGGCGCCGTCGCTGCAGCGGGCGTTTGGCCACGGGAAGCCGAATGAGTCCACCGCCGACCGGTCGTAGACGTTCGCGTAGTCGCAGGCGAGCGCCACGGAGACGGATTCCTGCGAGTCCTCGGCGCCCCAGAATCGCGGGAGCGAGGTGCCGCCGCGGGCGACGTACTCCCATTCCGCCTCGGAGGGCAGTCGATAGCGCAGCCCGCTCTTGCCCGCGAGCCAGTCGGCGTAGGCGCGCGCATCCTCCCAGCTGACGCAGACGACGGCGTCGTTGTCCGCCGGCGGCTGGGCGAAGCCCGGGTCGCGCCAGCTGCGGTCGCGATCGTGGACCCACTGGCCGGCGCGCCATACGCGGCAGCCGAGCGGCGGGTCATAGCCGGTGTCCGCGACGAAGCGGCGGAACTCGCCGACGGTGACTTCCGTCGCCGAGACGTAGAACGGCCTCGAGAGCAGGATGTCCACGGGCGGCGTCTCGCCGGTGGTCGCATCGACCTCGGCCGCGTCCGGCGGCGTGCCCATGCGGTAGCTGCCCGGCGGCACCAGCGCCAGCACCGGGCACTGCGGGCAGTCGGTGGCGGGTGCAGGCGCGCGCGGCGCCTGCTGCGCGGCGGCTGGCACGGCCGCCAGGACCGCGAGGAGCAGTGCGGCGCGCATCAGCGACCCTCCCGCGAGGTCTCGACCTCGCGCGCGACGCGGAAGCCGACGTAGTCCGCCCGGTCGGTGTCCTCGGCGTCGCCGTGGAAACCGCTGCGGCTGCGGTCCGGCGGCGTCAGCCAGCCGCCGCCGCGGATCACGCGGCGCTTGCAGCCGCCGAGCCAGGTCCAGGCGCTGCCATCCCGGGGCCGGCCGACGCTGCTGCCGGCCGAGCAATCTGCCGTCCACTCCCAGACGTTGCCGATCACGTCGTGCAGGCCGAAGAGGTTGGGCTGGAACTGGCCCACCGGCGCGAGGTCCGCATAGCCGTCGTGGCAGCCGGCCGGCGGCCAGCCGAGCTGATAGGCGGCGCGGCTGCCGAGGTCGTAGGTGTTCGCATGGTCGCAGCCGCCCTCAGGCGCATCGCCCCAGGGCCGCAGCGTCGTCGTGCCCGCCCGGGCCGCGTACTCCCACTCCGCCTCGGAGGGCAGCCGATAGGCCTTGCCGGTCTTCTGCGACAGCCAGCTGGCATAAGCCTGCGCGTCGGCCCAGCTGACGCAGGTCACGGGGTGCCGCTCCGTCGCCTCGGCCGGGACGCCCGGATCCTGCCAGCTGCGGCGGCCGTCGTCATTGAAACGCCCGAGCGCCGCGTCCCAGGTGCGGCACCCGGGGCGCGCCTCGTGGCCGGCCGCGCGCGCGAACTCGGCGAACTCGCCGCGCGTGACCTCGAAACGGCCGATGGCGAAGGGAATCGCGATGCGGACCACAGTGGCCTGCGTCTCGGGCGGCGACTCCACGCCGCCGAGCGCAGCGGGCGGGGTGCCCATGACGAACGTGCCCGCGGGAATGACCACCATCTCGGGGCAGGTGTCGCAGTCACGAAGGACCTGCGGCGCGCGGGGGGCATCGGCCGCCACCGCGACACCGGCAATCAACGCGAGGCCCACGGCCGCGAGCCCGTGAATCGATCGCTGCATGCGTCAGCCCACCCGCACCGGCACGAAGATCTGCGCCTCGCCGCGCTGGATGAGCAGCGCCACGGTGCTGCCCGACGCGTCGACCGCGTCGCGCAGCGCCTTCACGCTGTCGACCTTGCGTCCGTTCACGGCGAGGACGATGTCGCCGGGCATGACGCCCGCGACCGCGGCCGGACCCTGCACGTCCTCGACCACGAGCCGTCCCTCGGTCTGCGCCTCGGCACGTTCCGTCGGGCTCAGCGGCCGCACGGCGAGGCCGAGCTTGCCGCCCTCCGCGCTCGCAGGGTCCGTCGCGCTCGCCACTTTTTCATCCTGCAGTTCGGCGACGGTGATCGGCAGCTCCTTGCGCGCCTTGTCCCGCCAGAGGGTGAGCGTGGCCTGCGTGCCCGGTTCGATCTCGGCAATCATCGGCGGCAGGTCGCCGGAGGACTCTACCGGCCGGCCGTTCACGGCGAGGATCACGTCGCCGGCCTTCAGGCCGGCCTCCTCCGCCGGGCCGTCGGCCTCGATCGAGCTCACCAGCGCGCCCTGCGGCCGGTCGAGGCCGAAGGAATCCGCCAGCGCCTGGTTGACGTCCTGGATGGTGACGCCGATGCGCCCGCGCTTGACGCGGCCGTGCTCGATCAGCTGGTCGCGAACGCTGATCGCCACGTCGATGGGGATGGCGAATGACACGCCCTGGTAGCCGCCCGTTCGGCTGTAGATCTGCGAGTTGATGCCGACGACCTCGCCTTGCAGGTTGAACAGCGGCCCGCCGGAGTTGCCCGGGTTGACCGCCACGTCGGTCTGGATGAAGGGCGTGTAGGCGTCGCCCGGCAGCGAACGCGACTTGGCGCTGACGATGCCGGCCGTCACCGAGTTCTCGAAGCCGAACGGCGAGCCGATGGCGACCACCCACTGGCCCACCTTGAGCGTCTCCGGATTGCCGAGCCGGACGTAGGGCAGGTCCTGCGCGTCGATCTTGAGCACGGCGACATCGGTGCGTTCGTCCACGCCGACGACCTTGGCCGAGTACTCACGCCTGTTGGTCATGCGCACCGTGACCTCCGTGGCGTCGTCCACGACATGCGCGTTGGTCATGATGTAGCCGTCGGGGCTGACGACGAAGCCCGAGCCCTCGCCACGGATGGGCGGGTGCGGCCGGTTGGGGGCGCCGAAGCCGAAGCGCTTGAAGAACTCCTGCATCGGGTCGTCGGGGTCGAACCCGGGCATCTCGCGCACGGTGGTCACCTTGCCCACCGTCGCAACGTTGACCACCGTCGGCCCGAACGATTCCACGAGCCCGCTGAAATCGGGCAGGCCCGCGGCGTTGACCACGACCGGCACCGCCGGCGGCGCGTCCGCCTGGGGCGTCGGGGCCCCGGCCGGCTTCGACTCGGCGCTGGTCCCCGACGGCGCGCCGCCACAGGCGGCGAGCAGGGCCGCAAAGCCGACAGCGGCGAGGAAACCCATCGATCTGCGCATCGAATTCATGTCGCGAATCCTTGTTGGGCCCGGCGCGAACGGACGTCGGGCGGCCCGGGCGGCGTCGCGGCACCCACGTGCCGCACTGGCCTGTGACAGGCTGCCGGCGGCGAAGTTGCACTGCGGGATCATTGCACTATAGTCGCACGCCATGACACGGCCTGCCGCCCTCCTCACCCTGCTGATTTTCGTCCTGTTCTCCGCGCCCGCGATG
>Ga0316600_10001204_pt1 | contig 11953 bp, 8 predicted proteins | sample OWC_soil_day5_CT_FD_207652 | JGI IMG/M metagenome (GOLD analysis project Ga0316600, IMG submission 207652) | Wetland soil microbial communities from Old Woman Creek delta, Ohio, United States - OWC_soil_day5_CT | ecosystem: Environmental > Terrestrial > Soil > Wetlands | place: USA: Ohio...
CATCGAGCGCGACGGCTCCGTGCCGGCCGACAATCCCTGGGCCGGTCGCAAGGACGCGGCGCAGGAGGTCTTCTCCTGGGGTCACCGCAACGTCCAGGGCGCGACCCTGCACCCGCAGACGGGCGAGTTGTGGACCCACGAGCACGGCCCGCGGGGCGGCGACGAGGTGAACATCACGCGCAGGGGGCTGGACTACGGCTGGCCGGTCATCACCTACGGCCGCGAATATCACGGGCCGTCGATCGGCGAGGGAAGTGCGAAGGCGGGCATGGAGCAACCGCTCCACTACTGGGTTCCGTCCATCGCGCCGTCGGGGATGGCCTTCTACACGGGCGCGGCGATTCCGGCCTGGCAGGGCCACCTGCTGGTCGGGGCGCTGGCTGCCATGCAGCTGGTACGGCTGGAGCTGTCACCCGACAACCGCGTGACGCACGAGGAACGAATCGGCCTCGGCGAGCGCATCCGCGACGTGCGGCAGGGTCCGGACGGCGCGGTGTACCTGCTGACGGACACGGGCAAAGCCAGCCGCGTGCTGCGACTGGCTCGCGACTAGGCGGCGGGACTGCGGGCGCGGGTGAGTTTCTGCCAGATCCACCCGCCGGGCACGTCCCGGCCGGTGCGCACGTAATCGAGCACGTTGAGGTTCGCGAGCGCCAGATGCTGCGACCGGCGCGCCCGGTTGCGGCCGGTGAACAGCAGCTCGTCGCCAGCCTGCAGCGGCCTGTCCTCGGCCGGAAGCAGCTCGTCGCGCCCGCCGCGACGCAGCAGCAGCGGAACGCAGGCCAGCCGGCTCGCGCGGTCGGCCGGGTCGAGCAGCAACTCGCCGATCACCAGCGGCGGGCCGCCGTTGGCCAGCGCCGCGGTTACCGCGGGCGCGCTGGCGGCATCGAGCCTGACGCTCCAGGTCGCCGGGGTGAGCTTCGCCCCGACGGCATCGATGCGCTCGAGCAGTGCCGAGGCCCACTCGTCGGTCTGCTGCCGCGCCAGTTGCAGGAAGGGCTCGAGCAGCGGCGTGGCGATGACGGACAGGCAGCGCCCGGCAATGAGCTCCGCCGACACTGCGTTGTAGTTGGGCCTGAACGCCTCGAACAGGCTGTGATTGGCGTGCAGGTTCTGGCGGACGATGACGTAGAGCTTCGGGTTCAGGGCCCGGGCGGTCACGGCGATGGACAGGTTGTTCACGTCGTCGTCGGTGCCGGCGACGATGCCGACCGCGCCCTCGATGCCCGCGCGCCGCAACGGTTCGGCCGCCGTGCCCAGGCCCTGGATGAACAGGTGTCCGCTCTCCGGCCGTGCCTCCGGATCGATGATCGTCACCTGCAGGGACTCGCGGTCGAAGGCCCCCACGACCTCGCGGCCGAAACGGCCGTAGCCACAGACCACCCAGTGTCCCCGCGGCGGGCAGTCGTCGATGTCCGGGCCGCGGTGGTGCAGGCTCGTGAGGCGCAACATCAGTCGGAACATCGCGGGCGCCTCGAGGGCGGCCGACAGCGCTTCGCCGAAGATCCGGAACGGGTTGACGATGTGATCGGTGTGGAAGGACGCCATGTTGTCCGCCACGGCCGGCGACGTGGCGCGGGCCAGCACCGGGATGGCGGGGTTCAGCAGCCGCACGGTGATGGCGATGGCCAGGTTCGCGTCGTCGTCGTTGGTCAGCGCCAGCACGCCGCGGCAGGCGGGGCTCGTCAGGCCCGCAAGGAGCAGCTGCTCCGGCTGCCGGGCGTCGGCCACCAGCGCCGGCGTCTCGACCCGGTGATGCGACAGGTCCACGTCGTCGACCGTCGCCGGATCGATGTCCAGCACCGTGAAGCGCACCCCCCAGTCATCCAGCGTGCGGCAGACCAGGGCGCCGGTCTCGCCGTAGCCGCAGACGATGTAGAAGGGCTCGAACGACCGCCGCACCTGGCGGCGGAACCGCTGCACCCGCAGCGCCTGGCGGAATCCGCGGTCCTGGACCAGCGTCAACGCGGTGCCGACCGTGAAGGCCCAGGCGATCACCGACATGTAGATGACGCAGATCACCCATAGCCGCTGCGGGTCGGTAAAAGCCGCCGGGATCTCGCCGAAGCCGATCGTGCTCGCGGTGTAGCTCAGGAAGTAGAACGCGTGGAAGAAATCCATGGGCGCCGGGTTGCCGTGCTCGTCGACGCCCGGGATCAGCACCAGCCCGGTGATGCCGACGGCGTACACGCCGACCAGCAGCACCAGCGGCCAGCGCAGGCGCCTGAGTGTCAGCAGCAGCGCGCTGTTCACGACGGCGTCAGCGTCGCAGGGTCAGCGTCTCGGCCATGAGCAGGACCACCGAGACCACGTTGGCGAACACCGCGCCGGCGGCCAGCGAGACGATGGAGGCCATGTGTCCGGGAGACACGACACCGCTCCCTTCCCGCACCGCAAAGAACCACAGGATCGTCGCGGCGAACAGCTGCAGGACCGCGACGAGGCTGGTGGCGAGATGCACGGCCCCGATCTGGGTCCGGTCGCCGAACTTCAGCAGCGCCGCGATGACGTTGACGATGACCGCGGCAAACAGCTCCGGGGTCTCGTGATGTGCGGGGTTGTCGATGTCGCCGTACACGAAGCCGAAGTTCAGCGTCGCGGCCAGCAGGATGAAGAAGCCGAAGATGACCTTTTCCAGGTTCATGTGTGCCCTCCCGCACAGGATCGTCGCCAAGCTTAAACGGCCCGGCCCGTTTGCGGCAGGGGCATCCGCCGCGCCGCCCCGGGGACCGCCTTCCACCTGCCCGTCCCGCTGCCGGTTGGGGTAGATTCCCCGACATGGACCGTACCGAACGCTTCTACCGGATCCGGCGCCGGTTGCTCGAGAGGGGCGCGCTGACGCGGCGCGAGATCGAGGAGGACCTCGAGATCTCGCATTCCACCTTCAAGCGCGACATCGAGTACCTGCGCGACCGGCTGAACGTGCCGATCATCTGGTCCATGGACCGCCAGGCCTACGTCCTCGATCCCGAGGCCGATGCCGCGGAGCTGCCCGGGGTGTGGTTCAGCCCGGGCGAGATCTACGCGCTGCTCGAGATCGAGCACCTGCTGGAGCAGCTCGAGCCCGGCCTCCTGTCGCGCCAGCTCGGCCCGGTGCGCGAGCGACTGTCGAAGCTGCTCGAGGGCAGCGAAAAGGGCCACCGCGAGATCCGCCGGCGCATCAAGGTGCTGCCGATGGGCACGCGCCCGGTCAACCGGGAGGCCTTCGAGACCCTGTCCTTCGCGCTGCTGAACCGGCGCCGGCTGCGGATCCGCCACCTGCGCCGGCAGACGGGGGAGGAGACCGACCGCATCGTGTCGCCCCAGCGGCTGGTGCACTACCGCTACAACTGGTACCTGGACGCCTGGTGCCACACGCGGCGCGACATCCGCATCTTCGCGGTGGACGCCGTCCGCTCGGCGCAGGCGCTGGACGAGCCGGCCCGCGACGTGGACGACGCGCGACTCGACGAGGTGCTGCGCGCCGGCTACGGCATCTTCGCCGGTGAGACGGTGCAGCGCGCGGTCCTGCGTTTCACGGCGGCGCGGGCCCGCTGGGTCGCCAGCGAGGTGTGGCATTCGCAGCAGGTCGGGCGCATGGAGCCCGACGGTTCCTACGTGCTGGAGGTGCCCTACAGCCAGGAGCCGGAGCTGGTGATGGACATCCTGAAATACGGGCACGAGGTCGAGGTGCTCGAGCCGCCCGCCTTGCGCAGGCGCGTCGCGCAGGAGCTTGCGGCCGCGGCGGCCGTCTACGCAGGATCATCCCCGCGCGAGTGAGCCCGCGCCGGTCACCGCTCCGGCAGCGGGATGAACTCGCTCTCGCCGGGCACCGCCGGGAACCGGCCCTCCGCCCAGTCGCGCCGGGCCAGCTCGATCCTCTCCCGCGAACTCGACACGAAATTCCACCAGATGTGGCGCGGCCCGTCGGCGGGCGCGCCGCCGAGCAGCATGGCCCGGACATCCTCGAGGGCGAACAGCCGCGGCGCGGCGCCGGGCTCCAGGACCGCCATCTGCCCCGTCCCGACCGGGGCGTCGTCCAGCGTCGCGCGGCCTTCGGCTACGTACAGGGCGCGCTCCGCGTGCTCGGCGGGCAGCGTCAGCGAACCGCCCGCCGGCAGCCGGACGTCGACGTAGAGCGTCGGCGCGCGCACCTCGACCGGCGAGGCTCGCCCGAAGGCCGTGCCCGCGACGATGCGCAGCGACGCATCCCCGACCGTGAATCCCGGGAGCTGCGCGGCCGGATAGTGCCGGAAAGCGGGCTCCGTCTCCTCGGCGTCGCGCGGCAGCGCCACCCAGGACTGGATGCCGTGGATGCGGTGGCCCGACGCGCGCAGCGCGGGGCCGGTCCGCTCGGAGTGGACGATGCCGCGCCCGGCCGTCATCCAGTTCACGGCGCCAGGCTCGATCTCCTGCACGACGCCGAGGCTGTCACGGTGCAGCAGGGTGCCCTCGAACAGGTAGGTGACGGTGGCGATGCCGATGTGCGGGTGCGGACGGACGTCGATGCCCGTGCCCGGCGCGAAGTCGGCGGGCCCCATGTGGTCGAAGAAGACGAATGACCCGACCATCTGCTGGCCGGCGGCCGGCAGCACGCGACGCACGGAGAGATCGCCGAGGTCGCGCGTCCTGGGGTCGATGAGTTTACGGATGACGGGGTTCATGCCCCGGCAGAGTATCAGACACGTGCAGCCGCGCATCATCCGCAGCCGGCGCTGGATCCTGCAGGCCCTGTGCGCATCGGCGGCCACGACCGGCTGTAGCCTGATTTCGCCGCCGCTCGAGGAGCCGCCCGGGTGGTTTCGTCCGCCGGAGCCCCGTCGTCCGGTCGTCTTCGTCCACGGCGCCTTCGGCGCGCGGCTGAAGAACCGCGCCACCGGCGTGGAAATCTGGCCCGCGGGACTCGGCGAGCTGGTCACCAGCAGCTTCGATGCGCTGGCGGTGCCGCTCGACCCGGAGAGCGGCGAGGCGGTGCCGGACGATGTCGTGGCATTCGACCTGTTCGAGAACGCCGGCATGGTCGAGTTCTACGGCGCGCTCGTCACGATGCTGGTGCAGGCTGGCGGCTACCGGCGTGAGACCCCGGGAACGCCGGTCGACGACGACCTGCCGCGGCTCTATGCCTGCCTCTACGACTGGCGCCGGGACCTGTCGCGGGCTGCGCGCGGGCTGGACGCGCTGATCGAGCAGGTCCGCGCGGACTACGGGCGGCCGGACCTGCAGGTCGACGTCGTCGCCCACTCGAGCGGCGGGCTCCTGGTCCGTTACTACCTCCTGCACGGCGCGCGCACGCTCGACCAGCTTCGCGGTCCCGCGCCGGATTTCGCGGGCATCACCAAGGTAAACCGCGTGATCGCCATCGGGACGCCCGAGCTCGGCATGACGCGGTCGGCGGCCGCGCTGGCCGAGGGCGAGCCCATCTTGCTCAACCGCATCCATGCCGAGGTGCTGGCGACGGCAGAGTGTCCCTTCCAGCTGCTGCCGCAGGGCGATGACGCCTGGCTCGTCGATGCGGCGGGCCGGCCCATCGCGGCCGACAGCTGCGACATCGGCGTCTGGCGCGAGTACCGGATGTCGGTCTTCGGCCGTTCGGTCCGCGACCGGGTGCGTGCCGACGCAGGCAGCCGCAGCGAGGGCCGTGCGCGCCTCGAGCTGCTGGAGCGCGGCTTCGCCGCCCGCCTGTCCAACGCACGCCGGTTCCGGGACGCGCTCCGCGTCGCGCCGGTCCCCGCGCGGGTCCCGTATTTCTCGGTGGGGGGCGACTGCCGGCCGACACAGGCCCGGCTGCTGATCGAGGAGACGGCCGGCAGGCTGCACGCGCGGACGGGTCCGGAGGACGTCCACTCGCCGTCGCCGTCGCTCGACTACGCGGCGCTGCTGTTCGAGGAGGGCGACGGCATGGTCACCCGCGCGAGCGTCGAGGTCCGTCCGGACTGGCCACTCGTGCGGGGATCGATCCCGGTTCCCGCCGAGTCCTGGCGGTCCCGGAATTTCGTCTGCGCGTCGCACAACCAGCTGGTCGTCAACGCCGACTGCCAGCGGGCCGTGCTGCGGGCGCTGATGGCGGACGTGTCGATCTGAGCCTGCGCCCGGCCGCCCGGGCGGAGTCGCGGTGCGCCGGCGTCAGTCGTCGGGCAAGGGGACCCGGACGCGGACCTGCGTCCCGCCCTCCTGGCGCCGCAGCACCTCGAGGGTGCCCCGCAGGCCCTGCGCGCGATAGGTCATGCTCCTGAGGCCCATGCCATCGCCTTCAGCCGCGTCGTCCGGGATGCCGCAGCCGTCGTCGAGGACCTCGAGCTCGATCCCGTGAGCCGTCGTTGCGAGCCGGATCGTCACCGTCGACGCCCTGGCGTGGCGCACCGCGTTGTTGAGCGCTTCCTGCGCAATCCGGTAGAGGTCGTTGCCGGCCCGCTCGTCGAGCGGGAGCGGCTTTCCGACATTCAGCTCGAGGCCGACCGGGAGGCCACAGGACGCGGTCGAGTGCTCGGCCAGCAGCATGAGGGCGCCCTCCAGGCCGCCGCGGGCCGGCGTGACCGGGGCCAGCCCGTGGGCGAGCAATCGGGTGTTCCTGATCGCCGAGGACAGCAGGCCGCTGAGGCGGTCGAAGGGTTGCGAGAGCGAGGGATTGGCGGCCTTGACCTGGCCGGCGATCCCCTGCAGCAGCAGGGAGATGCCCGTCAGCTCCTGGCCGAGGCCATCGTGCAGCTCGCGACCGAGCCGCTGCTGCTCGCGACTCGAGCTCTCGAGCAGCGCCGCCTCCAGCTGCTTCCTCGCGGTGATGTCCGCGATCGTGCCGATGATGCGCGCGGGCCGACCGTCCGGCTGCCTGCTGGCGATGAACCCCTCGATGTCGATCCACGTCAGGCGGCCGTCCTGGCGCCGCAGGCGGCCCTCGAAGCGGATCGACTCGCGACTGCCGGACCGGATCCCGGCGACCGCCGCGAGCGCGACCCTGCGGTCGTCCTCGTGCACCGCGTCGGTGAGCGAAGCATAGTTCCTGCGGACGTCCTCCGGGGTGAGCCCAGTGATTTCCGTGTACCGCGCGTCGACGTAGAGCACCTCGCTCTCGGCGTCGAAGTCCCACAGTCCGAGCCGCGACGCCTTGAGCGCAAGGTCGAGCCGCAGGCGCTGCTCCTCGAGTTCGCGCTCCTTCTGCTTCTCGTTGTCGATGTCGAGCGTGACGCCGGACACGCGGATGGCGCGGCCATTGCCGTCGCGTTCGCTGACCCGGCCGCGGTCGAGCAGCCAGTGCCAGCCGGGGTCGTCGCGCTGGACACGATAGGCGTAGTCGAAGCGCTCGCGCACGCCCGAGACGAGTTCCTGCTCCAGCCGCTCGAGGGTGGCCAGGTCGTCAGGATGCACGCGGCTGTTGCACTCGGCAGTCGGTCGCTCGGTGTGATGGCCGGCCAGCCCGAGCAGCTGGATGCTGCGCTCGTCGATGACGGCGCGGTCCTCGGCCGGGTACCACGTCCAGACACCGAGGTCGGCGCCCCAGGACGCGAGCTCCAGCAGTTCGCCGCGGATCGAGAGTTCCTGTTCCGTGCGCTTCTGCGCCGTCACGTCCATGACCAGCCCGACCAGCCACGGGCCGGGCCGGTTCTCGCCGGGCAGGCGCTGCGCATACACGTAGAGCCAGCGCAGGCTGCCGTCCTGGAGCGGCATCCGTGCGACCCTGCGGCACACCTCGCGGCCCGCGGCCGCCGCGCGGATCGCCTGGTAGAGGGCCTCGCGGTCCTCCGGGTGGAAGCGCGCCAGGAATTCCTCCGGGCCGGTCCAGGTCTGGTCGGGCCGCGGCCGCACGAGCTGACGCACCGCCTCGTCGGCCACGAGTTCGTTCGTCTCGAGGTTCCATTCCCAGACGCCGAGCCGCGCCACCTCCGCGGTGAGCCGGCGGCGCTCCTGGGCGGCCAGGCGCTCGCTCTCGGCCTCCGAACGGCGGGTCACGTCGCGCGCAATGAGGAAGATGCCGTCGATCGCGGCATCGCCGAGGCGATTGAGCGCAAGCGTCTCGAGGTGCCGGTAGCGGCCGTCGTGGCAGCGGACGCGGAAGTTCTCCGCGACCACCTCGCTGGCGGGGGCGGCGCGCACCGCCGCGATACGTGATGCTGCGCGCTCGCGGTCGTCGGGATGAAGGAAGTCCTGGATGGGGCGGCCGACGACGTCCGTCGGGGCGTGGCCGAGCAGGGCGGTCGTGGCGGCGTTGATGTAGCGGATGCGGCCGTCGCCGTGGAACACCGCGACGATGTCCGGCGCGGCCTCCACCAGGGCGCGATAGGCGCCTTCCGGCAATGCCGTCTGGGTCATCTCCTGCCGTTCCGCGACCATTCGGCGCCCCGCGCTGGCCTCGACCGGGCCTCGTTGCGGGTAATCTATTCCATCCCGCCGGCCCGCGCGCGCCGGCACACCGTGGACGTCATGACATGCTGCAATCACCGGCGCTCGCCCTGTCCTTGCTGATCGGGTTGTCCTGCGCGGGCTGCGCGAGCGGTCCCGCGACGTCACCGGCCCCGTCGTCGCCGGACGCCGGGACGGTGGTCGAGCTGGAGGGCCGTTTCGCGGCCGCGTCGCGGGAACGCGGCGCCCGGGCGGCCTTCCTCGAATACCTGGCCGAAGACTCGATCGTGCTCCAGCCCGGGCCGGTATTCGGCCGTGCCGCCTGGGAGTCCGCCGGCGAGTCGCCGGGCACCCTCGACTGGGCCCCGGACTGGGCCGAGATGGCCGCCGACGGCCGGCTCGGCTTCACCACGGGCCCGTGGCGGCTGGTGTCCGCCGCAGGCGGCCCTGCGCTGGCCGAGGGGCGCTACGTCACGGTGTGGCGCCGCGAGGCGGGCGGCTGGAAGGTCGTGTTCGATGGCGGGTTCGGCCGCAGCCCGGGTGACGATCCTCTGTCGCTCGAAACGGAAGTCCGCCGCGGCGTCGCGCGCTGCGAGCGCGGCCCAGAGGCGTCGGCCGGCGACCTGCAGTCGCTGGACGCCGCGCTGTCCGGAACCGAATTCGAGCCGCACGCGATCCGCATGCTGGCCCGCAGGGCGGAGCAGGGTGCGCTGTTCCACGCGCCGGACGTCGCCGGCGCGATGAGCTCGATCGACTGGCCGGACGTGCTGCAGGCGCTGCCGGCCACCACGCAGCTGTGGCCGATGGGTGGCGCGGTCGCTTCCTCCGGCGACTTCGGCTACACCTACGGCCTCTCCTCGCCGGCGGTCGCCGCCGCCGCGGAGGGCAGCTATGTCAACCTCTGGTGCCGCTCGGGCGGCGCATGGCGGCTGCTGGCGCAGCTGCGGCGGCCGCTGCCGCGCTGACCGGGACAACGCGGCCGCTGCACCGGGACTTCATCGGGAAGTGACCTGAGATGGCCGACAACGACCTCGCCCTCGAGCCCATCGTCCTCACCCTCGACCTGGACGTCACGCCGGCCGAGGCCTACGAGCGCTTCACGGCGGACTTCGGCCGGTGGTGGCCCACGCTGACCCATTCCCTGTCGCGCGACGCAGCGACCCGCTGCGGGCTCGAGCCGCGCCTGGGGGGCCGGGTGTTCGAGACTGCGCCCGACGGCGCCGAGCACCTGTGGGGAACGGTGACCGACGTCGAGCCGGGCCGATCGGTCGCCTTCACCTGGCATCCGGGGCGTGATGCCGCATCGGCCCAGCAGGTCGCGCTGCGGTTCGAGCGCGCCGGGACGTGCACGCGCGTGACGCTGACGCACGGCGGCTGGGAGGCGCTCGGCGAGATCGCCCCTATCCTGCGACGCGAGTACCTGCCCGGCTGGCAGCACGTGTTCGCCGAACTGTTCGGCCGGTACGCGGGAAGGCGGCACTAGGCGCCTGTCAGCGCGCCGCCACACGTTGCTTCGGCGGACCCTAGAGAGACGCGGGTTGCCCTGCGTGGCGTTATGTTGCGTGCCGCGCCACGCGGCGCGGGCCTGTGCCACCGTATTCACGCCGGATCGTCGCCAATCGGCGACAGCACCGGCTGGCGCCTTCGGTCCCCAGGCGCAAAGATCGGTTCGTCGTCGGGCCCACTTTTCCCGAGCTCCCCGGCTCATAAGGCCCGGCATTTAGCCGCCCGTGGGACCTCCCCACGGGCGGCGCTTTGCATGAACTGAGACGGCGCGGCGGGGACGGGAAGGCTCCGCGGCGCGACGATGATTCGTAGCAGGCGCGTGTTCAGCTTGCGCCGGCTGCAGGTCCTTCCGGTACTCAGGGAAGCCCGTCTGCGCGAACCGTGAGGCGCGTCACGCGCCTTGCGTTGGAAGCGCGGACATCGAGGTCCATACTTCGGTGCAAGGGCAAACCCATCGAAAGGTGGGGACGCAAAGCCTCCGGGCTACAGGCTCCTCGGAGCCCACGCCAGCGGGGTTGCCGGCCGGCAGGCCGATTCGCTACGCGACAGCGCGTGCCGCCTGCCGCACGTCACGCGTCCTGGCGCGCACTGCGCCCTTCCATCCTTTTGCGGGTTCGAGTCCGTCCTTCGGCGCAGGGAAGCGCGTGGGTGCGTCACGTCGACGCGAACGTGGATCGAACAGGCCAGGACCGAACATGAACATGAAGCCCCGCCCTCACAACATCCTTGCAGCCGCCGTGCTGTTCGCCCTCGGCGCCACCGCGGCCCACGCCGCGGGCAACGCGCCGGAATGGGTCATGACGGGCGGGCAACGGCTGCCCGATGTCGACCTGCCGGCGCAGGCCGCGCGTGGCAGCGGCATCGCCAGCACGCTGAATCCGGCCGCGCTCGGCGCGCCCGGACTGTACTTCCCGCTGGCCGACGGTCGCGTGCTGAACGCCCGGCGCCAGCGCGTCGCGGAAGACGCGGGCCAGGGACGCAAGTCCTGGATCGGCACCTTCGACGACCAGCCGGGCAGCTTCGTCATCCTGACCCAGGCCCGGGGCGTCACGACGGGATTCATCACCTACGGCACGGAGACCTTCGAGATCGCCCCGACCAAGGGCGGCCGGCACATGGTCTACGAGGTGGACCCGGCGAAGCTGCCTGACCCGGAGCTGGTGCTGTTCGACGGCGGTGCCGTCGCGGACACGGGTGGTGTCACCGATTACGGCACGGGCGGCACGGCAGGCGATGCGGGCGGCTACGTGCACGACCTGCTGGTCGTCTATACGCCGGCGTCCCGGGTGCGATACGGCCAGGCCGTCCTCGAGAGCATGGTCGTCAGCGCCGTCAACGCCGCCAACCAGGCCTACCTGAACAGCGGCGTGAACATCACGCTCAACCTGGTAGGCGTGCAGGAGGTGCCCTACGACGAGGCGAGCACCATCTCGACCACCCTGTCGGACCTGCGCGGCACGACCGACGGCAAGATGGACGCCGTCCACGGCCTGCGCGACGCCGTCGGCGCGGACCTGGTGTCGCTGATCTCCGAGGACAGCGATGCCTGCGGCATCGGCTACCTGATGCGTTCGGAGAGCACCAGCTTTGCGTCGGCCAGCTTTAACGTCGTGTATTCGAGCTGCCTGAGCCAGCACTCGCTCGCGCACGAGCTGGGTCACAACCAGGGCAACATGCACGACCGCGTGACCTCGGGCACGAGCACCGGGATCTTCCCGTACTCCTACGGCTACCGTCGCTGCGACACGACCGACGGGTCGGGCTTCCGGACCGTGATGTCCTACAGTTGTGCCGGTGCGCCGCGCGTCACGCAGTTCTCCAATCCCAGCGTGAGCTACAACGGTCACCCGACCGGCATCAGCTACGAGGCCGACCCGGACAATGCGGCCGAGAACGCGCGTTCCATGAACCTGACGGCCGACACGGTGGCGGCGTTCCGCGGCGTGTCGGGCAGCGCGTCGACGCCGACTCCGACCGCCCCTGCGTCACCCTCATCACTGAGTGCCAGCGCGACCTCGACCAGCAGCGTGGCCGTCAGCTGGGCGGACAACTCGACCGACGAGAGCGGGTTCAAGGTCGAGCGGTCGGCCAATGGCGTCGACTTTGCGGAGGTCGCCACGCTGGGCGCCAACAC
>Ga0316600_10001206_pt1 | contig 11952 bp, 10 predicted proteins | sample OWC_soil_day5_CT_FD_207652 | JGI IMG/M metagenome (GOLD analysis project Ga0316600, IMG submission 207652) | Wetland soil microbial communities from Old Woman Creek delta, Ohio, United States - OWC_soil_day5_CT | ecosystem: Environmental > Terrestrial > Soil > Wetlands | place: USA: Ohio...
CGTCATCGCGCCCAGCAGGCACGCGGCGATGGCTGCAAGCTCCGTGGTGAGGCCGAGCGAATCTGGCTGTGCGCGTGCGGAGAGCACGTAGCCGGACAGAATCGTGGCGACTGCGACGACCAGCGCCGCTGCGAGGATCCACGGCGAGCCGAGCACAAGCGTCAGCCAGCCGCCCAGCGCACCGATCAACGTGAACAGTATGAAGGTGCGCAGGCCGCCGATCGCAAGCTCGTCGTGCTCGCGCTTGTGTCGTTCGCGCTCGATGCCGAGCAGCGCGCCGATCAACAGCGCGGTGGCGAAATTCCAGACGACGGCGATATCGACTTGGGGGTGCATGGGCGCAGCTGGATTCACTGTGTGCGCGGCGGCCCCGCGTACAGATCAATCACTTGGCCGCCGGCGTGCGGAAAATCGAGCCGCATCGTGGCCGGCTCTGTGGCGAGCGCCGGGAGCGACGCAAGCGTGGCGAGCAGGCCCGCATGACGCCCGGGCAGTCCGCGGCTGGTCACGTCAGCGGCTCCGTCGGGTCGCGGACGATCGCTTCGCCGCCTTCGGCTTCGCCTTGCGCGAGGTGCGCGGCTTTGCGGCTTTCCTGCGACCGGAGCCACCTGCCGGGGTCATGCGTGCCAGCACGCGCTGCTCCTGTGTCTGCAGCACCGTCTCGACCTGGCGCAGTTGCGTGACGAAAAGCTGTGCGGCCCGCGACAGCGAACGCTTTCGCGGGTAGAAGAGCCCGTAGCTCAGGTGCAGCCAGGGAGCGTCGAAGGGTACGAGTGCAAGCTTGCCCGAGCGAAGTTCGGGCTCGATCGCGGTCAGTGGGGCGAGTCCGATGGCGTCGCCGGCCAGCACTGCGGCCTTGACGACCGAGAAGCTGTCGAGCATCAGGTTCGGCGACAGGTCGCCGGTCTCGCGCTCGACCTTCGCCGAAGGCATGGACTTTGCGATGTGCATCGCGATGCGGTGCGGGATCCGCGAGCAGGCGAGCGGGAACACCAGCAGCGTCTCGAGCGAGTGCTGCTTCGCAGCGGCGAGCGGGTGGCCCTGGCGGGCGAAAAAGAACACGCGGTGCTCGGCGACGGGCTCGATCGCGAGCCGCGTGGGGTGGCGCTCGGCACTCGTAGTGTCCGCAATTGCGAACTCGAGCTTGCCCGCAAGCACGGCGCGGGAAAGATCATCGAAGTCGCCGACGGTCGCATGCACGCGCAGGCGCGAGTTGGCAGTCGCCATCCGTCCGAGCGCGATGCCCAGCGGCAGTTCCGCGGCGAACATGTCGGTGCCGAACACGATCTCGGGCGCCTGCAGTCCGGCCAGTTCCTCGAGGTCGCGCGTCAGGTCGCGGGCCTGCGAGAAAATCCGGCTGGCGTGATCGATCACGAGACGGCCTGCCTCGCCAGGCTTCAGCGCCCTGGCGGCCGTATCCATCAGCTTGGTGCCGATAGCCGACTCGAACGAGCCGATGCGGCTCTTGAGCGCGTCCTGCGAAAGGCCGAGCGCCTTGGCCGCGCGGGTCAGGTCGCGGGAAGGGAGCAGACCGATGATGTCGAGCAGACTGGGAGTTCTCACTATGCCCTCCGGATGCTTGCCGAAAGCTAGCAGATGGACCGCCGGACCGCACCTGCCGGACCCGGCAGGCCTGCACCCGGCCCCTCACTCTACGACCTCACGGCGCTCCCGTGCAGTCGGTATGATGCTGTGATGGGTTCGAAGCTGATTTGCCGGCGGGATCTCGAGTTCCTGCTCTACGAATGGCTGGACGTGGCGTCACTCTGCGAACGGCCGCGTTTCGCGGATCATTCGCGCGAGACTTTCGATTCCGCGCTCGACACGGCGGAGCGCGTCGCCACCGAGGTATTCCTGCCTCACCGGCACAAGAGCGACGTCGAGGAGCCGAGGTTCGACGGCGAGCGGGTCCACCTCATTCCCGAGGTCAAGGCATCGTTCGACGCTTTTGCGGCCGCAGGGCTGCTGGCCGCGGCGGCCGACTACGACTACGGCGGCATGCAGTTGCCGCTGGTGGTGGACAAGGCCTGCTTCGCGTATTTCCTCGCGGCCAACGTGGGCAGTTCCGGCTATCCGCTGCTCACGGCCGCCAATGCGAGCCTGCTGCTCGCGCACGGTTCGCCGGCGCAGGTCGACGCTTTCGTGCGGCCCATGCTCGAGGGCCGCTTCACCGGCACGATGTGCCTGTCCGAGCCCCAGGCCGGCTCGTCGCTGAGCGACATCGTCACGCGGGCGGACCCCGATGGCGAGTCGCCGCTCGGGCCGCGCTACCGGATTTCGGGCAACAAGATGTGGATCTCGTGCGGCGAGCACGAGATCGGCGAGAACATCGTTCACCTGGTGCTGGCGAAGATCCCGGGTGGGCCGCCAGGCGTGAAGGGGATCTCGCTGTTCATCGTGCCGCGCCGGCTCGTCGCGGCGGATGGCTCGGTCGGCGAGCGCAACGACGTGACGCTGGCCGGGCTCAATCACAAGATGGGGTATCGCGGCACCGTCAATACGCTGCTCAACTTCGGCGAGGGCCGATTCCGGCCGGAAGGCCGGCCGGGGGCGATCGGCTATCTCGTCGGCGAGCGGCACCGCGGTCTCGCCTGCATGTTCCACATGATGAACGAGGCGCGCATCGGCGTGGGCCTCGGCGCCGTCGCGCTCGGTTACGCCGGCTACCTCGAATCGCTCGAATATGCCCGCAATCGCCCACAGGGCCGGCCGGTGGCAGCCAAGGACCCGACGAGTCCCCAGGTCCGCATCGTCGAGCACCCGGACGTCCGGCGCATGCTGCTTGCGCAGAAGGCCTACGTCGAGGGCGGCCTCGCGCTGAACCTGTATTGCGCGCGGCTGGTGGACGAGCAGCACACGGCCGCGGCCGAGCCGGCGCGAGCCGAAGCGGCGCTGCTGCTCGAGATCCTGACGCCGATCGCCAAGTCGTGGCCGTCGCAGTGGTGCCTGGCGGCAAACGATCTCGCGATCCAGGTGCTTGGCGGCTATGGCTACACACGTGACTACCCGGTGGAACAGCTTTACCGGGACAACCGGCTGAACCCGATCCACGAGGGTACGCACGGGATCCAGGCGCTCGACCTGCTGGGCCGCAAGGTCACGATGGAGCGGGGGCGGGCGCTCGAGCTGCTCGGCCGTGAGATGGCGCATACGCTGGCACGCGCGCGTTCCGCCGGCGATGCGGAACTTGCCTCCTGCGCCGCTCAACTCGAGCGTGCCGCTGGCAGGGTGGTCGAGACGACACGCGCTCTCTATGGTGCGGGCAACGTCGAGCTCACGCTTGCCAACGCGACCGTGTATCTCGAGGCATTCGGACACGTCGTGCTCGCCTGGATCTGGCTCGAGCAGGCCTGCGCCGCGCATGGCAAGGTCGGCGACTTCTACGACGGCAAGCGGCAGGCGTGCCGCTACTTCTTCCGCTGGGAGCTGCCCCGGACGGGTCCGCAATTCGATCTTCTCGCAAGCCTGGACGACACCACGCTCGCGATGCGGGACGACTGGTTCTAGGCGAGGTGTCCTTGGCTCGTTCGATATTCATCACTGGCGCGTCGTCGGGCATCGGCGAGGCGCTCGCCGTCGAGTTCGCACAGCGAGGCTACGACATCGCGATCGCCGCTCGCAGGGCCGATCGCCTCGAGGCGCAGGCGAGCAGGCTGCGCGGACTCGGTGCGACGCGGGTGCTGCCGGTGACACTCGACGTGACGGACTTCGACGGCATCGCCGGCGCGTTGCAGCGCGCCGCCACCGAGCTGGGCAGGCTGGACATCGTGGTCGTGAACGCCGGGGTCGGTTACTCGCTGCCGGCCGGCAAGGGCAAGTTCGAACTCGTCAAGCGCACGCTCGACACGGACCTCACCGGCGCGATCGCGACCATCGAGCATGCGTTGCCGCTGCTCAGGGCGCAGGGCGGCGGCCAGATCGTCGGCATCACCTCCATCGCCGGCGTGCGCGGCATGCCGTTCCTAGGCGCATACTCGGCATCCAAGGCGGGCCTGCATCGTTACCTGCAGGCGCTGCGCGCGGAGGTGTATCACGAGCCCATCGTGGTGACCGAGCTCGCGCCGGGCTATATCGACACCGACATGAACCGGGACGTCCCCAATCGACCTTTCGTGATTCCCGTGGCAAAGGGCGCCGCGATCATGGCGCGGATGATCGAGCGCAGGGTCGGCCACCGCTACGTGCCGGTCTGGCCGTGGACGCTGGTCGCGCCGATCTTCAGGATCCTGCCGACGAGCTTCCTGGCGCCGCGGAAGAAATCGACCAGGCGAGCTTGAGCAGATGAGCAACATGCAGCCGAACACGAAACCCGTGGCCGCCCAGCACGCGATCGACGTGGCAGGACTCGAACGGTGGCTCGCGGCGAGCGTGGGTCCGCTGGGCGGGCCGCTGGAAGTGGCGCAGTTCAAGGGCGGGCAGTCGAACCCCACGTACCTGCTCACCGCAGGTGACCAGCGGTTCGTGCTGCGTCGCAAGCCGCCTGGCAAGCTGCTGCCCTCGGCGCACGCGGTGGATCGCGAGTTTCGCGTCATCAAGGCCCTGGCCGGGACCGAAGTGCCGGTGGCGCGGACGTACGCCCTCTGCGAGGACGAATCGGTCATCGGCACGATGTTCTACGTGATGGAGTTCGTCGGTGGGCGGCTGTTCTGGGATCCGCGGCTGCCCGACGCTACGGCGCAGGAGCGGGCGCAGCTGCACGACGAGATCAACCGCGTGATTGCTGCCCTGCACTCGGTGGATCACGAAGCCGTGGGTCTCGGCGATTTCGGCAAGACGGGCGACTACATCGCGCGGCAGGTCGCGCGCTGGAGCAAGCAGTACCAGTCGTCCGAGACCGAGAAGATCGAGGCGATGGACAACCTCATCGCCTGGTTGCCGGCCAACATCCCGCCGGGAGACGAGACCCGCATCGTCCACGGTGACTACCGCATCGACAACGTGATCTTCGATCCCGTCGAGCCCCGCATCCGGGCCGTGATCGACTGGGAACTGTGCACGCTCGGTCATCCGCTCGCGGATTTCGCCTACCACTGCATGGTGTGGCGCATCCCGCCCGGGGTATTCCGCGGACTCTCCGGCGTCGACCTTCCGTCGCTCGGCATCCCCACCGAGCGCGAGTACGTGGCCGCCTATTGCAGACGTACCGGCCGCGACGGCATCGCCGCCCGTGACTGGGAGTACTACATGGCCTACAACATGTTCCGTATTGCCGCGATCGTGCAGGGCGTGATGGCCCGCGCGCTGCAGGGCAACGCCTCGAGCGCCGAGGCCATGCAGACCGGTCGCGCAGCCCGCCCGCTCGCGGAGCTCGCCTGGAGCCAGGTCGAGCGGCTCAAGCTTTCCTGAGGAGACACACATGGATTTCGCGCATTCCGGAAAAGTTCAGGACCTGCAGCGTCGGGTCTCGGCGTTCATGGACGAGCACGTCTACCCGAACGAGGCACGGTTCCACGGCGAGGTGGAAGAGAACCGGCGCAACGGCAACGCGTGGATTCCGACCGTTGTCGTCGAAGAGTTGAAGCGCAAGGCGCGGGCCGCGGGCCTGTGGAACCTCTGGCTGCCGGAGTCCGAGCTGGGCGCCGGTCTCACGAACCTCGAGTACGCGCCATTGTGCGAAATCATGGGCCGCTCGCTCATCGGGCCCGAGGCGTTCAACTGCTCGGCTCCCGACACCGGCAACATGGAAGTGCTGGTCCGCTACGGCAACGAGGCTCAGAAGCGCGAGTGGCTCGCGCCGTTGCTCGAGGGCGAGATCCGCTCGGGCTTCGCGATGACGGAGCCCGCCGTGGCCTCGTCGGACGCGACCAACATCGAGGCCAGCATCGTGCGCGACGGCGACCACTTCGTGATCAACGGCCGCAAGTGGTGGACCTCGGGCGCCGGCGACCCGAGGTGCAAGGTCCTGATCTTCATGGGCAAGACGGACGCGAAGAACGAGAACCGGCATCGCCAGCAGTCGATGGTGCTGGTGCCGATGGACACTCCGGGAGTGCGTGTCGTCCGCCAGGTGCCGGTGTTCGGCTACGACGATGCGCCACACGGGCATTCCGAGATCGACTTCGTGGACGTGCGCGTACCGGTGTCGAACCTGCTGCTGGGCGAAGGCCGCGGCTTCGAGATCGCGCAGGGCCGACTCGGCCCGGGCCGCATCCACCACTGCATGCGGCTGATCGGTGCGACCGAACGCACGATCGACAAGATGTGCCAGCGTGCTCTCACGCGCACGGCGTTCGGTAAGCGGCTGGCAGAGCAGGGTGTCTGGCGCGAACGGATCGCCGACGCGCGCATCAAGCTGGACCAGGCCCGCTTCCTGGTGCTGCATGCCGCGTGGAAGATGGACGTCGCGGGCAACAAGGCTGCGCAGAAGGAGATCGCGATGATCAAGGTCGTGGCGCCCAACGTCGCGTGCGAGGTCATCGACCAGGCGATCCAGCTGTTCGGCGGCGCGGGCGTGTCCGACGATTTCGGGCTCGGCTGGCTCTACGCGAACTCGCGCACGCTGCGCATCGCGGACGGTCCGGACGAGGTGCACCGTAATCACATCGGCAAGCTCGAACTGGCGCGTTTCCTGAAGTTCTGAGCCATGCAGATCGCAGGCAGGGTGGCGCTCGTCACGGGCGCGGGGCGAGGGATCGGCCGGGCGTTGTGCCGCGAATTGCGGCAACGCGGCGCAGCCGGCATCGTGGTTGCGGATCTCGATGGCGCGATGGCCGAGGCGACGGCGGCGGAGCTCGGCGGCATCGGCCTGCATTGCGACGTCGCCGATGCTGCCGCGGTGCATGGCATGGTCGACGCGGCCGTGGCGTGCTTCGGGCGCGTCGACATCCTGGTCTCGAACGCCGGCCTCGGCGTCAAGGCGCTCGACCTCGACAATGCGCTTTCCGCCTCCGACGCCGACTGGCAGCGCATGTGGTCGGTGCACGTCATGGCGCACGTGCACGCGTGCCGCGCGGTGCTGCCGGGCATGCTCGAGCGCGGATCGGGCTATCTCGTGAACGTTGCGTCGGCCGCCGGGCTGTTGAGCCAGGTGGGCGATACGGCATACAGCGTCACCAAGCACGCCGCGGTCGGGCTCGCCGAGTCGCTCGCCATTACCTACGGTGACCGTGGCGTCGGCGTATCCGTGGTCTGCCCGCAGTACGTGGCGACGGCCATGACCGGCCTCGACGAAAAGACGGCGCCGGGGTCATTGCCCGGTGTGCTCACCGTGGAGCAGGCTGCGTCGGCAATCGCCGATGGCATCGAGCAGGACAGGTTCCTGATCCTGACTCACCCGGAGGTCCTCGGGTTCTTCCAGAACAAGGCGACCGACTACGGGCGCTGGCTCGGTGGCATGCGCCGCGTCCGCGATCGCTTGCGCGCCGGCGGCTTCCTCAAGGTCACGCCCTGAGACGGCACCGCGCGCCTGAGTCGTTGCCAGGCCGCCAGACAGTGCGCGACGAGCGGGTCGGCGTCCGGCAGGGCCGCATGATTTGCGATGATGCCGACGTCCATGCGGCCGTCGTGCGAAAGCATCGTGAAATTGAGGCCCGCAGGGTCCGCGACCATCGAGATCGGGAAGGCCCCGACCAGCCGTGAGCGGCCGAGGTAGTTCGCGCCGGTGGTGCCGCCGACGTTCGAGACGACATAATTCACGACCGGCCGGGTGTAGGCGTCGAGCCCGAACGCGTGGGACGTGAGCCACAGGCCGAATGCGAGCAGCGCGAAGTCGAGCGACGCCTCGCTCGACATCGAACTCAGCTCGGATTTTGCGCGCGTCGTGCTCGCGACGATTTCCCGGAGGCGGACGCCCGCTCCTGAACGCGGACCGCCGAGCTTCACGAAAAGCGTGGTCGCCTTGGTGCCCGCCTCGCGGTCGTCCGGCCGGCGCAACGACACCGGGCACATGGCGACCAGCGGCGCAGGGGGCGGCTCGCCGAGTTCGCGCAGGTAACGGTGGACACCGTCATCGACGATCGCCAGCAACACGTCGTTGATCGTGCCGTCGCAAGACCGCCCGACGCGGCGCAGTTCCTCGAGCGGCAGCGTGAACTGCCCGAGGGTGCGCTGCGCCGTCACCGGTTGATTGAACCGCGTGTGCGGCCCGGCAAAAGGCGTATTGCCGCGCGGCCGGTCCGGCTCGCCGCGCAGCGCGCCGATCCGTCTTGCGACGGTCGCATAGAGCTCGCGCATCGCCATCGCCTGGGTCGCCACCATGCGCAGGTTGTGCGCGATGCCGCTCTCGCCGGTGTCCGGGGCCGCGGGCGCGGCGTGAAACCCGGGGAGGAGGGGACCCGGCTCCCTCGAGAGCGAGCCGAAGATCCTGGCCATCGCCGAGCGTCCGTCCCAACTCACGTGGTGTGACTTGACATAGAGTGCGAACTGCCCGGACTCGAGTCCGTCAATCAGGTGGATTTCGAAAAGCGGGCGGCGACGGTCGAGCATCGCTCGATGCAGTTCCGCGAGCCGTTCGTTCAGCTGCTTAATGGTCCCGGGCGCGGGCAGCCTGCCGCGCAACACGTGACGACGCATGTCGATCGCATCAGGAACCCGCCAGTGCGCAAGACCCAGCGGCGGTGCGTCCGCGAGCAGGTTGAATGGCGCTGTCGGAGGCGTGGCCCGGTAGGCCCGCAGCACCTCGCGAACGGCTCGGTCGGCGCTCGAGCCCTTGGCCGGCTCGAACAGCAGCACCACGCCGACGTTGGCCGGCGCTTCCTTGCGGTCCGCCCACAGGAACAGGAGGTCGGTTAGCGGGATCGCGCGGGACATGGCCGGCAAAGTATGCGACATCCGCAGGGGTGGCGGCACGCGGGCGATGCTAGACTCGGGCCGGTCCCCACATGGGACCGAGTCGAGACTACGCCATGCGGCAACTGCGCGGTGAAGACGCCCGTTTCGTGTACGCCGAGTCCGGGCATGCCAATTCCAATATCACGCTGGTCTACATCTACGATCCGTCGACCGCGCCCGGCGGCAGGGTGCGCTTCAAGGGCCTGCTGAAGCACATCGAGAGCCGCCTGCACCTGTCGCCGATCTTCCGCCAGAAACTGCTGCGGGTCCCGCTCGAACTCGACTACCCGTACTGGATCGAGGACGAAGGCTTCGACCTCGAGTATCACGTGCGTCACGTCGCGTTGCCGAAGCCGGGCGACTGGCGCCAGTTCTGCATCCAGGCGTCGCGCATTCATGCGCGGCCGCTCGACCTGTCGCGGCCGCTCTGGGAGCTCTACCTCGTCGAAGGGCTCGACTCGTTCCTCGACCTGCCGCCGGACAGCTTCGCGATTCTCGCGAAGATCCACCACGCGGCCATCGACGACAAGGGCGGCGCGGAGATCACGACGCTGCTGCATGACGTCACGGCGCAACCGCCGCACCCGGAGCCCCCCGAGCCCTGGTTCCCGGCGACGCCTCCGGGCTCCTTTTCGCTGCTCGCGCGCGCAGCCTTCCACAACATGGTTCAGCCCTTCATGGTCGCCGCGCCGCTGACGCGCGTGCTGCGCAAGGTCGCCCCGGTCATACTCGGCACGCTGCGCGAGCTCTGGCTGCATCCCGAGCGCCTGCCGATCACCCGCTTCAACGCGGAGGTTTCGCCGCACCGCGTGTTCGAGACACGGCGCTTCACGATCGACGAATTCAAGCGCATACGCGGCCTGGTGCCGGGATCGACGATCAACGACGCGGTGCTGGCCGTCTGCGGCGGAGCGCTGCGGCGATACCTGCTGACCCACGATGAGCTGCCCGGACCGAGCCTCGTGTCGGTGGCGCCGGTGTCCATCCGCAATGCGGACACGTCCACCACGACGGGCCGCGGCGGCATCAGCATGCTGCGCGTGCCGCTCGGCACCGAAATCGAGGATCCGGTGCGAAGGCTGCGGGCGGTGCACCACCACACGTCCAGTGCGTCGGAGATCGAACAGGCGGTCGGTGCGAAGGAGCTGACCGACATCACCAAGCACGCGCCTGCGGCGACGCTCGCGATCTCGGCCCGACTGCTCGCCGAGTCGTCGATCGGCATCGGGCAGGGCGCGCCGCTCGCGAGTTGCACGATCACGAACGTGCCAGGGCCCGCGATCCCCTTGTATTTGAACGGCGCGAGGATGACTTATTTCTCGGCCATCATGCCGATCGCGGATGGCATGGGCCTCGTGTTCGCCGTCACGAGCTACGACGGCAAGATCATCATCTCGCCCACGTCCTGCCGCGAGCAGATCCCGGACCCGGAGTTTTTTGCGCTGTGCATCCGCGAGTCGTTCCAGGAGTACCTGCAACTCGCGAGCCGACGGCCCAGCCCGGCGCGGCGCAAGGCGTCGAGAAAGCCCCGCAAGGCCAGGGTAAAGGCCAAGGGCAAGGCGCAGCCAAACGCCAAGACGAAAGCGCCGGCGCGCCGTTCCGCAGCCTGAGCCGGCTGGCGAGTGGCCGCCGTGTGAAAGCGCGGCTCAGGCGGCCTGCATCAGGCTCGCCATGCGCTCGTACAGCGAACCCACCACGCCGTGCGGCTGGAACGGTTCCCACGAGCCTTCAGGCTGCGCAAGCCGGTCGGCAAGTATCCACATCACCGCCGCATTGAAGCCGAGGCCGATGTGACTGCCCGGCACCCAGATATTCTCGTGCTGACCCTCGCCAGCGTCGAGTTGCGCCGAGTCCGGTGGTACGACGCCGTCCGTCATCGAATAGACGCAGGTGGACGGCACCGGCGGCGGCGACTTGAGTATCTTGGAGCGCACGTTGGCAACGTGGGCCACCGCCCCCATCGGGTGCGCAAAGTAACGGTACAGCGCCTGCACGACGATCGGCACCTTTACGTTGCCGACCGAGAAACGCATCGGGCTGCCGAGCGAGATGACGGAGCGAATGCACTCGGGCGCGCTGTGCGCCGTATAGAAACCGTATACGCCGCCGAGGCTCCAGCCGATCACGCTGACCTTGCGGCGGTGGCGGTGGTGCAGGAAGCGCACTTTCTGCTCGAGCGCCTGTGCGAACTTGAGCTTGAATCCGGTGTTCTGTCCGAACCCCCAGGTCTCGACGTGATAGCCGCGGGAGCGGAGGAACATGCTCAACCCGACCAGCGTCGAGTCGCCGGCCGTGAAGCCAGGGACCAGCAGCACCGGATGACCGTCACCGCGGGGGCTGGCGTGAAGGAACGGGAGGCAGGCTGGCAGCAGCGCCATCTCGAGCAGCCCCCGGGCCTCGAGCAGTGTGTAGAGGCGCCTCGGCGGCTTTCCGATTCGGGCTGAAATGGCCATGGGCTTTCGCTTCTTGCCTCGTGCCTTGCAGTGGCTGCGCTGCAGCAAGCTTAACCTTCCTGCGGAAGCGGTGGTAGCCGGTAGTGTGACCGGGCACGAGGCCCGTCAAACCGGCTGCCCGCTCCCACCCAGTACCAGCCGCTTGTTCGTGAATCCCTCGCATTGCGGCGGCCGCGCGTGACAGGCAAGCTGGCCGCCTCTCAAGGCGGCCCCCGGGGCCCATGCGGAGAACTCATGCGCTCGATCAGACCTGTTGCAGTGGCGGCCCTGCTGGCCGCGCTGCTGGCTCCCCAGCTGCCGGCCGCCGAGCGAATCGAGCGGATCTACGCGCGGCGGAAGAGTTGAACCGTGGCGGCAGGTCGCAGAAAGCAGGCGGGCGCCTACGCGGCGCTCACGCAGCTCGGGACGCAGGCCGGGATTCCGGCGGCACCTGACAAGGCGGTGCTCGAGCGCGTACCCAACCCGCATCCGCGCAAGATCTACCTCACGCGCTTCACTGCGCCTGAGTTCACCTCGCTGTGCCCGATCACCGGGCAGCCGGATTTCGCTCACCTCGTCGTCGACTACGTGCCGGGCCGCTGGCTGGTGGAGAGCAAGTCGCTAAAGCTGTATCTCGCGAGCTTCCGCAATCACGGCGCGTTCCATGAAGACTGCACGCTCGCGATCGCCGGGCGGCTGGTGGAGTTCCTCGCGCCACGGTGGCTGCGCATCGGCGGGTACTGGTATCCGC
>Ga0316600_10001213_pt1 | contig 11890 bp, 7 predicted proteins | sample OWC_soil_day5_CT_FD_207652 | JGI IMG/M metagenome (GOLD analysis project Ga0316600, IMG submission 207652) | Wetland soil microbial communities from Old Woman Creek delta, Ohio, United States - OWC_soil_day5_CT | ecosystem: Environmental > Terrestrial > Soil > Wetlands | place: USA: Ohio...
CGTCGTAACTGGCCAGCACGACAGCGTAAACGCTAGGCGCGCCGTGGCTCTCGGCGCCTACGACTTCTTCGCCAAGCCGTTCGACGCTGAAGTCGTGTCGCTGATCATCGACCGCGCATTCCGTATGCACGAGTTGCAGGCAGAAAACCGACGGTTGCTCGCTTCGCGCACGGATGGGCAGGGAGGCATCATCAGCGGCGCGCCGTCGATGCTGGCGGTATGCCGCATGATTGAAAAAGTGGCAGCCACGACCGCGACCGTCCTGCTGCTTGGCGAATCAGGGACCGGCAAGGAGCTGCTGGCGCGCGAACTGCATGAGTCTTCGCCGCGCGGCAAGAAGCGTTTTGTCGCGATCAACTGCGCGGCGATCCCCGAGAACCTGCTCGAAAGCGAGCTGTTCGGCTACGAGCGCGGGGCCTTCACCGGGGCGACAAAGCAGACTCCTGGGCGCATCGAGACCGCGAATCAGGGGACGCTGTTCCTCGACGAGATCGGCGACCTGCCGATGTCGCTGCAGGCGAAGCTGTTGCGCTTCCTGCAGCAACGTACTGTGGAGCGGCTGGGTGGCCGCGACGAGATTCCGGTCGATGTGCGCATCGTGTGCGCGACGCACCAGAACCTGCAGGACCGCATCTCCTCAGGTCTGTTCCGCGAGGACCTCTTCTACCGCCTGGCCGAGATCGTCGTCACGGTGCCGCCGCTGCGCGACCGTCCGGGTGACGCGGTGCTGCTTGCACACTCGTTTGCGCGCCGATATGCCGACGAACAGAAACGGGCCCGCATCGGACTCAGCGACGAGGCGCTCGCCGCCATCGAGCGCCATCGCTGGCCGGGGAATGTCCGCGAGCTTGAGAACGTCATGAAACGCGCGGTGATCCTCGCTGACGGTCCGGTGCTGCGGGCCAGCGATCTCGGGCTGGATGGAGCGGCCCAGGAAGAGGAGCCGCTCAATCTCCGGGAGGCGCGCGACAGCGCCGAACGGCGTGAACTCGTACGCGCATTGGCGCGAGCCAACGGCAACCTGTCCAAGGCGGCTGACCTCCTCGGGATCAGCCGTCCCACGCTATACGACCTGCTCAATCGATTCGGATTGAGGAAACAAGAATGAGACGCCCACAGATGCAATTCACACATTCGACGGTTTTCGCTTGGCGGCTGGGAGCCGCGCTGATGGGGATCGCAGCTGCACTCGGCCTTGCCGCCTGCGGCGCCGACAGCCCGACTGAGCTCATGCGTTCGGCGCAGGAGTATCAGGCCAGGGGCGATCATCGCGCAGCGATCATCCAGCTTAAGAATGCCGTGCAGAAGCAGCCGGAAAACGGCGAGGCGCGCCTGCTGCTGGGGCGCTCCTCGCTGGCTGTCGGCGACACCGCCTCGGCCGAGAAGGAGTTCCGCAAGGCGCTTGAATTCGGTCAGCCGAAGTCGATAGTGCTGCCGCTGGTGGCCCAGTCCCTGCTCGAGGGTGGCCAGTCGGACAAGGTCATCTCGGAGTTCGCAGGGGTGAAGCTGGACGATCCCAAGTCGGATGCGGAACTGCGGGTACGGGTGGGCGAGGCGCAGACACGCATTGCCAAGCTGTCCGACGCAGCGACCTCGTTCGCCGCCGCGTTGGCGGCCGACCCGACGAATGTCCGGGCCCAGCTGGGCCAGGTCCGCCTGCTGGCCATCGACAGGAAGCTCGACGAAGCGCTGGCTCGGGCCGACAAGGTCGTAGCAGACAACCCCAAGTCCGCTGAATCCAGGGTGCTGCAGGGTGAGCTCAAACTTGCTGCCGGAGACAAGGCCGGCGCCCGTGCGGCGCTCGAGCAGGCCATTGCGCTCGCACCCGCGCTGCCCGCTGCACGCTACGAGTTGATATCGCTGTTGCTCTCGGACTCCCAGTTCGATGCGGCCGCCGAGCAGGTGACCGCCGCGCGCGCAGCTCACGGCGACGATCTGCGGCTGGCCTACGCTGAGGCGTTGATCGCCGTTGGGCGGAAGGACTATGCCAAGGCGCACCAACTGACGCAGCAGGTGCTCAAGCGGGCTCCCGACCATGTGCCAACGCTGGTCCTGGCCGGCGCGGTCGACTATCAGGAAAAGCGTTACGCGGAGGCCGAGGGCTCACTCCAGCGCGCGGTGAGCCTGGCGCCGCAGCACGGCGGCGCCAGGATCCTCCTGGTTCGTAGCTACCTTGCGACTAACCAGACGGCGCGCGCGCTGGACGCTATCCAGCCGCTGGTCGATTCCGGCATCACTCTCGATCGCGGCACCATGATGCTTGCCGGCGAGACTTATCTGGCCAATGGCGACATCCGGCAAGCCTCGAAATTCTTCGATGCGGTTTCCAAGGCTGAGCCGCAGTCGTCGATGGCCCGTGTCCGCCTCGGGCAGATTGCGCTGCTTCGTGGCGATCTTGACGCCGGGATCAAGGAGCTCGAAACGGCGACGGTCGAACAGGGAGCGCCGATCCAGGCGGAGATGTCCCTTGTAGCCGCGTATATCCGCAAGGGGGATACAGCAAAGGCACTGCAGGCGGCCCAGGACATCGTGAAGCGGGAGCCGAAGAATCCAACGGCACATCAGATCCTCGGGTCCGTGCACGCCGTGCGCAACGAGATACCCGCTGCACGAGCGGAGTACGGCAAGGCCCTCGAACTCAATCCGACCTTCCTCGCCGCTGCCGGAGGTCTTGCCCGGCTGGACATCGCCGAAGGCAAGCCCGCCGACGCGCGCCGACGATTCGAACAGATTGCCGAGAAGGATCCGAAGAACGAACTGGCGCTGCTGGGACTCGCCGAAGTAATGGCGGGAACCGGCGCGACAGCGGCTGAAATCGCGCCGGTACTGCAGCGGGCAGTCCAGGTGAAACCGGATTCGGTCGCGGCGCGTCTCGCGCTGGTGAATCTCTACCTGCGAGACAAGAACACGCGAGCGGCGCTGACAGCGGCGCAGGAGGCGGCGGCTGGCCTCGGTCAGGACTCGCGTATCCAGGATGCGCTGGGGCGTGCGCAACTGGCGGCGGGCGAGACAAACCAGGCGATCGAGACGTTCAATCGATTGGCCGCTGCGGAGCCCAACTCCCCAGTCCCGCTGATGCGCCTGGCCTCGGTGCACATCAGCCGGAAGGACCTCGACAAGGCGATCGAGGCCCTGCTGCGGGCGCAGAAGGTTGCACCGCGCGACGCTGCGGTCGCTCATGACCTGGTTCTCGCTTACGTTATGCAGGGAAAGTCCGACGAGGCGCTCAAGCAGGCACGTGCCCTCCAGACGGCGGCCCCGAAATCCGCGGCTGGTTTCGTGCTCGAGGGAGACGTACACGCTGCCTCCAAGCAATGGACTGCGGCTGAACGCGCCTACCGCGAGGGGCTGAAAGTCGAAGCGGCCACTGTGCAACTGGCCATGAAGCTGCACGGGGTGCTGACGGTGCAGGGCAAGAAGGCCGAGGCCGACGTCCTGGCGCGCAAATGGCTTGTCGACTATCCGCGCGATGTTGTGTTTCGCGGTTACATGGCGGAGCAGGCGCTTCGCGCGGGCGACAACAAGACAGCCATGGCGCTTTACCAGGCGGTCGTGGCGCAGCAGCCCAATAACGTGGTGGCACTGAACAACCTGGCCTGGGTGATGGACAAACTGGGCGATCCCAAGGCAATGGAGCCCGCGGAGCGTGCGCTGAAGCTGGCGCCGGACAACCCGCTCGTTCTGGACACCATGGGGGTGCTGCTGACGTCCCGCGGCAATGCTGCCAAGGGCGTCGAGTATCTGGCCCGGGCGACCGCGCTGGCCCCGGACCGGCACGACATCCGCTTGAACTATGCGAAGGCGCTGATGAAAGCCGGACGCGCCGACGCTGCCCGCAAGGAGCTCCAGCAGCTGAAATCGGTAAGCCAGGATTTTCCGGGCAAGGCCGAGATCGAACCGCTCCTGAAGCAGTTGTGATCGGGCAAGACATAAAAACGAACGGAAGGCTGTATTCATCATGGGTGTCATTGGAGTCGTTGGACTCGGCTATGTCGGATTGCCGCTGGCCGTGGAATTCGGAAAGAAGGTCAGGACGATCGGCTTTGATCTACTCCCTCAGAAGATCGAGTCGTATCGCCGCCACGTCGATCCGACGGGAGAAGTGAGCAGCGACGACCTGAAAGCAGCACAGTTCCTCGAGGCCACGAGTGATCCGACCCGGCTTTCGGAAGCGGACTTCGTCATCGTTGCCGTGCCCACGCCGATCGACGCTGCGCACCGGCCGGACTTTTCGCCCCTGGTGGGCGCGAGCATCACGGTAGGTCGTCACATGAAGAGGGGTGCGACCGTCGTGTACGAGTCGACGGTCTACCCTGGCGCCACGGAGGAGGTCTGCATTCCGCTGCTAGAACGGGAATCCGGCATGAAGTGGAAGCTGGACTTCTTTGTTGGCTACTCGCCGGAGCGGATAAACCCCGGCGACCGCGAACACACGCTGGCTCGCATCGTCAAGGTGGTGTCGGGCGACACGGCCGCGACGCTGGAGCGCGTGGCCGAGACGTACGAGATGGTCGTAACGGCGGGCGTGCACCGGGCCTCCAGCATCAAGGTCGCAGAGGCGGCGAAAGTGATCGAAAACACCCAGCGGGATTTGAACATCGCGCTGATGAACGAACTCGCGCTGATCTTCCATCGCATGGATATCGACACAACGGAGGTGTTGCAGGCGGCTGGCACCAAGTGGAACTTCCTTTCGTTCCGACCTGGGCTGGTCGGCGGTCACTGCATCGGTGTCGATCCGTACTACCTTACGTACAAGGCCGACATGCTGGGGTACCACCCGCAGGTCATCCTGGCTGGGCGACGCATCAACGATGGCATGGGGCACTACGTAGCCGAGCAGACGGTCAAGCAGCTGATCCAGTCCGGTGCCCATGTCAAGGATGCCGACGTCATCGTGCTTGGGCTGACGTTCAAGGAGAACTGCCCGGATCTGCGTAATTCGCGAGTGATCGACATCGTGCGGGAACTGCAATCCTTCGGTGCGCGGGTCAGTGTGCATGATCCGCTGGCCGATCCTCAGGAAGCCATGCACGAGTACGGTGTGTCGCTGTGCTCTTGGGATGACCTTCCGCGCGCGAGTGCGATCGTCGCCGCGGTGGCGCACGACGACTTTCGCAAACGACCCGTCGATGACATTCTCGGCAAGCTGCTACCCGGCGGCCTTTACGTGGACGTCAAGTGCCAGGCGGACGCCGAGGTGCTGCGCAGCAAGGGGCTGACCGTGTGGCGCCTGTAACCGGCCGCAACAGGCCGCCCCCGGTCGGGCGGGCATCAGGAATGTCGCGCACGCTGGCCGCGCTTGCCTTGGTGGCGGCTGGGCTGCTGGTTAGCGCGGGATCGGGCGCGCAGCCAGCCCCGGCGATTGCGCTGGTCAAGCCGTCCATCCTCGCGATTGGCACTTTCCAGGCGCTTCGCGCCCCGCCGGTCCGGTTTCTCGGAACAGGCTTCGTGGTGGGCGATGGCACGCTTGCCGCCACGAATGCCCACGTGATTCCTGCGTCGCTCAACGCGGGCGCCGACCCGGAACTGCTGGTGGCCCTGATTCCTGGCGGCGACCCAGCGCGTACCGAGATGCGAAAGCTTTCTCGCATTGCGGTCGATACCGAACACGATCTGGCGCTGCTGAAGCTGGAGGGTCCGGCGCTTCGGCCGCTCAAGCTCCGCGATTCGTCGTCGGTCGCCGAGGGCGAGAGCCTGCTCTTCACGGGATTTCCAATCGGCGGCGTACTGGGACTTTTCCCGGCCACCCACCGGGCCATGGTGTCCGCGATCGCCCCTGTTGCACTGCCGTCGGCGACCGGCCGGCAACTCGATCCCAAGGTGGTCCGCCGGCTGCGCGGCTCGGTTTTTTCGGTGTTCCAGCTCGATGCGACCGCCTACCCGGGCAATAGTGGCAGTCCCCTTTACGACCCCGCCACCGGGGAGGTGGTGGGCATCCTGAACATGGTGTTCGTCAAGGGAACAAAGGAATCGGCGCTGACGCAACCTTCGGGCATAAGTTATGCCATCCCATCTGCGTTTCTGAGCGATCTGCTGGCGCGCGTCCAACGCTAGTCCGCCGATAACGCCAGACGGTGCAGAGCAAGTGTCGTGCACTGGACATTGCGCGCAATAGGAATGTCTTCCTTTGGCGCAGCGCCAGTAGTAACCGACGAATAGCCATTGCTGTTTGGGAAGCTCTTGTATACGCTTGATTTTCCGCCAAATGGACGCGTGGGAGGAAGCAGCACACAACAAAGATTTCCGAAGCAGACGCTCCTCCGCCTCTTCCAAGAGTGCTGCGATCGCAGCCTCATCTCTTCCGCCAAGTCAAGAGGAAAACGCCACACCCTTCGAGCGACGGCTCGGCTGGTCGGCCCCCTTTTCCACCTTCAAACTGGGCAGGCAGCGTTAACGGAGAGTTGTGGAGTCAATGCTTTGCGGCTGTCGCAGTGTTGACATATCGATCATCCAGAGTACGACCAAAGACCCGCCCGTCGCTTAGGCGCGCAAGGGGGCAGAAGGAAGGAACTGCTGTGATCACTATCTCGCGCCGTCCATTGTCAGTTGCATCCTTTGCTGACATGGCGCTGTTCGCTGCGTTCTGCATCGCCTCGATGCTGCTCGCGGTGTCTATTCAATTGGGGCCTTACGGGGTCCCGACGCGTTCGGCTGTACTCTTTGCGGTTGAGTTCGCACTTATCACGACCGCAGTGGGGACCATGTTCGGTCTCTTCCGGAGTGGCGAGCGCAAATCGCTCGGTACGGTATTCGGTCGAACCGTGCTCGCCATGGGCGTCGGCGTCCCGATCTGCTATGTGATCTTTGGATTGGCGCCCCAAGGGACCGGGCCGCGAGCGGTGCTTCCGTACGCCGCGCTGTTTACGGTGTCCCTGGTCATTTTGGTTCGCCCGATCCTGATGGCGGCGCTGGCCAGCAGCCTGAGTGCGCGCAGAACGCTCATCATCGGCACCGGACCGGACGCGCTGGCGGTCGAGGACCTGATCGAAAAGCATGGTCCCCGCGGCGCCATCGTGGTGGGTTTCTTCCCAGCCGGTCCACAAAACGAGTCGCCCGACGGCAGTGTTGCTGGTCGCGCACCGACCTTTCCTCCCGACCTGAAACTGCAAGCGATTGTCGAGCGCTTTCGGGTCAATGAAGTCATCGTCGCTGCGCGCGAGCAGCGGGGCGGCGCGCTGCCGATGGACGACTTGCTCGAGTGCCGCGTCGCGGGTATCCCCGTCTGTGACCTCTCAGCCTTCTACGAGCGAGTGCGTGGAGAGGTGCCAGTCGATTCGCTGAAGGCCAGCTGGCTGATCTACGGGGAGGGGTTCGTCCAGAGCCCGCTACGCCGACTCAGCAAGCGCGTGTTCGACCTGACGGCGGCGACGGTATTGCTCGTCCTTGCACTGCCGGTGCTGGTCCTGGCGATCCTGGCGATCTTCCTTGAGAGCGGGCTGCCGATTTTCTTCACCCAGGAGCGTGTCGGTCGCGGGGGGCGCCGATTCAAGGTGCTCAAGTTGAGGTCAATGCGGCAGAACGCTGAGGGCGACGGTGTCGCGCGCTGGGCCCAACGCTCGGACTCAAGGGTGACGCGGGTGGGCCGCGTGCTGCGGAAATTGCGAATCGATGAACTTCCCCAACTCGTCAACGTGCTCAACGGCGACATGAGCCTGGTCGGTCCACGCCCGGAACGTCCGATCTTTGTCGACACACTACGAGAACAGGTGCGCTTCTACGAGCTCCGCCACAGCGTGAAGCCCGGGATCACTGGCTGGGCGCAGATCCGGTATTCCTACGGGGCTTCGGTCGACGATGCACAGCGCAAGCTTCAGTTCGACCTTTTTTACGTCAAGAACAACTCCCTGGTCCTCGACTTGCTGATCCTTGCCGAAACAGTTCGGGTCGTGCTGTTCGGGGAAGGAGCGCAGTAGCCCTGGTGGCTCGCTCCGGGCCATTCATGCCGTCCGGCGGCCTGCTATGCCGGCTAGACGCGCATTGCGCAATGCATCATTGGCACTCCTTCTGTAATAGACTGAAATTTCGGCTGAGCGTGTCGTCCTGCGCTGCGCCCGCCATACCAATCATCCAATGGAGGTTGATCCCATGAGGCAGCCAATTGACTTCATTCGCATCGTGCTGTCCGTCGCACTTGCGATGCTGCTCGCCGCCTGCTCGTCGAACTCCTACCCGCCCGCGCCGTCGTCATCGGCCACGTCGGACTATAAGTACCTGATTGGTCCACTGGATGTAGTCAACATCATTGTCTGGCGCAATCCGGAACTGTCGATGGCAGTGCCGGTGCGGCCCGACGGACGAATCAACACTCCGCTGGTCGAAGACGTCCCGGCGCTGGGCAAGAACCCTGCGGAACTCGCCCGTGAACTCGAGAAGGCGCTGTCGAAGTTCATCCGCGACCCCGTGGTCACGGTCATCGTGAACAACTTCAATGGGCCAACGACCGAGCAGATTCGCATAATCGGCGAGGCCGCAAAACCGCAAGCCGTCGCTTACCGACAGGACATGACGCTGCTCGACGTGATGATCGTCGTCGGCGGATTGACCGATTTTGCGGATGGCAACAAGTCCGTGCTGATTCGCGGTGCGGAGAACGGCAAGCAATACAGCGTGCGCCTTCGCGACCTGGTACGGCGCGGAGATATCTCGGCCAACGTGGACATGCGGCCCGGCGATATTTTGATCATCCCTCAGAGCTGGTTCTGAGCCGCACATTGGTCAATGGTCTGCTGACCTTTAAGTGGTAGAGGAAAGATGGACGAGCTGATGCATCAGGTGATGACGGCGCTGCGAGGCATGTGGCGTCGGCGTTGGATCGGTCTGGCCGTAGCGTGGGCGGTGGCAGTGATCGGGGCGATCGTGCTTCTGCGAATTCCCGACCGTTACGAGGCCACCGCACGGGTGTACGTCGATACGCAGACGGTGTTGAAACCGCTGATGGCAGGGTTGGCGGTGCAGCCCAACGTGAATGAGCAAATTTCGATGCTGGCGCGTACGCTGATCGCGCGCCCGAACGTGGAAAAGATCATTCGGAGTGCTGATCTCGACGTGGCGGCGACGACGCAAATCGAGAAAGACAGGCTGGTGGATTCGGTCAGCCAGCGGATCAAGTTCCTGGGGGTCGGGCGGGAGAACATCTACAGCATCTCCTACCAGGACGTGAATCCCGACCGTGCCAAGCGTGTTGTCCAGGACCTACTGTCGCTTTTCGTGGAGTCCGGGGTCGGGGACAAGCGGCGCGACAACGAAGCAGCCCGGCGCTTCATCGACGAGCAGATCAAGGGCTACGAGAAGAAGCTCGAGGAGGCCGAGAGCCGCGTCAAAGACTTCAAGATCAAGAACGTCGGCTTCACCAGCAACACAGGTCAGGATTACTTCACGCGGGTGAACACCGTTGCAGACGAAGTGCAGAAACTGCGGCTTGAACTTCGCGCGGCCGAAGAATCGAGGGACGCACTCAAACGCGAGTTGGTCGGCGAGGATCCGATCCTTCTTCCCGACACTGCATCGTCGGGCGGCGCCGGCTCGACCTCCGAGTTCGACACGCGTATTCGCGAGCAGAACAAGCTCCTGGATGAATTGATGCGTCGCTATACCGACCAGCATCCGGATGTCGTCACGACCAAGCGCCTGATAGCTTCGCTCGAAGAACAGAAGAAGCAGGAACTCGAAGCTCGCCGCAAGTCCGCCGCGCAGAATCCAGCGACGTTTTCCCCGTCCACGAACCCTGTCTTCCAGCAGATCAAGATTTCCCTTGCCGACGCCGAGGCGAACGTCGCAGCTCTGCGTGCACGCGTCACTGAAGGCGAGGCACGCTTGGCACAGCTCAAGGCGGTGGCCGGACGCGCGCCGCAGGTGGAAGCGGAGTTGGCACAACTCAACCGCGATTACGACGTATTGCGAAAGAACTACGACCAACTCGCAACTCGGCGCGAATCTGCTTCGATGGCGCAGGACGTGGATAGCCAGTTGAGCATGGCCGAGTTTCGCGTCATCGATCCGCCGCGTATTTCCCCGAAGGCGGTGTTTCCGAACCGGCTGGCCCTTGTGCCCGTGGTGCTGCTGCTCGCCCTCGCTGCCGGAATGGCGGTGAGCTTGGCGGTGTCGCAGATCGTGCCGACTTTTCACGATGCAAGGCAGCTGCGCTCGGCATCGAAGCGCGCGGTGCTGGGAACCATTTCGCTGCAGGCAACGCAGCCGATCATTCATAAGCAGCGGCGGGCCAATCTGGCCTTTGGGGGCGGTGTTGCAAGCTTGCTGGCTCTCTATGCGACCTGGATCACCTGGGTTGCCCTGGCGGCTCGATCCTGAGGGAAACCGAACGTGAGCACGATTGAACAGGCCGCAAGGCGACTTGAACAGCTGAGGAAGTCGGGTGTCGAGATCAGCGACGGCTCAGCGAGCGAACCAGCGCAGGCAGCGACGGAGAAGCCGGTGTCCGAGGCGGTGCCGTTGCGTGTCGCGAAGGAACTGGAAGCACGTTCCGCGGTGGGTGCCGAGGGCGGCAGCACGGCGTCTTCGACCACAGTGCCGGTCACGGCCGATGCCCGACCGACCGCGGCGGCGTTCGAGCGGTCGACCGGTGCCGAGCATCAGCATGTCGAAATTGACCTCGCAAGGCTCTCCGCCAGCGGGTACATCACGCCGCAGTCCCCGCGATCGCGGCTTGCCGAGGAGTTCCGGGTCATCAAGCGCCCCCTTCTGAACAATGCCCGGGGAAAGTCGGTCTCGCCCGTGCTCAATGCGAATCGCATCATGGTCACAAGCGCGATGCCGGGTGAGGGCAAGACCTACGTGTCCGTGAACCTTGCCATGAGCCTTGTAATGGAGCTGGATACTCGGGTCTTGCTGGTAGATGCCGACGCCTCGCGACCGGCGGTACTGGAGCGCCTGGGGCTCCCTGGCTCAAAGGGGCTCCTGGATCTGCTCGTGAATCCGACGCTATCGCTCGATGAAGTCGTGCTCTCGACCAACGTGGATCGCCTTTCGATCCTTCCGGCGGGTACTCCCCAGGCCCAGTCAACAGAACTATTGGGTAGCGAGGCCATGGGTCGGCTGGTGGATCAGCTGACCGCTCGCGATCCGCGACTCTTGATTTTATTTGACACGCCGCCGCTGCTGTCGGCGTCGGAGGCGCGGGTGCTGGCGGCGCACATGGGACAGGTGATCGTCGTCATCGCCGCCGACGACACTCCCCAGGGAACCGTGGCGGAGGCCCTTTCGACGGTTGAGAACTGTCCCGTCGTGCTGACGCTTCTCAACCGCGTGTCTGTCTCCGAGCGTGGCCATTACTACGGGTCGTACGGAGCGCACGCCCACTGAATTGCGAAAGCGCCCCGGCAAACCATGGACTCACCGACAGTTCGCCGACGCAGTGGTCCCAGGGCGCTGATCCAAGGTGCTTCGCTGGCGCCGCTGGTCGCTGTATTCGCCGCCGGATGGCTGCAGTCTGCGATCGCGCAGACGTTGCCCACCGGGGCCGGCTTGAGAATAGGCGACGGGACAATTCCGCTCGACTCTCCGAGGCGTGGAGTGGACGGGTGGGCGACAGAAGCGAGTTTCACCGCACTGGGGACGCTGACCAACAATGCCAACTATGGCGCTTCGAGTACGCGCCAGGGCGACCTGATCCTCGAGTTCATTCCGGCCTTGGCCTTCAACCGCGAAGGGGGTCGTCTGAGGGTCAACGGCACCGTTGCGCTCAACTTCCTCGGCTACGTCGACGGCACGCAGGTCAGCAGCATCCTGCCCAACGCCGATATCCGGGCGAATCTTGAAGCGATCGACAACTTCTTCTTCGTCGATGCTTCGCTGTTCGCTGGGCAATCCGTACTGAACCCGTTCCTGCCGAGTTCCGCGTCCTCATCGACCAATAACCTGTACACCTCAA
>Ga0316600_10001214_pt1 | contig 11890 bp, 10 predicted proteins | sample OWC_soil_day5_CT_FD_207652 | JGI IMG/M metagenome (GOLD analysis project Ga0316600, IMG submission 207652) | Wetland soil microbial communities from Old Woman Creek delta, Ohio, United States - OWC_soil_day5_CT | ecosystem: Environmental > Terrestrial > Soil > Wetlands | place: USA: Ohio...
GATCTCGAGCAGGGCATCGGTGCGCTCGAGACCCTGCTGCTCGACAAGGCCAACTACCTGGCCTTCTCGAGCGGCGACGGCGCCTGCCTGGGCTGCTCCGAGAAGACCGTGATCCACCTGTTCACGGCCACCGTCGAGGCGCTCATGCAGCCGCGCGTCGCCCGCCACGTGGCGCGCCTCGAGGAGCTCATCGCGGCGCTCGAGAAGCACATCCAGATGAAGCTGGTGGCCGGGGTCGACGTCTCCGATCCCGCCGCCATGGCGCGGGTGGTCAACGAGACCGGCGACCGCGACCTGACGCTCGCGGGCATCGCCGAGCGCCTGGAGGCGTCGCGCGGCAGCGAGCCGATCGACCCCGACTGGCTGCGGCGCACGAGCCAGCTGCTGGCGCGGCTCAAGGACCTGCGCTGGAAGTACGCCGAGGGCACCCACGGCCGCGGCCGCTCGCGCATGGGCATGGTCAACTCGACCGGCTGCACCTCGGTGTGGGGCTCGACCTGGCCCTTCAATCCCTACCCGTTCCCGTGGACGAACCACCTCTTCCAGGACTCGACCTCGATGGCGATGGGCATCTTCGAGGGTCACATGGCGCGGATGGCGGACGGCTTCAAGGCGATCCGCATCGCCGAGCTCGAGCTCGCCGGCAAGTACGATCCGGCGCGCGACGACGAGTTCTTCACCTACTTCGACTGGCACCAGTTCGACGACGACGAGTGGGACCTCTGCCCGCCGGTGGTCGCGGTGGGCGGCGACGGCGCCATGTATGACATCGGGTTCCAGAACCTGTCGCGCCTGATGGCGTCGGGCAAGCCGGTCAAGGTGCTGGTGGTCGACACCCAGGTCTACTCCAACACCGGAGGCCAGGCCTGCACCTCCGGATTCATCGGACAGATCTCGGACATGGCGCAGTTCGGCAAGGTCTGGAAGGGCAAGCCCGAGCCGCGCAAGGAGATCGGCCTGATCGGCATGGCGCACCGCACGACCTACGTCATGCAGAGCACCATCGCCTTCCCGAAGCACATGATCGAGGGCTTCATCCGCGGCCTCAAGGCGCGGCGCCCGGCGCTGTTCAACCTCTACAGCTCCTGCCAGCCCGAGCACGGCATCGGCGACGACATGAGCTCGAAGCAGGCCAAGCTGGTGGTCGAGTCGCGCGCCTATCCGCTCTTCCGCTACGACCCGGACGCCGGCAAGACCGCCGCCGAGTGCTTCGACCTCGAGGGCAACCCGGCGCTCGACCAGGAATGGCCGAGCTACCTGCTGCGCTACCTCGCCGGCACGCGCGAGAAGGAGATGGAGCTGCCGATGACGTTCGCGGACTTCGCGGTCACCGAGGCGAGGTTCCGCAAGCACTTCCGGATCGCGCCGCAGGACACCTGGAACGAGAGCATGGTCGCCCTCTCCGAGTTCCTGACTCTGGCGCCCGAGGAGCGCGACGGCAAGTTCCCGTTCGTCTGGTCGGTGGACCGCAAGAACCAGCTCTCGCGCCTTCTCGTCGACCGCACCATGGTCGAGTCGTGCGAGGAACGCAGGGACTTCTGGATCCTGCTGCGCGCGCTGGCCGGAGTGGAGAAGCCCGCGCCCCCGCGCGAGCAGATCGAAGCCGAGGTGCGGCGGGAGGTCGTGGGCCGGATCGCCTCCGGCCTGATGAACCTCGCCACCGGATCGGGCGAGGCGGGCCTGGCGGCGGCCCTGGTCGCCGCCCCGGCTGCGGCCGCTCCCGGCGCCGTCGCGGCGCCCGCGGGCGACTACCTGGCGCCCTGGCTCGAGTCCGAGAAGTGCACGGCCTGCGACGAGTGCACGAACCTGAACCCGAAGATCTTCGCCTACGGCCCGGGCAAGAAGGCGTTCATCAAGGACGCCGCCGCCGGCCCCTACTCCGACCTGGTCAAGGCGGCCGAGCGCTGCACCGCCTCGGTCATCCACCCGGGCCTGCCGCGCGACCGCGGCTCCAAGGATGTCGAGAAGTGGATCGCCCGCGCGAGGAAGTACAACTGAGGGAGGCCGGGCGCGGATGCGACTGCTGGGCCTGAGGAGCTTCCGCCACGGGGTCCACCCCCCGGAGGCGAAGGACGAGACGAGCGGGCTGCCGATCCGGCAGTTCCCGTTCGCTCCCCTCCTGGTCGTGCCGCTCTCCCAGCACGCCGGCAAGCCCTCGATCCCGGTCGTGCGCGAGGGCCAGGAGGTGGCGCGCGGGGAGCGCATCGCCCGGCCGGACGGGGACCTCTCGGTGGCGATGCACGCGCCGGCGTCGGGCGTGGTGCGCAGGATCGCGCTCGCGCCGTCGATCGGCGGCCGCATGACGGCCGCCGTCTACCTGGAGCCCTTCCCGGGCTCGACCCAGGAGGTGATCCCCGGCCGGCCGTGCCCGCTCGACTCCGCCACGCCCGAGGAGATCCTCGCCGCGATCCAGGAGGCGGGCGTGGTCGGCCTGGGCGGCGCGGCGTTCCCGACCCACTTCAAGCTGCGCGTGCCCGCGGGCAAGTCGGTCGACACCCTGGTCGTCAACGGCGCGGAGTGCGAGCCGTTCCTGACCACCGACCACCGGGTGATGCTCGAGCAGCGCGAGGACCTGTTCACCGGAATCCGCTACCTGATCAAGGCCACCGGCGCGCCGCGCGTGATCGTCGGCGTCGAGGAGAACAAGCCGGACGCCGCCGCGCACCTGCGCGCCGGCGTGCCGCCCGACCTCGCGCTCGAGGTCGAGCTGCTGCGCGTCAAGTACCCGCAGGGCGCCGAGAAGATGCTGATCACGGCGCTGCTCGGACGCGAGGTGCCCTCGGGCGGCCTGCCGGTGGACGTGCATGCGCTGGTGATCAACGTCGCCACCGCGGCCGAGATCGGGCGGCTGCTGCCGCTGGGCCGCGGCATCCAGGAGCGCGTGGTCACGGTCACCGGCCCGGCGGTGAAGAAGAAGGGCAACTACCGGATCCCGATCGGCACGCCGCTGCGCTTCGTGCTCGAGACGGTCGGGGTCGAGCAGAGCGAGCTCAACCGCGTCTTCCTGGGTGGGCCGATGATGGGCCAGGCGGCGTCGAGCCTCGACATCCCGCTCACCAAGGGCACCTCGGGCGTGGTCGCCTTCACCGAGGAGCTGGCCGAGAAGACCCACCTCCAGGTCTGGCCCTGCATCCGCTGCGGCTACTGCCTCGACGCCTGCCCGATCTTCCTGAATCCCTCCCAGCTCGGCCTGCTGGCGCGCAACGAGGAGTGGGAGCGCATGGCCGGCGAGCAGAACCTCTTCGACTGCTTCGAGTGCGGCTCCTGCTCGTTCGTCTGCCCCGCGCACATCCCGCTCGTCCAGCAGTTCCGCATGGCCAAGGCGATGGTGCGCAAGCGGGGTGCCGCGTGAAGGGACGCCTCGCGCGCACGCTCGAGATCCGCACCTCGCCGCACATCGTGAGCGGCTACTCGGTCGACACCATCATGTTCAACGTCGTGGTGGCGCTGGCGCCGGCGACCGTGTTCGCGCTCTACGCCTTCGGCTGGGCGGCGGCGGCAGTGCTGGTGACCGCGATCGCCTCGTGCGTCCTGGCCGAGCACCTGGTCTGCCGCGCCACCGGGCGCGCGACCACGGTCGGCGACTGGTCGGCGGCGGTGACCGGCCTGCTCTTCGGGCTGACGCTGCCCTCGAGCCTGCCGCTGTGGATGGTGGTGGTGGGCAGCGCGGTGAGCATCCTGCTCGGCAAGCTCCTGTTCGGCGGCCTCGGCCGCAACCCGTTCAACCCGGCCCTGGTCGGCCGCGCGGTGCTCCAGGCCACGTTCCCGGTGCCGATGACCACCTGGGTGGTGCCGTTCGCGGCCGATCGCTTCGCGCGCCTGCCCTCCTCGACGCTCGCCGCGCCCTTCCTCCAGCCTCTCTACGACGCGGCCAGCTCGGCGACGCCGCTCTCGGCCTGGAAGTTCGGGCACCAGGCGACCGGGACGCGCGAGCTCGCGCTCGGCCTGGTGGGCGGCTCGACCGGCGAGACGAGCGCGGTGCTGCTGCTCGCCGGCGCGGCCTACCTGGTGGCGCGCAACATGATGGGCTGGCGCACGCCGGCGGCGATCTTCGCCGCGGTGGCGGCGCTCTCCGGCGCCCTGCACCTCGCCAATCCGGAGCGCTACGCCTCGCCCGCCTTCATGCTCTTCGCCGGCGGGCTGATGCTCGGCGCCCTGTTCATGGCCACCGACATGGTGACCTCGCCGATCACCCACGCCGGGTGCTGGGCCTACGGCGCCCTGATCGGCGTCCTGGTGGTGGCGATCCGCGCCTGGGGCGGCATGCCCGAGGGCGTGATGTACGCGATCCTGATCGGCAACGCGATGGCGCCCCACCTCGACCGGCTGTTCCGGCCGCGCGTCTACGGCGCGGTGCCGCGGCGGCCGGTGGAGGCCGGAAGGTGAGCGCGAACGGGGCGGGCGGCGCCGCGCCGGCGATGGCCCCGGCTCCCTCTGCGGCCTGGCCGATGATCCGCGCCATGGTCGGCATCGGCGTGGTGTGCGGCGTCGCCATCGTCGCCGCCTTCCAACTCACCCGTCCGGTGATCGAGCGCAAGCGCGCCGAGGCGCTGCGCGCGGCGGTCTTCCAGGTCCTGCCCGGCGCCGCCACGAGCCGGACCTACAAGCTCGAGGAGAGCGGCGCCTTCACTCCGCTCGAAGGCAAGGCCGAAGGCGCTCGCCTGGTCTATGCCGCCTACGATGCCGAAGGGCGCCTGCTGGGCGTCGCCATCGAGGCGGCGGGCATGGGTTACCAGGACACCATCCGCGTCCTCTACGGCTACGCGCCCGAGCGCCGGGCGGTCGTCGGCTTCCGCGTGCTCGAGACGCGCGAGACCCCCGGTCTGGGCGACAAGATCGACGTCGACCCCGAGTTCCTGGCCAACTTCGAGGCGCTCGACGTGGCCCTGGCCGACGATCGCCAGTCGCTCGCGCATCCGATCGAGCTGGTCAAGAAAGGCGAGAAGACCCAGAAGTGGCAGATCGACGCCATCACCGGCGCCACGGTCTCCTCGCGCGCGGTGGCCAACATCCTGCGCGAGAGCACCGCCTTCTGGATGCCGAGGATCGAGCCCCGGGTCGAGGACTTCCGGGCGGGAGGCGCGCCGTGAGCACGCTGGTCCAGATCGGCAAGAGCGGGGAGCCCACCGCCACGGACGACTTCCTCAAAGGGCTCTGGCGCGACAACCCGGTGCTCGTGCAGGTGCTCGGCACCTGCCCGACCCTGGCGGTCACCAATACCGCGCGCAACGCGATCGCGATGGGCCTGGCGACCCTGGTCGTGCTGGTCGCCTCCAACGCCCTGATCGCCTCGATCCGCAAGATCGTGCCCAAGCAGGTGCGCATCGCCAGCTACATCCTGGTCATCGCCTCGCTGGTCACCATCGTCGACTATGGCATCCAGGCGATCAGCCTCGAGGTCCACAAGGCGCTCGGCGCCTTCATCGCCCTGATCGTGGTCAACTGCATCATCCTCGGCCGCGCCGAGGCCTTCGCCTCGAAGAACACGGTAGTGCGCTCGCTGCTCGACGGCCTCGGCATGGGTTTCGGCTTCTGCATCACGCTGCTGCTGCTCGGCGTCGTGCGCGAGGTGCTGGGCAGCGGCGCGCTGTTCGGCGTCGAGCTGTTCGGCCCGCGCTTCCAGGACTGGGTCATCCTGGTGCTGCCGAGCGGCGGCTTCTTCACCTTCGCGGCCTGGCTCCTGTTCTTCAACTGGTGGAAGCAGCGTCGCGCGGCGCGCGCCGCGGGAGGAGGCGCGCGATGAGCGACCAGCCGCTCTGGACCGTATTCCTCAACGCCAGCCTGATCAACAACTTCGTGCTCGCCTACTTCCTCGGCATCTGTCCCTTCCTGGGCGTGTCGAACAAGATCGGGACGGCGGTGCGCATGGGCGCCGCGGTGACCTTCGTGATGCTCATCACCTCGGTCTTCGTGACCGGCATCAACTGGCTGCTGGCGGCGATCGACGCGCCCTACCTGGCGCTGATCTCGTTCATCGCGGTGATCGCCTCGGCGGTCCAGCTGGTCGAGATGTTCATCAAGAAGACGAGCCCGGCACTGTTCCGCGCCCTGGGCATCTTCCTGCCGCTGATCACCACCAACTGCGCCATCCTGGCGCTCGCCCTGTTCCAGACCAACCGCGGCTACGGCTTCGTGCAGGGCATCGCCTTCGCGCTCGGCGGCGGCATCGGGTTCACCCTCGCGCTGGTCCTGATGGCCGGCGTGCGCGAACGGCTGGAGTTGCTCGACATGCCGCAGGTCGTGCGGGGTACCGCCCTGGCGCTGGCGCTCGCCGGCATCCTGTCGGTCGCTTTCATGGGCTTCGCCGGACTGGGGGGTTGAGAGGATGCTGACCTCCTACGCGGTGGGCGTCGCGGTGCTGGTCGCGCTCGTCCTCGCCTGGGCGGGGGTCCAGAGCCTGTGGCGCAACTCGTTCCCCGAGGCCGCGCCGGGCGGCGACGCCCTGGCCGGGCGCCTCGGTTGTCATGGCTGCGGTTCCTGCACCAACGATTGCGAGAGCCAGCCGACGGAGAAATCCGGGCCGGCCCGGGAGGAGAAGTCATGAGCGAAGCGGTCCGTCACCTCGAGCAGGAGTACGACACCGAGGTCCGTTTCCGCGCCGTGGTGGTGTCGAGCGAGCGCATCACGCCCGAGGCGTCGAGCGAGGAGGTGCGCGAGCTCGTGCTCGACGTGGAGCGGCCCGACTTCCCCTACCGGGTCGGGCAGAGCATCGGCGTGCTGGCCCCGGGCGCCGCGGAGTTCGGCAAGTCGCATCACTACCGCCTCTACAGCGTCGCCGACCTGCCCGAACGGGGCGAGTCCGGGCGGCCGCTGGTCAAGATCGCGGTGCGGCGCTGCAGCTATGTCGACGACTACAGCGGCGAGCGCTACCCGGGGGTGGCTTCCAACTACCTGTGCGACCGCCGGCCGGGCGACGTGATCACGATCACCGGCCCGTTCGGGCTCGCCTTCGAGGTCCCCGAGGAGAAGGACGCCGACCTGATCCTGATCGGCAGCGGCACCGGCATCGCGCCCTTCCGGGCCCTGGTCAAGCACCTCTACCGCGACGTTCCCGACTGGAAGGGGCGCGTGCTGCTCTTCCACGGCGCCAGGAGCGGACTCGAGCTGCTCTACATGAACGACGCCAAGGACGACTTCGCCCAGTACTACGACCGCGAGACCTTCGAGGCGTTCAAGGCGCTCTCGCCGCGCCCGAGCTGGGCGGACCCGATCGCCTGGGACCTGGCGATCGAGGCGCGCGGCGAGGAGGTCTGGGACCTGCTGGGCAAGCCGAAGACCTACGTCTACCTGGCCGGCCTCGAGAAGATGCGCGACGAGCTGGACCGGGTCTTCGCGCGCCTGGCGGGCTCGCCCGAGAAGTGGCGCCGGCGCAAGGCCGAGCTCGAGGCGGGCGGGCGCTGGGTCGAGCTGCTCTACTGAGCGTCCCGGTCGGGGCCGCCGGAGCGCGCCCGGGGTTCGTTCAGCGCAGGTGGACGGCGAGGCCGTCCAGGAACATCTGCACCGCGAGCGCCACCAGCAGCAGACCCGCCAGCCGCTCGAAGGCCACCAGGCCGCGCTCGCCGAGCGCGCGGTGGAGGAGCGGCGAGGCGAGCAGGATGAGCGACGAGGCGAGCCAGGCCGCGCCGAGCGCCGCGGCGAGCAGCCCCGGCCGCGCGCCCTCCTGGCCGGCGAGCAGCAGCAGGGTGGCGAGCGCCGACGGCCCGGCCACGAGCGGGATGGCGAGCGGCACCACGAACGGCTCGCCGGCGTCCGCCTCCCCGGCGCCGCCCGGCGGCGGGAAGAGCATGCGCAGCGAGATCAGGAAGAGCACGATGCCGCCCGCGATCGAGATCGACTCCTCGCGGATGCCGAGCAGGCCGACCACCGAGCGCCCGAAGAAGAGGAAGGCGAGCAGGGCGACGAGGGCGATCACCAGCTCGCGCACCAGGACGCGCGTGCGCCGCGCGGGCGCGACGCGGGAGAGCGCCGAGACGAAGAGCGGCACGTTGCCCAGCGGGTCCATGACCAGGAACAGCAGGATGGCGGCGGAGGAGAAGGTCATGGCGGAGAAGGTCCGGCCTATCCGGTCAACCCGCGCCGGGCGCGGCGGCGGCTAGCGCGCCGTCACCGGCTGCGGCACGTGCTGCGCCACGGTGAGCGCCTGGTCGAGGTCGGCGAGCAGGTCGCGCTCGTCCTCGCAGCCGACCGCCAGACGCACGAGGTCGTCCCGGATGCCCGCCGCCTCGCGCTCGGCGCGCGGCAGGCCGGCGTGGGTCATCGAGGCGGGGTGCTCGACCAGCGTCTCGACGCCGCCCAGGCTGACCGCGAGGGTGGCCAGGCGCAGGCTCTCGATGAAGCGCTTGGCGGCCGGGAAGCCGCCCTCGACGCCGAAGGAGAGCACCGCCCCCGGGCCGGCCATCTGGCGGCTGGCGAGCTCGTGCTGCGGGTGCGAGGCGAGGCCGGGGTAGCGCACCCAGGAGACGCGCGGATCGGCCTCGAGCCAGGCCGCGATCGTCTGCGCGTTGGCCTGGGCGCGCGCCAGCCGTAGCGCCAGCGTCTTGACGCCGCGCAGCACGAGCCAGGCCTGGTGCGGGTCCATGGTGCCGCCCAGCGTCTGGTGCACCTTGCGCAGGCGCGCGAGCAGCTGCGGGTCGCGCGCCACGATCATGCCCGCGACCACGTCGGTGTGGCCGTTGATGAACTTGGTCAGGCTGTGCACGACCAGGTCCGCGCCCAGCTCGAGTGGCCGCTGCAGCAGGGGCGAGGCGAAGGTGTTGTCCACCACCATCAGGGCGCCGTGGGCGCGCGCGATGCGCGCGCAGCCCTCGAGGTCGGTGACCGCCAGGGTCGGGTTGGACGGGCTCTCGACGTAGAGCATGCGTGTTCCGGGCCGCATCGCGGCCTCGACGCGCGCGAGGTCCGTGGTGTCGACGAAGGTCGCGGACACGCCGTAGCGGGAGTACTCGGTCTCGAGCACGAGTCGCGACGGCCCGTAGAGCGCGTCGGTGGCGACCACGTGCGCGCCCGAGCCGAGCAGGGCGAGGTAGACGGCGTTGACCGCCGCCATGCCGGTGGCGGCGCCGAGCGCGCCGCAGCCGCCCTCGAGGTCGGCGACGCAGGCCTCGAGCGCCGCCACGGTCGGGTTGCCGAGCCGGGTGTACTTGCAGCCCGGGTCGGCGCCCGAGAAGCGCGCCGCGCCCTGGTCGGCGTCGGTGAAGGCGAAGGTCGAGGTCTGGTAGATGGGCGTGGAGACCGCGCCGGTGGCGGCGTCGGGATGCTGCCCGGCGTGGATCACGCGGGTGGAGAGGTGGCGCTTCGGGGCGTCGCTCATGGGCTCCCTCGGGGACGGACGGGCCGACCGGTGCCAGCGGGAGAATGCTAGCAACCGCGCGTCGCCTGCCGCCCGCGCGGGCGGGTAGTATCGGGGCCGACCCCCGGGAGATCCCCCATGCCGACCCGCCCCGACCCGCGCCCGAATCCGCTCTTCGAGCTGCCGCGCCTGGGGCAGTCGGTCTGGCTCGACTACATCCGCCGCCGCATGCTCGACGACGGCGAGCTCGCCCGCCTGGCGCGCGAGGACGGCGTCTCCGGCGTGACCTCGAATCCGGCGATCTTCGAGAAGGCGATCGCCTCCGGGGACGAGTACACGGCACAGATCCTCGACGTGGCGCCCGGAGCGGGAGGGGACGCCAAGCGCATCTTCGAGGCGCTCGCGGTCGAGGACATCCGGCGCGCGGCCGACGTCCTGGCCCCGGCCTGGCGCGCCAGCGGCGGCGCCGACGGCTTCGTCAGCCTCGAGGTCGCGCCGGCGCTCGCGCGCGACGCCGGTGCCACGGTGGCCGAAGCGCGCCGACTCTGGGCGGCGGTCGGGCGCCCCAACCTGATGATCAAGGTCCCGGGCACGCCCGAGTGCGTGCCGGCCGTGCGCGAGCTGCTCGCCGGTGGCATCAACGTCAACGTCACGCTGCTGTTCGCGCGCTCGGCCTACGCGGCGGTCGCCGAGGCGCACCTCGCGGCGCTCGAGGCGCGCGCCGCGCGCGGCGAGGCGGTGGACGGCGTCGCCTCGGTGGCGAGCTTCTTCGTCTCGCGCATCGACACCCTGGTCGACCGCCGGCTCGAGGAACGCGCCGCCGCGGGGTCGCCGGCCGAGCGCGCGCTCGCCCTGCACCTGCGCGGCCGCGTCGCGATCGCCAACGCGAAGCTCGCCTACCGCCACTACCAGGAGCTCGTCGCCAGCGCGCGCTGGCGGCGCCTGGCGGGAGCCGGAGCGCGCCCGCAGCGCCTGCTCTGGGCGTCGACCAGCACCAAGAACCCGGCCTACCGGGACACCCTCTACGTCGAAGAGCTGATCGGCCCCGACACGGTCAACACGATGCCGCCCGAGACGCTCGAGGCGTTCCGGGACCACGGCGTCGCGCACGTCACCCTGACCCAGGACCTCGGCGACGCCGAGCGGGTGCTCTCCGACCTGGCCGACCTCGGGATCTCGCTCGACGGGGCCACGGACGAGCTGCTCGAGGAGGGCATCCGCAAGTTCGTGGAGCCGTTCGACCAGCTGCTCGGCGTGGTGGCGGCGCGCGCGCGCGAGCTCGCGCGGCGCCGCGCCTGAGGCCGGAGTAGGAGCGGGAGCGGCGATGGCGGCGCGAGCGGGGGGACGTCCATGAGGCCGAGGCTGCCCGCCTCGGTCGCCGCCGCGCAGCGCCAGGCGCTCGCCTCCTGGCGTTTCCGCGACGGCACGCGGCGGCTGCTCGAGCGCGACGCCACGCTCTGGACGGGCGGCGACGAGGCGCGCTGGCTGGGCTGGCTCGACGCGCCGTCCGCCGCCGGCGCCGACCTGCCCCTGTGGAGCGAGCTCGCCGCCGACGCGCGCACGGGCGGCTTCCGCCACGCGCTCGTGCTCGGCATGGGCGGCTCGAGCCTGGCGCCCGAGGTGCAGCGCGCGGCGCTGCCGCGCGGCCCCGGCCATCCCGAGCTGCTGGTGCTCGACTCGATCCATCCGGACCAGGTGGCCGCGGTCGAGCGGCGCATCGATCCGGCCGCGACCCTCGTCGTGGTGGCCAGCAAGTCGGGCTCGACGCTCGAGCCGAACCTGCTCATGGAGCGCTTCTTCGAGGTGCTCTCCGGGGCGCTCGGCGCGGCGCGCGCCGCGCAGCGCTTCGTCGCCATCACCGACCCCGGCTCGGCGCTCGAGCGGCTCGCCCGCGCGCGCGGCTTCCGGCGCGTGGTACCCGGCGAGCCCTCGATCGGCGGGCGCTTCTCGGCGCTGTCGCCGTTCGGCCTGGTGCCGGCCGCGCTGCAGGGGATCCCGGTCGACGAGTGGCTGGCGCGCGCCGCCGCGCTCGCCGCCGCCTGCCGCGCCGACGACGCGCGGCACAACCCGGGCGTCGCGCTCGGCCTCCTGCTCGTCGCCGGGGTCGCCTGCGGGCGCGACAAGCTGACCCTCGTCGCGCACCCGGCGCTGGCGCCGCTCGGCGCCTGGCTCGAGCAGCTCGTCGCGGAGTCGACCGGCAAGGACGGGCGCGCGGTGCTGCCGTTCGAGGGCGAGCCGCTCGCCGCGCCCGAGGCCTACGGCGCCGACCGCCTGTTCGTGGCGATCCGGCTCGGGGGCGCGCTCGGCGAGGGCGACGAGGCCCACCTCGACGCGCTCGTCGCGGCCGGCCACCCGGTGGCGGAGATCGACGTCGCCTCGCCGCTCGACCTCGGCGCGGAGTTCTACCGCTGGGAGTTCGCCACCGCGGTCGCGGGCGCCGAGCTCGGCGTCCATCCGTTCGACCAGCCCGACGTCGAGTCGGCCAAGCTGGAGGCGCGGCGCCTGGCCGAGGAGGTGGAGCGCACCGGAGCGCTGCCCGTCGAGGTTCCCTTCTGGACGGGCGACGGCTGCGCGCTGTTCGCCCCGGAGGAGCAGGCGAAG
>Ga0316600_10001215_pt1 | contig 11889 bp, 6 predicted proteins | sample OWC_soil_day5_CT_FD_207652 | JGI IMG/M metagenome (GOLD analysis project Ga0316600, IMG submission 207652) | Wetland soil microbial communities from Old Woman Creek delta, Ohio, United States - OWC_soil_day5_CT | ecosystem: Environmental > Terrestrial > Soil > Wetlands | place: USA: Ohio...
CATAGCCGATCTCACCCAGTCTTTCCTTTGCCGCGTCCGTGAGCATCAGATCAATTCCCTTCTCTCTGAGATATCCTTTCATCCTGTTTACCTGGATATCCACAATCTGTTTAAGGAGGTCCTTGGAGAGAGGGTTGAAGATGATGATCTCATCAACCCTGTTGAGGAACTCAGGCTTGAAAAATGCCTTGAGATCGTTTATCACACTTTCTTTAAGCTCCTCATCATTGGATTTTCCCCAGTAGGCGGCCGGCCGTTTTTCGCGGTCAAGGAGAATATCCTGGATGTGTGTGCTCCCGATATTGGAGGTCATGATCACCACGGTGTTCCTGAAGTCAACGGTCCTCCCGTGGCCATCAGTAAGCCTTCCATCATCAAGGAGCTGCAAAAGGAGACTGAATACTTCAGGATGGGCCTTTTCCACCTCATCAAAGAGGATTACGGAATACGGCCTTCTCCTCACCGCCTCGGTGAGCTGGCCCCCTTCCTCATATCCCACGTAGCCGGGGGGCGCCCCTATCAGCCTCGATATGGTGTGCCTCTCCTGATATTCGGACATGTCGATCCGGTGCATCGCATTTTCATCATCAAACAGGAACTCAGCAAGTGCCTTGGCAAGCTCGGTCTTCCCCACACCAGTGGGTCCGAGAAAGATGAACGACCCAATAGGTCTGTTCATGTCCTGTATGCCTGCCCGTGCACGTCTCACCGAGTTGGCCACCGCAATGATGGCTTCATCCTGTCCCACAACCCTCTGCCTCAGTCTGTCTTCCATGTGGAGGAGTTTCTGAACCTCGCCCTCCATCATCCTTGAGACCGGGATCCCTGTCCACTTGGAAACGACCTCAGCAATATCCTCCTCATCCACCTCTTCCTTAAGCATCTTTCTTCTGGACTGTGCGTCCGCGAGTCTTTTGTTTTGCGTATCCAGGGCCTTCTGAAGCTCAAGGAGTTTTCCGTATCGAAGTTCAGCGGCCTTTGAAAGATCACCCTCCCGTTCTGCCTTTTCGGATTCTATCTTCGTCTTTTCGATCTGCTCCTTGACTTCCCTTATCTTTGCGATGATCTCCTTTTCGCTGAGCCATTGGGCCCTGAATTCATCTCTCTTTTCCTGGAGTTCTGCCATCTCTTTTCCAATCTTTTTTAACTTTTCCTGTGCGTCTTTTGAATTATCTTTCATCAATGCCTGTTTCTCTATTTCATACTGCCTCAGTTTCCGCTCGATCTCATCCAGCTCAACCGGCATTGAGTCTATCTCCATCCTGAGCTTTGATCCAGCCTCATCGATCAGGTCAATGGCCTTATCAGGAAGGAACCGGTCCGTGATGTACCGGTGGGACAGGACAGCGGCTGAGATGAGGGCCGAATCTTTTATCTTCACCCCGTGGTGAACCTCGTATCTCTCTTTAAGGCCCCTGAGGATAGAAATGGTATCCTCTACAGAAGGCTCCTTAATGTAGACAGGCTGGAATCTTCTCTCCAGGGCCGGGTCCTTTTCAATGTGCTTTCTGTATTCATCAAGGGTAGTGGCGCCCACGCATCTCAAATCACCTCTTGCCAAAGCCGGCTTCAGCATATTGGACGCGTCAATTGCGCCCTCTGCAGCCCCTGCACCCACAAGGGTGTGGAGCTCGTCAATAAACAGTATTATCTTCCCCTCCGCCTGTTCAATTTCCTTAAGGACCGCCTTCAGCCTTTCCTCAAATTCACCCCTGTATTTGGAGCCTGCCACAAGGGACCCCATGTCAAGGGCTACCACCCGCTTGTCCTTTAAGGTTTCCGGAACATCACCCGCCACGATTCTTTGGGCAAGCCCTTCTGCGATGGCGGTTTTGCCCACGCCCGGCTCTCCGATAAGGACCGGGTTGTTTTTCGTCCTTCGCGAAAGGACCTGTATGATTCTCCTTATCTCATCATCCCTTCCGATAACCGGGTCCAGTTTCGCCTTTTTCGCCAGGGCGGTGAGGTCCTTGCTATACCGTGAGAGGGCCTGATACTTGTCTTCCGGATTGGGGTCCGTGACGCGCTGTGCCCCCCGTATCTCTCTCATCACCTCCCGGGCTTTATCTGCCGAAACCCCAAATCTCCCCAGTAGTTCGGTGCATGGGCCACCAATAGTCAACAGGGCGAGGAAGAGATGTTCCACACTCACATATTCATCCGTGAGATGCTCTGCCTCCTTGAACGCCATTTCGAGCGTTTCCTTGAGCCTTTGAGATATGTAAAGCTGGCCAAGGGGAGTTGCACCCGTGACCTTGGGCAAGCGGTCTATCTCCTTTTCCACATCCAGTTGCAGCAGAGTAAGATCAACGTTCAATTTCTTGAGAATCTGGCAAGAGATTCCCTCTTCGTCCGAAAGCAGTGCCCAGAGAAGGTGCTCGGGCTGAAGTTCCTGATTGCCTTTCCTTTCAGCAAACCTCTGGGCCTCCTGCATCGCCTCCTGGCTCTTTATGGTCAATTTATCCATTCTCATACCCTTCTCCTCCTAGTCTTCAAAAAATAGTCTCTTCAATCTTTTCATAAAATCACTCCTGAGGTCGTCCTCCAGAAACTGCATCATCTCATCCATTTCATGCTGAAGAACCTCCAGCCGGTGCCTGAGCCTCAGGATTATGTCCACTCCCGCCCTGTTCACCCCCAACTCCCTCGTAAGCCTGATGATCATGGCCAGTCTTTCCACATCCTCCTGGGAGTAAACCCGGGTCCTTTTCGTCCTCTGGGGCATGACTAACCCCTCCCGCTCATAGAGCCTGAGGGTTTGGGGATGGACTCCCAGCATCTTCGAGACAACGCTGATCATGAATAAAGGTTGTTTTTTATCCTGTGATTTCATACTCTGCTCCCCGGGTCATCGGTTGAACAGCCTCTTTCTTGGATTTTCCTTATACGAGGCCTCAATCTCCTGTGCTGCTTCCCTTGCCTTATCACTCAAATCCTTGGGAACCGCTATCCGTACCGTCACATATTGATTGCCCCTTGTGGCGGTTTTCGGAGAGGTGAAGCCCTTTCCCGTAAGCTTGAACTTCTGGCCTCCCTGGGTCCCTGGAGGTATGGTCATTACCGCAACGCCGTCAATGGTGGGCACCTCGATCTTTGCCCCAAGGGCCGCCTCTCCAAAGGTGAGGGGAACATCCACATAAAGATCGCTGTCCTCCCTCTTAAATACAGGATGAGATTTTACGCTGATTTCGATATAGAGATCGCCTGTCGGGCCTCCTCCTATTCCGGCATTCCCCATGCCCTTAAGCTTCACCCGGGAACCCTCATCAACACCTGCGGGTATCTTTACTTTTACGGTCTCGGTTGAGGCTATTCTCCCCCTTCCTCCGCAGGCCCTGCATGGCTTTGTTATCCTTTTGCCGGTCCCCCGGCATTCAGGACAGGGCTGCTGCATCCTGAAAAAACCCTTTGATGACTGGAGCATACCGCTTCCCTTGCATTTGTGGCATGTGTCATAAGCCTCCGCACCGCTCCCGCGACACGATTGACATGCTGCCTCCCTGTTTATGTGTATCGTCCTATGGGTTCCGGTAAAGGCCTCTTCAAGGGAGACGGTAAGACCCATGAGCATGTCTTCACCCTTTGCGTGCTGGGCTTCCGCGCCCGGGGTCCTCCCGAAGAGGTTTCCAAATATGTCACCCATTCCGAATTCGAATATGTCTTCGTATCCCGGTCTTTTTGCCTCTTCATACCACGCACCGCCGCCTTCAAAGGGAGCCTTCCCAAAGCGGTCGTATTCCTCCCTTTTCTTTGCGTCGCTCAGAACTGTATATGCTTCATTGAGCTCCTTGAACTTTTTCTCTGAAGTTTTATCCCCAGGGTTCAGATCAGGGTGGTATTTGCGCGCCAGTTTTCTGAAAGCCTTCTTAATGTCATCCTTGGAGGCTTCCCTGCTCACTCCGAGTGTTTCATAGTAGTCATTTACTGCAGCAGGCATCTTCTTTGACCTCTTAATTTTCTATATTTCATATAATACCTATTGAGTCGGTTCTTGTCAACCATATTGAGCTGAGCAGTAACTATTTAACCACTAAGGTAATTTTAACACAGAACTATTTTCTGTCAAATCAGGTGGATTTTGAAGCAGTCTGCCAAATGTGCTGTCTCCAATTAGAAATACGTACTGCGGATTTCTTCCTGAAGTTCGCCTCAGTGGTATACTGAAGAAAGCTGAGGAGTATATTTCGTAATTGATGGCGAAGAATAATCTCTATACAGGACTGATAGCGGTTAAGGGGTCTCTCTTTTGTTCCCTATTTGGTTTCACATCTGAGGTTTGATCTCAAGGGAACCGATTCAGCACATTTCGCGTTGTGGTCTTTTTCATCATATCCGGCAGACCAGAAAAAAATGCTTAAAAAACGGCAAGAAATATATAGCAACTTTTTGGTGGGTTGTGAAATACTTACTACAGTGTTTGTCTGGGTTGGAGATTCAGCAAAATGCAAATGGGATAGGAATTCAATGGGAAAGACATTCATAGGGAATTTGTAGGCTGAGATTAGATATCATTACGGAGGATTTGCTACATGGAAAAATACAAAAGTGACATTAGTTTCTTTGCAACAACTGTTGTTTTATTTTTATTGATGTTCACAATTGTGCGAGTCCCGTATATATTAGCATCCGAAGAGGAACTATTCATAGGAACTTCATTTGGCACATTGACGGTTGATGGTGTGAGGATCAGTTTGAACCATTCCTATGCAATGAAACAGCACAATCTATTAAATGCGAGCAAGAAAGATGTTGTAATTCTCCTGACAGAGAAGCCTCTGCCAGAGAGTTTGGTGAAAGATATAGAAGACATTACACTGGCGGCACTAAACCATCATAACTTGGTATGTTTCAGAATCGACGAAACTGGTGAGCTTTACAATGCAATTTTCGATCATCCGTCGATCAAAGGTGACCGTCTCTCAATGTCAGGTTCTCGTGTCATAGAGTATTTCCCCAGAGTTTTTGAAAAAGATCGTATCGAGGGTCTCTTTAAATCGAAAAAAGAACAGGATATACGAGGACAAGCATACCAGATCAATGCAAAATTTAGCGCTCAAATCACGCCTTCCTCAGAGCTTCAGCCTTCAGAAACCAGGATTGCCGGCATCATAGATGATCTTGGGATGAACAAGATAGAGGCTTCAAAAAGGCCAAAGTCGGATTGGATAGAAGCAGAAAAAGCATTGTACAGAGACGTGCTGAAGAATCGTACATTCGATATCCTCATTATACCCTTTCAAGTACAGGCCTATGCAATCGATAGGCCTGGTAGATCATTAATGACCAGATATCTTGCAAGTCGTATTAAAGATGCAACAGATGAAAAGATACCCGATCCCACTCTGGTGGCCCGCGCTCTGGGACAAGACGCGAGATCCTTTGATGACCAAGAAATTTACGATTTGGCAGATCTGATAAAGGCAAAAATTATTATCAAAGGATATGTCGGTCATAACCGCGATGAAAAGATGAAACTAACTGTTATAATCCAGAGCAGAACTGAGCATGGCTCATTCGAACCCGGCATAAACACGACACAATCAGAATGGCAAGATACGCAATTCTCAGATGAGCACCCACCATCAGAAGTCTTTCTTGGCATGTTAGATGAAATAATATCAAAGCTCCCGCTGAAATCGAAACGTCAACATGAAGTAATTGTATATAAAGAGACACCAGAATTGTTGATTCCGGAGAAGATACAAAGCATATTTCAAAACAAAGCTGACCCACCCATAGTGAGTGCATATTTCCTACAATTGCTTGGAATGCTTTTCCCAGAGCAAACAACAGCAAATGAGTATCTTTTTGAACGCTCGCTGCTTGCTTTAACGCGTGTTTCACCACAATCATCTGGTTATAACCTATTAAAAGCACGTGCCTATTTTTACTTGCATCGGCGCCCGGCGGCACTAAAAACATTGGGAGCGTCATCAATGCCCGCAGATAAAGCATTCTTAGCCTATCTCAATGGAAATCTTCTGGACATTCAGAAATCGGTTAATGAAATTCAGTCACCTGTTCAGAAGTTGATGGCACAAATAGAATTAAATGATCTCAGCTTGTCTTATGGTCGAGACTTCGATGAAAAAAAGATTGAGGATATTGTCAAAACCTTACCCGCTGACTGGAAAATGGTAGTTGCAAGACGTTTTCACGAGATGGATACGTGGTATGTTCAATCGAATCTCGATGTGAAATTGAAAATGGATGAGGATTTTCCCGTTCCCGGCGTTACGGCTAAGGATCTTTTCATGAAAAGTTTTGCTATTAAGGAATCCCCTCTTGAAAGTGCTGATATTGATCTGTCTGTCTATCGCCATCATCGCAAGGTATTGACTAACCGTGGGCGTGAATTTGCTCAAGTGAATAATTGGTGGTACCCCGTGGAAATGGATTATCTCGATCTTCTATGTGCCATTGGGGAGTCAAACGTGATAAAAAAGATCTATTTATTGGGCGTTATCAAGCATTTTCCCGAGTCTGCGAGGGAGGTGCTTGATCGATATGCACCAGTTTATCGAGGGCATCCTGCAATAACCTATCTCAACTCGTTAATACTTTATAACATCTCAGACTCCAAAAAGGATGAGGAGCGGGAATATCTCAAAAAAAAGGCAAGAGAAGATGCTTATAACGCATATTATTGGTCGCAAGGTCAGACCCTAACTGCCATGAAGAGTGGTGGTCTGTATATGGCCGGAGCAAGTTCGCCTTTCCCGCCTACGTTTTATATGTATGAGGGAGATTATCCGAAACGTTTCTATTGGAACACATTTAGAGGAGGCGAACGGCAGTTTCTTAAGGGTAGCCTGTTATCAGGAATCCAGATTCCTGATGCTCTCAGGGGCGATCTTTTGAACGCAGAATTATCATTGCGTTACAGTCAAAATAGTTTTAGTACTGTTGAGTCATTCTATCGCGAATTGATCAACCTGAAAAATCACCCAAGCATGTCGAGCATGACACCAGAGTTAGAGACACTGATAAATGATTTTGTTATTGCGCAGCAGCATCGTTTCGTTGGAAACCCAAAGCGTGATTCCTTTTTAGCGGGATTCAGAGATCTGCAAAAAGAATCAAGAAATTTTGAAAAGTTTTATAAGGACGCTATTGCTGCCAATCCCGAAGGTTGGGGATTATACATGAAACTGGCGTCATTCTATATGCAACATGGGGAGTTCAAAAAGGCACTCTCCACTTTTTTGGAATACCCTTTATTCAAAAATCAACAAAACGACGAAAGGGTTAAGATGTCCAACTTAGCCCATAGCGCTGCATTAGAATTATGGTGGGTTGGAGCTATCAGTGAATCTTTACCTTTATTTACTATATCAGCGAACTCCAAGACTGGCTCTGCAGCAGAAATGGCAAGTTCTGCAATAATTGCTCTTTTGCAAGCCCGTTATGCAGAGGCGGCCTCACATAATCTGGAGCTTTTCAAACGATACAATAACAGATTTGGATTCCGTGACTACCTATCTCTCTTGCATGTAATGGGACGTCATGATGAAGCTTGGTCACTCATAAATACCGCTGATATTCAATTATTTTCTCCTCAGATATGGACATCGGTCTTCCTGGGACTGCGGATTCAGGGGGCGGATGATGAAAGAATAGGTGGGTTTTTTAGTCAACATAATATCATAGAAGCCGGGGCTCTTTACGGTGATAAAGCCATTATGATGTTGTATCTGATTGATAGGGCACCCACTGTTAATGCGGCTAAACTTCTGAGAGATGTAAAATGGCGTGTAGAGGAGAAGTGGCGAGAAAAAGTTCAGGACGCAGTTAAGGCTAAGTTGGTCGACTTTGTTGATGCGTATTATGCTCTAAAGAAGGGAAAGTTTAGCGAAGCTTATGAGATTTACAAGAAACAGCGATATTTCCACAATGATTACGAATTGCATGAATGCGCTTTACCTTATATTTATTGGGCAGCTGCCAAGAACGGGAAACTCCAGGAGTTAGAAACAGAATTGACAAAGTTGAAAGATCTCCAGACGGTACAGAGCGAGGAGTATGAGTTCTACGCTCATTTATCACATGCTGTAGAACTCGGGTTGCAAGGACAAAACAAGAAGGCTGAAGAACACCTCAAGAATGCTTCGTACCGTATACCAGCTACAGGTTCAAAGCCATTTTTCGGCTGGTATCAATTAGTGGAAATTTGCGAGTGGCTCCATAAAGAAACGAATGATCCTACATATAAAGGAATGGCTCTCAAATGGACAAAGCTACACCAGCGTATTCAGTCGATGTTTGCATGGGCATATGCTGTTGAAGCTAAATATGCCGAAAATCCATCAGAACGTCTGAGGGCACTAGCTTTGACACTTTACTTAGACAGGGATTCTGAACGCATCAATAATTTTTCCGAATCTGAAAAGGCTAAGGCCAGTGAATGGTTAAAGGAAAACAATCCCTTTCTGAAAGATCTAGATAGTGTAAAGAACGCTGAAAAGGAAACATTCTAAGCTGTGCCATGGGAGTCGGTGAAACCGCCAAAACGTCTATGCGTATTTCAGGATAAGAGACGCAGGCGGTAATACCAACACCCGGGACAAAAGGTTTCCCTGTGTCATCCAAAAAAAGGAATTGTTTAAGAAAACGCTAAATCGGCCTGACGGGGGATTTGCCAAGGCGATGCAATACAAGCATCTCTGCGCACACCCTTTTGTGTGTTTCCCGGCGATGTTCCAGCAGGATAGCGGCAGTTTTTTGTGCAGCGGTTACGAAGGGGACCCCAAGTATCATACCCATTATTCCGAAGAGTTTCTCCCCTACGATTAACGTAATGACGAGGAGCATGGGATGGAGGTGCACGCTCTTGCCGATCATCAGCGGCTGTATCACGAGGTCGTCAAGGAGCTTTACGGCGAGGTACAGGACAACGACATTCAATACAGGATCAAAGCTCTGATACTGCATCAGGGCGACGAGGGAGGATATCGTGCATCCGAGAATGGGGCCAAGATACGGTATAATATTTGCCACACCACTCACAATGCCGAGCATGATAGGATAGTTGATTCCGATGAGCCAGAGCCCCACTGAAGCCAGCACCCCTATAACAAAACAGTCACCGGCAAGCCCCCGGAGATACTTTCCCACAAGGATATTTACCTCAGCAATGACCGAGATAGTTGTCTCCACGTAGGAGGGCGGAACCCAGTCTATGGCCCTCTTCATCACGCCCGGCCAGTCCTTGAGGAGGAAAAAGACAAAGAAAGGGACGAGAATGAGCGCCATAATAAATGGTGTCGCCTGCATAAGAATCTCTGAAGCGCTGAGTGTCCGTTCGAGAAATCCGCTCGGACCGAACACATCGTCAAGAAGTTTCATGATGCTTGACTCAATGAACGGATATTTCTCTGCACTGCTTTGCGCAGTTAACAAGAGGGCGTCCTGTATCTGACGCGAGAACTCGGGAAACTTTGTGTAGGAATTCATGATTTCCTGCTTAAGATCAGGAATGAAGATAAGATCTGCTGCAACTACGAACACGGTTGCGAGAACAAAAAGCAGAATGACCGCCACGCTCCTCTTGATTCCAAGCCTTTCAAAAGCGCAGATAACCGAACTGAAGATATAGGCAATGATCGCTGCGGCTATCAGCATCATCAGAAGGTGCGTAATACGGGAGGCGACGACTGCTGCGACACCGAAAACCAGGAGCCCAAGAACCCATCTCGGCATCTGGTGACGGAGCTTGCGCAGATCGGTCAGCGAGGTGCCGCCCTTATGCCTTTCCTCAGTCATGATGACATCTTTTCATTCTTCATTCGGGCTGGTCACGTTGAATGTATTTAGATAAAATCTCGGCGAGGTTCAATAGAATTCTGGAAGAGATTGCACTGTTGCCCCGGATAAGATCGTCAAAATATGATTTATACATGATCAAAAGCAGCGAATCCTTTTCAGCGACAGCAGTCGCAAAACGGGAACACTGGCCGATAAGGGAGAGCTCACCAAAATGGGACCCTGGCCCCAGAACAGCAAGTGTCTTGCTCTCCGAATTCGACTTTTTGATTATTTTGACCGATCCATCGAGGACGACATATACCGCCTTTCCGCTTTCTCCTTGATGAAAGATGATATCGCCCGCTGTGTATTTTTTTTCAATGAGGTCGATGAGCAGCTTCCTGAGCAGCTTCTTGCCTATACCTGTAAAGAGGGGAACGTCACTGAGTGTGCGGAGATGGGATTCCCTGGTTGTATCCAGCGCCCAGGTAAAATATTTCCTCACTATTTTGTTATCTAGGACCATGGATTATGGATTCTACCGCATTCACGCGGTTCCTGGCAATATGTATTTCCATTATAGATAAAGCGTAACCCCGAAAGAAAAATCTAAAAATGAAAGGGAGGGACTCATCCAAGCGAGCGCGAATGGGAGATCTTCACATCTTCTTCTTGTATCTGAGATACTCTATGAGACCCGGAAGGCTACCTGTTGCCACTGACAAGAAATACGCGAAAGAGACCGCAGTCGCCTGGGCTGGATTTATCCCGAGGGTACCAAAAAGCAGGACAAAGGAGGCCTCTCTCACCCCCAGGCCGGATATGGAGATGGGAACCGAGGAGATGGTGGAGATGATGGGGACGAATATAAAAAGGGGAAGCAGGGGGACATCGATCTTTAATCCAAGGCTGAGCACGTACACGGCGAAAATGATGACTACCTGCACGATAAGAGAAAGGAAGAATGTTTTCAGTAGCACTGTCCTTTTTCCTTTATAGAGGGAAAAATAGTCATAAAATCCGGACAGAAGACTTATCCTCCTGCCCACCTTGAGGCCGAAGATAATAAAGCTCCCCAGGATAAAGAGGAACACTATAAGGGGCAGAATCCATTCTATATATGACCCCCTGAAGTATCTCAACCCAAAAGGGAAGGCGCTTAACCCCACACACATAAGTGCGGTAAATCCGATATACCTGTCCATAAATACCGAGGCAATGGCAGGCGCACCTTTGCCGGTATCCTTATAAAGATAGTATGCCTTCACCGCATCTCCGCCAATAATCCCCGGGAGAAGATGGTTAAAAAAAGACCCTATGAAATAGAGGGAGAAGAGTTTCCTCAACTCGAATCTTTCATGGAGCAGAAGCCGCCACCGCAGGGAGGATATGTAGATGGCGAAAATATAGATGAAAACAGCAAGGAGGAACGCGAGGGGATTTATGCCCTTGAGTGTGGAAATGACCTTATCAGCGCCTGTCTTCGAAATGACGAAATAGAGCAGTCCTGAACTCACCAGGAGCTTTCCGAGGATGACTATGAGCTTATTTGGACGGACCAAGGACCTTCTTTATCACATAGATGGGTTTGCGCTGTGTCTCGTGATAGACCCTCACGATCATCTCACCCAAAAGCCCCATGCCGATAAATTGAACACCGACAATCAAAAGCAGGGCACCCAGGAGGAGCATGGGTCTCCCCCCGATGGGATTGCCAAAAATGACCTTATCGATGCTCAGATAAAACAATATTAAAAACCCTATGGCCCCCCCTGCCATACCGATGGAGCCAAAAAACTGGAGCGGCTTTGTGGAGAAACTCTGGAGAAACTTGACGGTGATAAGGTCCAGAACCACCTTTATGGTTCTCGTGATACCGTATTTCGACTTTCCCCTGAGCCGCGGGTGGTGCATGGTCTCCACCTCGGCAACCCTTACCCCATACCAGCTCGCCACCGCAGGGATGAACCTGTGCATTTCACCATACAGCTTGAGATTCTTTATGACGTCTCTTCTGTATGCCTTCAGCGAGCATCCGTAATCATGGAGCTTGACGCCTGTGACTTTGCTGATGAGCCAGTTGGCAGCGATTGAAGGCAGTCTTCTGCTGAAAAAAGGGTCCTTCCTCTTTTTTCTCCAGCCGCT
>Ga0316600_10001216_pt1 | contig 11885 bp, 8 predicted proteins | sample OWC_soil_day5_CT_FD_207652 | JGI IMG/M metagenome (GOLD analysis project Ga0316600, IMG submission 207652) | Wetland soil microbial communities from Old Woman Creek delta, Ohio, United States - OWC_soil_day5_CT | ecosystem: Environmental > Terrestrial > Soil > Wetlands | place: USA: Ohio...
ATGGTGAGCTTGGATTTGGACTTCTCGAAAGCGACGGAGGCCACTACCTCCTTGAACTTCACGATCTCCCGCACGGCGTTGGGGACCTCGATGCCGATCGCGGCCTTGCCCGGGATCGGCGCCACGATGCGGATGCTTGCCGCCCGCAGGGCGAGAGCGAGATCGTCGGAGAGATTGGCGACCTTGTTGATCTTCACCCCCGGCGCCGGCTCGTACTCGTAGGTGGTGACCACCGGGCCGGGGGAGACCGCCACCACCTGGCCGTTGACGCCGAAGTCCTCCAGCTTCTTCTCCAGCAGCTTGGACTGCATGCGCAGGCTCTCGCTGTCGAGCGAGGCCGGCTTGGGGTCGGGGTCGTCGAGCAGCTTGATGGGCGGCAGGCGGAAGCCCTTGCCGGTCTGCATGAACTCGAAGACTTCCTGCTTGGGCGGCGGCACGATCTTGATGGGCTTCGGCAGGGCGGGCGCGACCTTGATCTCCCTGGCCTTGGCCTTGAGCTTCTCGTGGTCGGCCTGGGGCAACTTCCGGGAGCGTTCGCGCCGCTCCTTGCCCTTGAGATAGGCCGTCAGCAGGCGGTCGTAGGACGACCCCGCCCACCCGTGGCAACGCCTGAAAAAGGCCAGCAGGGAGAAGCCCGTGGCGAGGATGAACCCGACCAGCCAGAGCGCGACGAGAACGATGATGCCGCCCGCGGGGTTGGTGTATCGGACCAGGAAGGCCTGGATCGGGATGCCGAGCATCCCCCCGCTGGAGAACTTCTTGTCGAACAGGAGGTAGTGCTCCTGGTGGACCGCCAGCAGGCTGGCCGTGGTGAGGACCAGCAGGAGGCCGCCCGCCAGGGTGCAGGCCATCACGCGCCCGGGCTGGTTTCCGAAGAACTGCAGGCTGAGCAGCAGCAGCAGCAGAGGGACCCAGAACGCCCCCATCCCGACCAGCCCGATCAGAAGCCCCGCCAGATGAGCGCCCACGACGCCGAACAGGTTGTGGACGCGCCCGCCGGCGCCGGCGCTGTGGATCGACGGGTCCGCCGGGTGATAGGACAGCAGACTGATGAGGGTGAAGATCACGAAGAAAAAAATAAATATGCCGGTGATTTCGCGTCGCATAGCTCAAAAAACCGTGTTACGTTTTAACGTGTTAAGTTTTAAGAAAAAGCATTTCAGCATCATTGCTTAAAACTTAAAACCTAAAGCTTAAAACTGTTTTTAAACTTCCATGATGAAGGGCAGGATCACCGGCCGCCGGCCGATCGTGTAGAAAAAATACTGCCGCAGCGCGGTCTGGATGCGGCTGCTCATGCGCTCGACGCGGTCGGGGGTCTCGGGCGACAGCTCCTCCACCACCTCCAGCACGACGCAGTGCGCGTCCTGGAGCAGGTGGCCGGTGGCGGTCTCGAACACCACCCCGCGGGAGACGATCTCGGGCCCGTACATGATGATGCCGGTCGCCTCGTCGAGGGCCATCGTCACGGCGACCACCCCCTCCTCGGAGAGCACGCGGCGCTCCTTCAGGACCGCGCGGCCGACATCGCCGACGCCCTTGCCGTCGACCAGGACGCGGCCGGTGTCCACGCACCCGGCGATGCGGCCGACTCCCTTTTCGAACTCGATCACCTGCCCGTTTTCCGCCAGGAGGATGCGGCCCTCGTCGATTCCCATCTCCCGGGCCAGGCGCGCGTGCAGGACCAGGTGCCGGTATTCGCCGTGGACCGGTACGAAGTGCCGCGGCCGGGTCAGCCGGATCATCTGTTTGAGCTCGTCGCGGAAGGCGTGGCCGGAGACGTGGATGTCGGATATCTTTTCGTAGATGACGTCCGCGCCGCGGCGATAGAGGTTGTCGATGATCTTGCCGATCGCGCGCTCGTTGCCGGGGATGAACTTGGAGGAGAGCACCACCGTGTCCCCCGGCTGGATCTTGATCTGCTTGTGGGTGCCGGAGGCCATGCGCGCCAGGGCCGACATCGGCTCGCCCTGGCTGCCGGTGGTGATGATGACGATGTCCTCGCCCGGGTAGTCCTCCAGCAGGTCGATGCTCACATCGGTGTCCCGCGGCACCGTCAGGTAGCCCAGCGCCTTGGCGATCTCGGCGCTGGCCTCGATGCTGCGGCCGCTGATGATCACCTTGCGGCCCGCCTGCCGGGCGATGTCCACGATGGTCTGGATCCGGCCGATGTTGGAGGCGAACAGCGCCACGATGATGCGCCCCGGGCTTTTCTCCACGATCTGCGTGAAGGTCTCCGCGATCCGGCTGTCCGGAACGGTGGCGCCCTCCCGCTCGATGTTGGTCGAGTCCGAGAGCAGGGCCAGCACCCCGCGCTCGCCGCAGCGGGAGAATTTCTGCACGTCGGTGCCGCTGCCGTCGGCCGTGCGGCTGAGCTTGAAGTCGCCCGTGTGCACCACCAGGCCCTCGGGGGTGTCGATGGCGATGCCCACGCCGTCGACCACGCTGTGGCCCACCCGGATGAAATCGAGCGTGAAGGGGCCTATCGCCAGCGGCCGCTCGCAGGAGATCACGTGCAGGCCGCCGGGGGCGGCGACCTCCAGCTCCTCCAGCTTCTGGCGCACCAGCCCCAGGGTGAAGGCCGTGCCGAAGATCGGCGCGTCGATCTCGCGCAGCAGGTAGGGCAGCGCGCCGATGTGGTCCTCGTGGGCATGCGTCAGCACGACGCCGAGCGTGCGGGAGGGGTGCCGCCGGAGGTAGGACATGTCGGGGATGACGAAATCGACCCCCAGCATGTAGTCCTCGGGAAACATCAGGCCGGCGTCCACGACGAGCCTCGCATCGTCGGATTCGAAGACCGTCATGTTCAGGCCGATCTCCCCGAGGCCCCCCAGCGCAATGATTCTCAGCATCGCCGTCCCTCTTCAGGCGCCGCCAGCCCCAGCCGAATGGCGCTCCGCACGCCGTCCATGAGCGCTTCCTTGGAGTCGAGGGCGAGCCCCTGCGTAGCGACCGGCTCGCCGATATCCACCGCGACCGGCCGCGGGCGAATGAGCAGGCCGTGTTTCGGCATGATGTCGTAGGTCCCGCGCACGGCCACGGGCACGATCGGCACCCCGGCGCCGATGGCCATCACGAAGCCGCCTTTCTTGAAGGCCTTGAGCGACCCGTCCAGGCTGCGCGTGCCTTCCGGAAAAATCAGGATCGAAACCCCCTGTCGGATTTTTTCCGCCGCCTGCTGCAGGCTTGCGAACGCCGCCGCGCGATCCGAGCGGTCGATGCTGATGTAGCCCGCCCCGCGCATGGCCCGCCCGAAAATCGGGACCCTGAACAGCTCGGCCTTTGCCAGCCACCGGAACTGCACCGGCAGGTACCCCAGCAGCACCGGGATGTCGAAATTGCTCTGGTGGTTGGCCATGAAGATGTAAGAGCGGTCGGCGTCGATGCGCTCGATGCCGGTGACGGTCACCCGGACCCCGCTCAGCGCCAGGAGGCAGCGCGACCAGGCCCGCCCCACCCGGTGAACCGAGTCGCCGCTGCGGCTGAAAAAGGAAACGGCGATCGCCAGGACGCTGAAGAAAAGGGTCGCGACCGCCCCCCCCGCGATGATGACCGCTGTGCGGGCCCAAGCGACAAGAGGGTTCCCCATCGGCGAACACGGAGGCGTCGTCACGCCCATCAAGCTCCCCCTGCATAACCCGGGCGCCGGGCCCTCGGCTTGGCGCCCGGGTTATACCGAAATGCCCAGCTGTTCCAGCATGTCGTCCACCCGGCCGATGAGCCGGTTGCGCTGTTCCGGAGTGGCGTAGGCAATGCAGTTGCAGCGGATGCGATTGCGGGTGCGCACCAGCAGCTCCATGGACAAGCGGGTTTCCGCGAGTTCGACCGCCACGACATGCGGCTGGCACTCCAGGTGCTCGCGCTGAATCGGCGCCAGGACATCCGGATCGAGCGGGATCCAGTACACGGCGCCCAAGTCCGCTTCACCGTAGCCCTGATCGAGAAAACCCTTCAGTTTTTCGTAGTCATGGTATCGCAGCTGATCAACTACATATTGTTTCATCAGTGGCATGCTTACCACAAAATGTTGAGGTTCGCAAGCCGCAGGCGCTCTCCGGCGCCGGCGCTGAAACAAAAAACCCCCTGGCCCGCGCGAGGCGGACCAGGGGGCAACGAGCCACGCGGGGCTTAAGTCTCTTCGACGGTGATCGCGTGCTCCGCGCAAACCTCGACGCAGCTTTCGCACCCAAGGCACTCTTCCGCGTTTGCCGGAACGGATTTTCCATCACGCATCTCAAAAACCTCGACCGGGCATACGTCTACACACTCTTCGCAGCCAACGCACTTTTCTTCGTCGACGGTGGGATTAAAAGCCATTCCTTGATCTCCTTTCGGTGGTTTTTATCATAAGGCCACTGCAGCCTGATGTGCTGGTTGGCTCATTCCGGTTGTGTCATTAGACTAATTAAAAAGGCCTGTCAAGCCTTGATGTGATTTTTTAAAACCCCCCGGGCGCCTTCCCGGATTACACCGTATAGAAAATGATATCGATTACTTATTCCCGACGTGACAACGCAGCTGCACGACGACCGTATGCCGCCAGGGGGCCTGGGGCGGCCGGCCGCGCCCCGGGCCGGAAGCGAGCAGGCGGTTGAAAAAGCCGAAGGGGGGCAGCTCGGGCCACACGTGGAGGCAGTCCTCATCGGCGGGACTTCCCGGCGATGTCTGCTCCGTTTCATCCGACTGCAGATCCTCGACCGGGAACGCTCCGGCGGCCAGGCCGGACAAGAGCGCAAGGATGTCGTCTGCCGGAGACGGTGGGCTCGAAAAAGTCTTCCCGGCCGCCCGGCAAAGCGCTTCACGGCTGACCCGCAGGCGGCCCGGCACGGTTTCGGCCAGATGGCGCATGAGGTCGGCGCTGTGCGTGACGAACACGGGGCTGGGATAGGGGTGGTCCAGAAACAGCCGCGCCCAGGCGGCCGTTCGCAGCGCCAGGCGGTCATCCCCGTCATCCTCTGCGGCGGGCCCTTTCGACGGCTCGAACCCGGAGGCGGCGGGGTCCGCCTCCCCCTTCAGGGCGGCGAAAAGCCGGGTCCGCGCCTCGTCAAAGCGGGCAAGGTCGCCGGCGATCTGGTGGCGCTGCTGGTCGGCCGTCTGGGCCAGCTGCAGAAAAACCCGAGCGGCCAGGCCGGCATCGGCTGCGGATTGAGGCGTCGCCCGGCGTCGGAGCTGGGATGCGATCTCGAAAGTGCTGCCGTCCGCGCCCGCCGGCCCCCAAAACGCATGCCCGTGCCGGAGCGCTGCTTCGAGGCCGGCGCCGCTGCGGTGCAGCCGGCCCCACTCCTCGAAATCCCGGATGAGGCGATCGAAGTCGGAGGCGTCGCCCGGCGCCGGTGCGACCACCTCCAAAAAGCCGTCCGCCGCCAGGGGCTGCATCTCTTCCGGCACGCGCCCCGCAGCCGGCTGATAAACCGCCACGGAGGCAAAGAGCTTCCTCAGCGCGCCCGCCGCGGCCGGTGCCAGATAGGTGTGGGGGAAGTAGACGGGTTTCATCCTTAATCCACTTTCGCGTCTTGCACGCTGACGCCGCGGGCGATAAGTTCGGCCCTGAGCCGGTCGGCCAGCGCCCAGTCGCCGCTGGCCCGCGCCCGCTCGCGGGCCGCGAGCAGCTCCCGGGCTTTGGCATCGACGGCCGGGGATGCGCCGAAGTCGAAAAGGTTCAGCACCGCATCGATGTCCCGCAAGGCGGCGACGAGACGCCCCGCCCCGTGGACATCCAGGAGGCCGCCGGCGGCCAGGGTGTTGATGCGCTTGGCCGTTTTGAAAACGGCGGCGACGGCGGCCGGCAGGTTCAGGTCGTCGTCGAAGGCCGCCCGCAGCCCCTGTCGCAGGTCATACGCCAACTGGTCCGCCTCCGGGCACGCACGGCCCCCGGTCACGCGCATCAACGACCGGACGCAGCCGTCCAGCCGCTGCAGCGAGCGGCGCGCGTCCTCCAGCCGCCCGGTCGAAAACGCGAGCGGCTTGCGGTAGTGCACGGACAGCAGCCAGTAGCGGATCTCGCGGCCTGAAAACCCCATGGCCGCAAGATCGGCCGGGGCGGGCGCATCGCCCAGCACCTGTTCCGACTGCAGCCAGCAGCGCGCGAGCGGGTTGCCGAAAAGGGCTTCGGCGATGGCGTTTTCATTTTCATGGTGGGGGAACACCAGGTCGTGGCTGCTGACGTGGATGTCGAACCCTTCGCCCAGGTGCTTCATGGCCATCGCCGCGGTCTGCAGGTGCCAGGAGGGCCGGACGTTGCCCCACTCGCTCTTTATGAACGCCCCGCGCTTGAGCTCGGACAGGCGGCAGCGCCGAAACAGGGCGAAGTCCCGCGGGTTCTGCTTTTCGTAGTCCGACAGGTCCGCCGCGGCGCCGACCTTGACCTTGGCGATGTCGATGCCCGACAGCCGCCCGTAGCCGTGGGCCTTGGAAAGATCGAAGTACAGCGAGCGCAGCTTCTCGTAGGCGACCCCCTTGGCGGCGAGCTTGCGGGCCAGGGCCAGCATCTCCTCCACGTGGTCGCGGCTGCGCGCGTAGTGGTCCGCCGGGCGGACTCCCAGCAGCGCCAGCTCCTGCATGAACCGCTCGACATCCGGGGCCGGCAGCGCCGCGGCGTCGGCACCGGCCTCCGTGTCCACCAGGTCCACCACCTGCTTCACCGCCAACCCGCGCCAGCGCAGGTAGCGGCAGAGCAGGTCCGCCATGACGAAGCGCCGCGCCTCGGCCATTTGAAGCGGCCGCTGGAGATTGGGGCCGCAGGTGTAGACGGCCACCCGGCCGGGCGTGAGAGGCGCCAGGCGCTCCCGGGTGCGCGTGAGGCGGTTGAACAGCCGGGCGTCCACCTTCTCCGGCGCCGCGAAGAGCGGGGTGCTCAGGTAGCGTTCCCCGCCGTCGGGCAGGATGACCACGAGGGTGCCCTCCGTCATGCGGCCGGCCTCCTGGATGGCCGCCGCCATGGCCGCGCCGCTGCTCATGCCGACGAACAGGCCTTCCTCCCGCGCCAGGCGCCGGGCCGTTTCAAAAGCCTCCTCGTCGTCGACGTTGACTTTTCCGTCCAGGCGCTGCTTTTCGAAGATTTCGGGGCAGTAGGCCTCCCGCAGGTTCTTGAGCCCCTGGATCCGGTGCCCGAGATAGGGCTCGACGCCGACGATGCGGATGCCGGGGTTGTACTCCTTCAGGCGGCGGGAGACCCCCATCAGCGTGCCGGTGGTCCCCATCGCGGCGACCAGCGTGGTCACCGCCCCTGAGGTCTGGCGCCAGATCTCCTCGGCGGTGCCGTCGTAGTGGGCTTTCCAGTTGGCTTCGTTGTTGAATTGATCGACCGCCACGAAGCGGCCGGGGTTCTCCCGGAGCAGCCGGTAGACCTCCTCGATGGCGCCGTCGGTGCCCAGGCGGCCGGGAGTCAGGAGGATCTCGGCGCCCCGGGCCTTCAGGATGCGCTGGCGCTCGATGCTGACGGACTCGGACATCGCCAGCAACAGGCGGTACCCTTTCACGGCGCACACCATGGCCAGGCCGATGCCGGTGTTGCCGCTCGTGGCCTCGATCACGGTCTTCTCCGGCGTCAGCTCTCCGGAGCGCTCGGCGGCCTCGATCATGTACAAGGCCGGCCGGTCCTTGATGGATCCCCCGGGGTTCAGGTACTCCAGTTTGGCGAGGAGCTTCACCCGCGGGTTCGGGCTCATCCGCCCGATCTGCACCAGCGGGGTGTTGCCGATGGCATCGAGAATGGTGAAACTCATAAGTGCCTATAATGCCTAAAATGCGCTAAAGTGCCTAAAATTAGAAAACGGTCCCGGGTTCAGGGCGCACGGCCCACGGTTAAAGACAGCCATCCTTCACCGTGCACCTTGAACCGTGCTTCGGTTACTCATCACTCACAACTCATTACTCACCACTCGCTGCTCATTACTCGTTGCCCGTTGCTCGTTGCTCGTTACTTTTTTTCGGTGCTCGTCCAAAAACGCTTCCACCGCAGAGTGGATCTCCTCCCTCACCCGGCCTTCCTCCCGGGCGGCGTCGATCACTCTGAACCGTTCGGGCTGCCCGCGCGCCAGCTCCAGATACCCGTCCCGGACGCGCTGGTGGAAGGCGAGGGTTTCATCCTCGAAACGGCTCTCCCGGGCCGAGCGTGCGCCCTTCTCCAGCTGGCGGCGGGCGCGGGCCAGCCCCACCTCCGGCGGCAGGTCCAGCAGCAGGGTCAGATCCGGCGTGAGGCCGGCGAACACCAGCGCATGCAGCTGCGCCGTCCATTCCGGGGAGAGGCCCCGGGCCGCCCCCTGGTAAACGAGGGTGGCGTCGAAAAAGCGGTCGCAGAGGACCGTCTTGCCTTCCGCCAGGGCCGGCCGGATGACCGTGCGGATGTGCTCGGACCGGTCGGCCATGTAGAGCAGCAGCTCGGTTTCGGGCGCCATGCCGGCGTTGTCGGGGTTGAGCAGCAGGGCGCGGATCTTCTTGCCGAGGTCCGTGCCGCCGGGCTCCCGCGTGAGGATGCATTTCAGCCCGCGCTCCGTGAGGAACCCGGCCAGATGCAAGATCTGGGTCGTTTTGCCGGCGCCCTCCCCGCCCTCCAGGGTGATGAACATAGTGTTTGCCTCTCCCATCCGATCAGCCCCCGCCGCGCCATTCGAAATCCCACTGCCGGAGATCGTTCAGCGCGTCGTAGTCGGTCATGTCGCATTTGATCGGCGTGATGGATATGAAACGGTGGCGCAGCGCAGCGCCGTCGATGTCCAGGTCGTCGCCGAAGGTCTGCATGTCCGCCCCCTGCCAGTAGTACGTACGCTGGCGCGGATCGATGCGCTTTTCCATGTACTCCTTGAACAGGGAAAGCCCGTGGCGGCTGACCCGCACCCCGGCAATGTCCTGCCAAGGGGCGTTCGGAAAGTTCACGTTGAGGAACGTCCCCGAAGCGAGCCCGTGCCGGGCGACCGCGCGCACCAGTCGGGCGATGAAACCGGCGGCGGTTTCGCAGGCGTACGGCGCGCCGGTTTCGATGGAGGCCGCTACGGCCGGGATCCCGGCCAGCGCCGCTTCCTTGGCGGCGGCCACCGTTCCCGAGTAGTTGATGTTCACCCCCACGTTGGCGCCGGGGTTGAGCCCGGAAACCACGAGGTCCGGCCGGCGGGGCAGGATTTCCAGCACGCCGAGTTTGATGCAGTCGGCCGGGGTTCCGTTGACCGCATAGCCCTCGCAGCGGCCGTTCAGGGCCACCCGGCTGGCCCGCAGGGGCTGATGCAGCGTGATCCCGTGGCTGACCGCCGTGCGCTCCCGGTCCGGGGCGACCACCGTCACCGCGTGCTCCCGCCGCAAGGCCCCATCCAGCGCCCACAGCCCTTCCGCATAGATGCCGTCATCGTTGGTCAGAAGAATATCCATGGGAAAACAACATCTTGACTTTTGAGGTCAAGTCAGTTTTATAGCTTAATTTTCGGCAGGGTTCAAGGTCCAGCGCCGAGGCTCCGGCCGGCCATGGAAACCCTTCCCCTCCCCGAATCCGCATGCCGCAAGACCGGCAGGTGCGAATTTTGCCGTCTCACCAGCACGCGGAGCGGAGTGCCCGCCGCGGAGAGCCGCAGCCCATTATCGGATCAACAAGACCGGAGGAACACACGCGAATGGCCCCATCCGAGAGGCAACGCCGAGACCGCTGGTCCGGAGCCGGGATACGGCTGGCGACCCTACTTGGATGTCTCTTTTTCCTGTGTGCGCCATTCGTGCCGCTCCCTCCGGCCTGTGCCCAGCAGGCGGCGACGGCAGGCCCGCGCCTCACCCCCCTGGACCCGCAACTGCCCTGGACGATCGAGGCCGACCGCGTCCGCTACGACCAGTCCCGCAACGAATACATCGCCGAGGGAAACGTCGTCATCTCCAAGATGGACCGGTCCATCTCCGCCGATCGCGTACGCTACAGCCGGCAGACGATGATCATCTTTGCCGAGGGCCACGTGACGGTAACGACCGGGGTGGATGTCCTCTCGGGGTCCTATCTGGAATTCGACATGGAGAGCGAGAAAGGGTTTCTCGACGACGGCGTCGTCTTTATAAAGGATAACAACTACCACTTGAAGGGAGATCGGATCGAGAAAATCGGGGCGGACCTTTACTCGATCGACCGGGGGGTCGTCACCACCTGCGACGGCAGCCCGCCCGATTGGAAGATTTCCGGCAGCGACATCAAAGTCCACGACGACGGCTCCGGCTCGGCCTGGAACGCCTTGGTGTATGTCCGGGACGCCCCGCTGCTGTATTTCCCCTACGTGTCGTTCCCGGCGCGGAACAAGCGCCAGAGCGGGTTTCTTTTCCCCGAATTCGGCTATACCCAACGCAAGGGCGCTTTTTACAACCAGCCGTTTTACTGGGCAATCGACGACCAGTCGGACGCCACCTTCTACATGGAATACATGAGCGAGCGGGGGGTCAAACCGGGGCTGGAATACCGCTATTATCTCAACCGGGACGCCAAGGGCGCCATCCTGTTCGATTTCCTGCACGACGAGCAGATCGACAACGGCGAGGGCAATTCGAGCAACGACTGGGGCTACAGCGATGACGGCTTTCTAAGGCCCAACCGCGACCGCTACTGGTTCCGGATGAGCCACTACAACCCCCTGCCGGGGGGGGCCACCGGGCGGCTCGACCTGGACATCGTCAGCGACCAGGACTACCTGCAAATGTTCAGGACAGGCTACATGGGCTTTGAGGATTCCAGTGTTTTTTTCAATAAATTTTTCGGCCGCGTTCTGGATGACTTCGACGACCCGGTGCGCGTGAATCAGCTGTTGATCAGCAAAGCGTGGCCCAGCTTCAGCTTCAACGCCGGTACGCTTCTGTATAACGACACGAACAAAGGCCAGAACTGGAAAGACGTCACCCAACGATTGCCGGTGGCCCGGTTCGCCGCCCCGAAGCAGGCGGTCGCCGAAAGCCCCTTCATGTACAACTTGAGTTCCGAGTACGACAACTTCTGGCGGGAACGGGGCTTCGGGGTACAGCGCATGGATGTCTGGCCGCGCCTCTACTACCCGTATTTCGTGCCGCCCTACCTGACCATCGAGCCTTCGGTCGGCTTCCGCCAGACCGTCTGGGACCAATACCAGACCGACGACGCGGACGCCTGGTCCGACGACGGCTACTTCCACCGGGAGCTTTACGACACGCGCATTGTGGTCGGCACGGATTTCTATAAAATTTACGATGTCGACAGGGAGAGCCTTAAACGGATCAAGCACAGGGTCCTGCCCGAGGTCGCCCACACCTATGTCCCGGAGGCGAGCCAGGACAACCTGCCGAACATCGACTCCCGCGACCGCATCGAGAACCGCAACCGAGTCAGCTATTCGCTGACCAACACCCTGACCTCCAAGTCGCTGCGCCTGCCGCCGGGCGAGGAAGCCGCCGAACGCGAGGTCTCGCAGGGCGCCATCATGCCTCCCACAGGCGACTATGACTATCTGGATTTCCTGCGGTGGAGAGTCGGCCAGTACTACGATTTCGCCCGACACTTCCAGCCGTTTTCGAACGTTCTGAGCAAGCTCACTCTGACCCCGGCTGAAAAAATCAGCTTCGACAACGAGGTGGGCTACAACACCTACACCAACCTGCCGGACCGCTTCAACTTCAGCGTGACGTTGGGAGACAAGAAAAAGGGCCACTTGACCATCGGCTACCGGTATATTCGCGATACGCTCCAGGATGAAAAAGACAATAACGACGAGTATGAATACGGCCAGATTGTCGAGCCGGAAACAACGACCGACCAGCAGCAGATCAACGCTCTTTACACCGAGGCGCGCCTCGGGTTGACCGACAACTTTTCGCTGCTGGCTTCCTATGAGCGCGACTTCGTGGACGACCGCGTCCCGGCCTACGGCCTGGGGTTCATCTACGAAAGCCAGTGCTGG
>Ga0316600_10001217_pt1 | contig 11883 bp, 14 predicted proteins | sample OWC_soil_day5_CT_FD_207652 | JGI IMG/M metagenome (GOLD analysis project Ga0316600, IMG submission 207652) | Wetland soil microbial communities from Old Woman Creek delta, Ohio, United States - OWC_soil_day5_CT | ecosystem: Environmental > Terrestrial > Soil > Wetlands | place: USA: Ohio...
TGCGTGGCTCGACTTGGCCGGGGGGAGGGTCGACCAACCAGGCGGCAGTGAGGCGAAACCGGTCCGCAAACCCGCAACTTCCCCGGCCAATCGATGAACTCCCGCGTGGAGCCAGTTGCATGGTTCCTGCCCTCGTCACGCTCGGACGGCTCCCGATGGATGGCGCCGACGGGCAAGCGATGGCCATCAGATGGCCGCCGATGGGTGGGGCTTGACATTCCTATCGTGTCAAGGTTGAAGCTGCATGCGTCGCACAACCAACTCTGGAGACGACCATGCACGCAGCCTCTCACGCCCAGCACGGCAACCACCATGCAGAGCATGCCCAGCACGCCCACCACCCAGGGCGCCCACTTCAGGCAGGTGCAGACCCGACCGGGCTCACGCGGATGGCCTTCTTCGCCACGCTGCACTGTCTGATGGGCTGTGCTGTCGGCGAGGTTTTGGGCCTCGTCATCGGTACGGCGCTCGGGTGGGGCAACCTGCCCACCATCGTGCTGGCCGTGTCGTTGGCCTTTGTCTTCGGTTACGCATTCACCATCGTGCCGCTACACCGGCGCGGCCTGCCCTGGAAGGACGCGGCAAAGCTCGCACTGGCCGCCGACACGGTCTCGATTGCCATCATGGAACTCGTCGACAACAGCGTGATGTGGTTCGTACCCGGAGCCATGGATGCCCCCGTGGCCTCAGCGTTCTTCTGGAGCGCGATGGCGTTCTCGCTCCTCGTGGCGCTGTTCGTGGCCTGGCCGGTCAATCGCTGGTTGCTCGCGCGCGGCAAGGGTCACGCGCTGGTTCACCGGCAGCACCTGCATCAAGTGTCGGGCGCCTGACCAACCCGTGTGCGGGACTGCCGCCGCCAGGATGTCCAGCCGCAACAGATGAGCCAGGCAGTACGCATCACCGATGCGGTGCTCGCTGCCGGGTCTCTCGCTGGTGCGCCTCTTGGCACGCAGCAACGGCGGCGGCCCTGAACGGCGGCAGTGCAGCGGTTGCGATCAGTCCCGGCAGGCTGCCGAACTCACGCCGACGGCCAGCGCCAGCCCCCCTCGGCGGGCGGTGCCCCCTCAGCAAGTCACGAGGTCGGTGTGCGCAAAACCCTTCGTGTAGTCGAGCACGGAGATGATTTCCGGTACGACGCGAAAGAGCGCGACATCCTCTGGCGTGGGCATCTGCATCGCCGCCATCTGGGGCGGCGCGTCGGGGTACTTCAGCGGCAGCATTCCGATCACCTTCTCCGCCTCGGCCCGATCGACCACGCGGTGCGCTCGCGCCGCCATCGACAATCCAGTGATCGACATGATGTCCGGCGTATCGTGGTCGATGGTGATCGACACCCGATTGTCGAGCGCGAGGTTCTTCGCCTTCTGGCTCTCCAGACCGCACAGGAACCAGAGCGTGAGTCCCTCCTGCACGTAGCCCACCGTCGTCGCCTGTGGCCAGCCGTCCGGCCGCAAGGTCGCAATCCTCATGATCCTGTGACCCTCAAGCAGCGCGACGATCTTCTGCTTCATCAGGCTGTCCATCACGGTCTCCACAGCCGCCCATCGGCTGACTCCGCAAAGCGTGCCACCGCATGCCACCCGGCAACTTGATTGGCGTCAGCGCGGCCACGAGACGGGCTGCGCCTGTGGCAAGTTGGTGCCTGTTGGCGACCTCGTCCAGCACCGTGCTGTCCCGCTCGTGTCCGAGGCCGGTGTCGACATGTCGGTTCCATATGGCTTCGGCCTCGTTGCTGCAACCCGGTAGCCATCGAACCCGTTCATGCCGGCGCAGGTCAAGTGCTGCATGGCAGTGGCATGCGCTGACTCCATCGTGGAGCGTCACGAGCACCAGGTCCGGATGCGGCGCCGCCGCCAGATCGGTGAACACCGACACCGGCGGCCGCGCTGTTCGACGCAGCCGCCAGAAAGCCCGTCATGCCGTCGCCGGGGCTTGCCGACGCCTTCCGCGCAGGATGATCGGCACAGCGACGATCCCGCTGAACAGCAGGAACCAGTCCTGAGGAACGTGCAGCAGAACCGCAGCACTGCCTCCGACGATCGACCAGATGAACGGGATGACGAGCAACCACCACCAGACTGGCGAACTCGCCAGCAGCAACAGTCCGAAGGTGAAGATGGTGACTGGGCATGGCGTGATGCCGAACATCGGCATGCCGGGGTACTCGCTACCGGTGGCGAGGCCAACCAGAAGGTAGATCACCACGGCGTAGGCCACGAACACCCAGCCCACCCAGGAGGACAGGTCGTTCGTCGGCGCGAACCTGATCCGATCCCGGACGACGGTCATGAACAACAGCAACAGGCCCTGTGCGACGAAGATCGCACCGAACAGCCACGCTGCCTTGTTGATGTCGGCGAAGAACATCCAGTGGTAGCCGATGCCCGTCCACAGCCACATCGCCGCCAACCCACCGCCGATCAAGCGTCCAGACGTCGGCGCGGGCCTCACCAGCGCCGCAATCATCGCGGCGGCCAGCAGGTACGCCAGCACCTGCGTCGGCCAGACCGCCACGTTGTAGCGGGCGAAGACATCCAGGAACTGATCGTGGGTGAACGGCAGCATGGGTCGGGCTCCGGCAGGCGCTCATCGCCTCGTAGCGAAGCGATGCTGCGCCCGCTCCCTGGCTCGTGCGGTTTCCACCTCTCGGCTCTTGGGTTCGGCGGAGGTGACCAGCGATTGAATCAGTTGCCTGGCCGACTCGGCGACCTGCTCTACTGCGCGTTCGAACGCATCCTCGTTGGCCTTGGACGGGACATTGAAGCCGCTGAGCTTGCGGACGAACTGCAGAGAGGCGTCCCGGATCTCGACCTCCGTCGCCGGGGGCTCGAAGTTGAACAACGTCTTGATGTTGCGACACACGGCCTGGGCTCCCGCGTTGGAACTGGAGCATGGTACGGCTTCGGGCTGCGGGCGAGCGCTATTTGGCGGGGAGGAACGTAGGGCCGGGTAGGCGCCCTTGCGCCGTCACGTTCAAGTTGATCAGGCGACGACGGCAGGACACCTGGCCCGGGCTGGCGAGAGTGCGCCGCGTACCGCTGGACAGCGCCTGGAGGCATGGCGTCGGCGACCTGCTTGAGCGAGGGGTCAGGCGATGCCGTGCGCGCCGTGCGTGGGCCTGCAGCGGGCATACCGTGTGCTACACGAAGGCCGGGTTGAAGACGACTTCCCAGATGTGACCGTCCGGGTCCTGGAAGTATCCAGCGTAGCCGCCCCAGAACGTTGCCTGAGCTGGTTTGACGATCTTTGCGCCCGCCTTGGTCGCCTGGTTCATGACTTCATCAACTTCCGCAACTGAAGCAACGTTGTGACCCAGAGTGAACTCGATCTCGCCTCGTGGTCCATCTGGTAAACCTGTGTCAGCAGCGAGGCTTGTCCGTGGCCAGAGTGCGAGGCGAAGGCCGTGATCCAGCTCGAAGAAGGCGACCGCACCGTGCTCGAACTCGCGTCCGACGATCCCCTCTGTCTTGAAGCCCAGGCCGTCCCGGTAGAACGCGGCAGCCTTCTCGAGATCAGACACCGAGAGGGTCAGGACCGAGATGCGCGGCTTCATGGTGGGCGCTGATCAGCCGCTCCGCTATGAGCCTGCCGGGAGCACGATGGGTTGAATCGAATCCGGCAATTGCAGGCCCGGGCGCTCGTCGTCCCAGGCCATCGAGCTGACCTTCCAGCCTTGCGGCGTATGAATGAACTGCGTGGAGATCATTCCTCTTGCGCTGAACCGTGACCCCTTCAGCGTCCCGGACTTGGTGTAGGCGCTGAAGCGGTGGGCTACGTTCCCGAATATCTCGGTGGTCTCGGACAGCTCGGACTCGTGGAAGTCCGTCAGTTCGCCGACGCGCACGCTCTCATGGCGTGGTGCGATGAACTGGGAGACGGTTGAAACCTCCGGCGTGGGGCCGAGGTTCTTGATGAGCAGCCCTTGCTCGATGAAGAGCGTGTGAAGGTGCTGGTGATCGGGCACGTTGCCAGCGGTGAACGAGACCGACCGGAAGAACGCCAGGGTCAGGCGATCGATCTCGCTCTTGACGGCAGCGCGGCTCTGCAGTTCGCTCATCGTTCACCTCCTGCGGCCGTTCATTCTGCGCCTCGGCTGTCGAGGAGGGTGATCATCACGTCGTACGAAGGGAGACAACCGAGGGGGCATCGAACGCCGTGGCACCGATGCGTGTGTCCCCGGATCGGCACATGCTGTTTCGGGCCGCCTCGGCCGAGTGGCCAGACGTCATGCTTGTTCCGCGTTCGCCTCTGCCTGAATGAGACCGAACTTCAAGCCTCCCGGCTCCGCACAGGTGGCGTACCAGCCGATGCCGGGGATCCGAGTGCGGGGCTCGACGATGCTCCCTCCTGCAGAGGTGGCGCGGGCAAGCGTCGCCTCAAGGTCGGCGACTGGGATCGTGACCAGCGTCATGGGCCTGCCTTCACTCAGCGGCGCATCGCTGATGGCGCCCATGCCACCGTCGATTCCGGGCATTTCTTCCTGGCCGGCTTTGATGCGGAAGTATTCGTAGGGCATATCGAACTTCTCGAAGTGCCAGCCCAGGACATTCTCGAAGAACGTGCGCGCGAGCCCGACATCGTGGACGGTGAGGTCGAAGTAGGTCGGCTTCATGGGTGGTCACCAAAAGTGGGAGCAGATGGAGGGGCTTGGCGGGTCGCTTCTGTGACGCCGAACACGATCTCGTCAGGCCACTGCCGCTGAAGTCCGTCGGTTCACATCGACGGCAACTCATCCCGTGCGAATGACCGTGATGTGCTCCGTGCCGCTCTCCGGCAGCCACACCTCGCCCTTGCGGCCCAGTATCTGGCGGACTCCGGCGCCCGAGCGTGGAAGGCCGTAACAATGCCAGCGCTCGCCCGCTGGGTCGAAGCTGAACACGGCGTTGCTGCTCCACTCCGCGACCCAGACCATGTCGCGCTCGTCGACGTAGACCGCGTAGCAGCGTGGGCTCTCGCTGTGCGGCTTCCATGCCCGCCAGCTGCCGTTGGCCGGATCGTGCATGGAAAGCTGGCCCGAGTTCCACTCGCTGACCCAGATGCGCCCGGCACTGTCGCTCCAGACGCGACGTGCGCCTTGGTTGATTGTCGGCGGTTGCACGACAACAGAGTCGCCGGTCCGGCGGTCGATGCGGGCGATGAAGGAACCGGCCAGCGAGCACCACCAGACATCGCCTCGCGGCGTGCTGCAGATGCCGTAGGGCCCACGTCCTCCGGGCGCGTCGTGGACGGTGACCGTCCCGGTCTTGACGGCCGCCTTGCCGATCACGCCGCTCTGTCCGGTGAACCACAGATCGCCATCGCCGTCGAAGGCGCAGGTGTTCAGGTTCGCATACGGAGTGCCCTCTGGCAACGCGAACCGGCGCACTTCCCGGTGTGGCCAACTCACCCGCACGATGGCGTTCAAGCCGCTGTCGGTGATCCAGGCCGCGCCATCCGGTCCTTGGATCACGCCGTGCGGCGACGAGCCACTACCCAGCGCGATCAACTCCGTGTGTCCGTTGCTCGGGTCGAACCAGCCCAGGTGCCCGCTGCGCTGCGCGGTGAACCACACGCCCCCATCGGGCGACGGCGCAAGGTCGTGGATGCCGGTGGTCCGCGGCGTCTTCAGCGGCCAGGACTGCATGCGACCCGGAGGCTTGCCACCCTGCGCGAAGGGGCGGGACGGCCAGGCGAAAGAGCCGGCGCCCAGTACACCGGCCAGCACGCTGCGTCGAGACAGGTGGGACATCGGGGTGCGCCCTCCGAAACGATGCGGATCGCAATTCTGCAGTCGAAGTGGCCGCCACCTCAACCCGGCGGCTGCGACTCGGTTCAGAAGGGCGTCGCAGACAACCCGCGGTGGAGAACTGGCGATGTCATTGGGCCGTTGCCCCCGTCAGCTTGTGGCGACCACCGGCAGCCATGAAACGCGGGTATCGGACCAGCCAATTTGGAGGTCAGCCTTCTGGCAGCTTCATTGCGCGCCCGACTGACGCAGGCCGACCCACAGCCGCCATCCACAGGTTCAGTCGAACGGCTCGGAACCGGTCATTCGATTGCACAGGCACGCCCACGCCGGCGTCCTCGATAGCGACGTCACCGGTGGTGGCACAGCCGCCGCCAAGTGCTTCGGCTGGTCGGCCAGATCCGCCAACTGATGGTGCAGGGACTGGATAAGGTTGACCAGCTCTTGACGCTGAAGTAGGCCACGCGAGTTTTATGCGTTCGATGGAAGCTTTCCGATTGCAGAATGTGAGTGGACCTGAGCATACCGACCCCTCTCAGACCAGGTACTTCTTCACCGCCTTCTCGTCCCAGGCCATGCCCAGGCCAGGCCGCAGCGAGGGCATGGCGAAGCCCTTCTCGATGCGCAAGGGCTCCATCAGCACGGCATCTGCCCAATCGACGTACTCCAGCCAATGGCCGGTGGGTGTGACCGGCAGCAGCTGCGCGCTGGCCTCGGCAAACAGATGGCTCGACATCTCGATGCCTGCGCCTTGGGCGAGTGCGGCGGCGCGCATCCAGCCCGTCACGCCACCGATGCGCTCCAGGTCCGGCATGACGTAGTCGCAAGCGCCGGCCGCCAGTGCCTGCGCCATCTGCTCGGGGCCCATGAAGTTCTCGCCGATCTGGATCGGTGTGCGAATCGCCTGCGCGACCTTGGCGCAACCCGCAAAGTCGTCGGCGCGGATCGGCTCCTCGATCCAGTGCACCCCACCTTCGGCATCGATCAGATGGCCGCGACGGATGGCCTCGGCCACCGTCAGCCCTTGGTTGAAGTCGACCATCAACGTGAGCTTGTCGCCGATGGCCTTCTTCACCGTGCACAAGGCATCCATGTCGTCGCGTGCTTCGCTGCGCCCCAGGCGCAGCTTGACCGCATCGAAACCTTCGTCGACCAGTTGCTGGGCCTGGCGCGCCAGCGCGGGCAGCGGCATCAGCCCCAGGCCCTTGGAGTTGTAGGCCCGCACCGGGCGCGGCGTGCCGCCGAGCAGCGTGGTCAGCGGCTGGTTCAGCGACTGTCCCACCACGTCCCAGGCGGCCATGTCGATGCCCGACATGGCAAACAGCACGATGTTGTGCACACCCAGCAGCTTGTGCCGGGCACGCAGCGTCTTTTCGATCTCGAAGGGAACGACTGCGTCGCCAGCCAGCATCTCGCTCATGGATTCGACCAATGCGACGATCGGTGCCAGATGGGCCGCGGACGGCGCAAACAAATAGGCGCGGCCGGTGATGCCGGCCGTCGTGTCCAAGTCCAGCAGGACCAGCGCGGCCTGGTCGATGGCGCCACTGGCCGTGTGCAGCGGCAGCTTCATCGGCGCCAACACGGGTCGCGCACGGATGCGGCGGATGACGAGACTGGAATCTGCCATGGTGAGCCCTCCCGATGGATGCTGGCGGTGCCCTCTACTCCCGATCTACAGCACCTCAGGTCTTCAGTCGCTCGTTCTGCGGGAACATGGCGCGCCTCGCCTCATCGTCCATCTCGGTCTTGAAGGCATGCCGGTCCTTCAGTGCAGCGGCCCGCTGCGCCGCGGGGCGCTCGTTCACGGCATCGAACAGGCGCTTCACGTGCGGCAGTTGCTGCCAGGCCTCAGCGCCCAGCGCGAAGGGCACGGCACGCGCCCAGCCCCACACCGCCATGTCCAGCAGCGTGTAGCGCTCGCTCTGCATCCATGTCCGTTGCGCCAGGTGCGCGTCGAGGATCTTCCAATGCCGCCATGCTTCGAAGTCGTAGCGGTTGATGGCATAGGGGTTGGGCTCGGGCGCGTAGTGCTTGAAATGCACACATTGACCGGTGAACGGCCCGATGCCCGAGGCCACGAACATCAGCCACGACAGCATCGGCCCACGATCTTGCGGATCGGGCAGGAACTGCCCGGTCTTTTCCGCCAGATAGAGCAGGATCGCATTGCTGTCGAACACCGTGCTCGTACCGTCCACGATCACCGGCACTTTGGCGTTTGGGTTGAGCGCGGTGAATGCGGGTGCGTGCTGCTCGCTGCGGCGCGTGTCCACCGGGACGGCCTCGTACGGAAGCTCGGCCTCCTCTAGGAACAACGCCACCTTCATCGGATTGGGGGCGAGCGAGTAATAGAACTTCAGCATGGCTGGAACCTGGTGGGTGTTAGGTGTCGACCATTGTGGCCTGTGCCCGTCTTGGCATGTCTCTCGCAGGCCTGCAGCACAGAAGCATCCACGGTGGCGTCGCCCCCCTCCGCTCAAGCCTTCACTTCGACCACCTGTTCGAAGCCGCCGAAGATCATGCGTTTGCCATCGAAGGGCATGGGCGGGTTGCCAGGTGTAGACGGATCCATGCGCGGATCTTCCATCATCTTCTTCATGCCGGCGTCGCGCGTGGCCTTGTCTGGCCATTCGACCCACGAGAAGGCCACCGTCTCCTCGGCCGTGGCCTGGACTGCGCGGCGGAAGTCGGTGACTTTGCCGTCGGGGACGTCGTCGCCCCAAGCCTCGATCACACGGATGGCGCCCAGCTCGATGAACATCGAGTCGAAATGGCGCGCGTGCTCGATGAACTTCTGTTTGTTGGAGGTGGGGACCGCGATCACGAAACCATCGATGTAGGACATGTCTTCACTCCTGTGGGGTTGACCGGTCGGCGCCCGCCTGAGGGCGCCTCGTAGCCCATCGACGAACGACAGGAGGCCAAATCGACACGGCCTGCCCGGCAGGAGGACGCGCGCCCTGTGGTGGCGCTGGAGCAGTGCCGCTGCAGAATGCCTGCCGGGTCAGCCGGCGCGGCGCCCTCAGCGTAGGCCCTTTGACCCCGCAAGTCACGCTGGAGCAGCCCGAGCACTGCCTTTGAACAATGCCCGCTCCGGGCCGGCATCGTCACCGGCGAACGCCAACTGATTGCCACCGCCATCTCGAATGGCAGGTTCAAGGCGATGAGTTGGGCGGTCTTGCCGTCAAGCCGCGACCCGGAGCTGTCAGCCGACCGTTCAAAATCGGATCCGGAAAGCAGTCACCTGCCGGATCCCGTTTGAACTTTCGCTTCGTCAGAAGAATCTGTGGGCGAGTTTTGGCTCGGGAAGCCTGCCGAGCACGTGATACAGGGAGAGTTCTGCAATCCGGAAGGTCCTGTAGCCGTACGCTTTTCTCAGAGTGACTTTGGCCTTGTTGTTCAGACCCTCGATGACGCCGCTGGAGAACTGCTTTTTGGCCCGGAAGTAGTTGAGCAGCAGTTCGCGGTGGGCGCGAACGGTGCGGGCGAACTTCTTTACCGGCTCGATGCGCGATCGCATCGCCCGCTTGCACCAAGCGTCGAGGAACTTGGCGGCCCAGGCCGGTGAGTCGTATTCCCAGAACAGCTGGAACTCTTCCTTGAGCAGATAGGCGCGCACGCTCTTCAAGTTGTAGGCCAGCAGTTCGCGCAAACTGATGCGCTGCTTGTCCGTCAGGTTCTCCGGCCGCTTGAGCAGACACCATCGTTTCTTCTTGAGCACCGGCTCGTAGCCCTCGCGAATCATGCGGCGGGCCTCGCCGGCGCGCACCTCGTCCAGCGCTTTGTTGAGCTTGGCCACCATATGGAAGCGGTCGAGGATGTTCAGCGCCCGTGGACAGTGTCTGGCAATAATCTCCAGGTAGGGCCGCCACATGTCCGAGCAGACGAACTCGACCTTGCCGGCCAGTTCCTGACCGATGAGGATGAAGAACTTCTCGAAGTTGTTCATGGTACGGTCCTTGCCCACCCATAGCAGCCGCACGCAGTCGGCCTCGATCTGATAGACCAGCGTCAGGAACTTGTGGCTGTGCCCGATGTGGATCTCGTCGACGCCGATGGCGCGCAACGTGCCGAGCTCGCGATGCTCCAGCCCCCACTGCACGACATACTCCACCGCGTGACAGACCTGATCCCAGGTCGTGCCAAAGCTCAGCGCCGTGTCCTTCCACGACAGCTTGCGCGCCCAGTGCGCCAGATACAACATGTAGGCCTTGGTCAGGCTGTGTTTGCCCATCGCCCAGGGCACCGACTCGACCTTGACACCGCAATTGCGACACTGCACACGCCTCATGGCATACAGCAACATCACGGCATAGCCCCAGATCGGGATGAACTCGAAGCGCCGCGTGGGCAGCAAGTCGTATCCGGGCGCGGCTGTGCCGCAGCACGAGCAGTGCGGCTTGGAGCCGCGGCGTGGGCGCACGTCGACCTCGATGGTGCTGGTGGCTTCGATCAGCCGCACAGCAGCGTAGACGAAGCCTGGAAAGTGGTGGCAGGCATTGAGCAAGCGGGCGAGCAACATGGCCAACTCCCGTGGCAGCGCTGAGGGCGCGATCATTCTCAAGCCGCAGGACGCGCAGCGCCTTCGGCAGGCCTGCCCTGACCTGGACGACTGGCCCCGGTCATGGCACGTCGAGCCCGCCGACATCATCGTGGGCCAACAGATCGTTCAGGTGCTCACACCGTTCCTGCTGCATCTGCTCGACCTGGGTCTGGCCAAGACCACCGTACGCCGGCATCGCGACAACCTCTGGGCGCTTGGCGGCGAGCTGATCCGGTGCCGTTACGACGACGATCAGCTGGCACGGCTGGACATCAAAGACGCCCTTCGACAACTCATCGCAGGCGACGGCGGGCCACTGATGTGCCCGCGCATCACCGAATCGGAACAGGACTCGCTGGACGCTACCTGTCGAAAGCTGGATCGATTCATGCGCGATTCAGCCGCAGTGCACAGCTCCGTCTGACGCAACAACCGCCGTCCACCGGCATCATCGCCTGGCAGCATCGTTCACGGTGCAGAGTTGTCCACGGCGGCGGGCGGGCGTCGCATGCGACGAACGCACGACCGACGCGGTGGGCAACTCGTGTCAGATGCTCAGGGCGACCAGGCAAACGCCCACAAATAGTCCGGAAGAACCAAATTTCCTATCGCCAGGTCGTGCGGCTGGTGGGTCGGAAGCGGGAAGGCGGTCTCGGTCGGTCGGGGCTTCGTTCACGCCACCCGATCGACCCGCGCAGCCAAGAAGATCTGCGGCATGCAGGCGACGCGACGGAGTCTGGAAAAGGTCAACGATTTATCCACGACGGGTCAATCACTCCGATGTCGCCAAATGGGTAATCGCCACCCGCATCCCTGCGCCGAATGAGCATGTAGATCTCATAAGTGATGGGCGGCAGTGTGGTTGGCTTGCCGGTGTTTCTCACATAGATGACGTTGTCATTGGGTCCGTTGCCGACGGTGAGTCGGTCCCACACGCCACCGCCATCGTCGTCCGCAGTCACCTTCTGGACGATCAGGCCGACCGCGGCGTACTCGCCGCTGGGCAAGACGGCGAAGGCCAAGTCAACTGGGGGTCCACCGCCGCTGCTGAATTCGAACACGCTGTTGCTCTGCCTTGAGACTCTGGGTGGCGTCACTGACAAACTGGTGGTGACGTCCGGACTCTGCCCCGAGGTCACCATCCTCCCTCCTTGCCTCACGCTCACGAAATTGGTCACCGTGAACTCGATGACCGCCAAGTTCGGGTTTGGGGGCAGTATCAACATGGAGTGGCCTTTGCGCTGTGACAAGAGTGTCACCGGCCGCGAGAGGCCAGATCAGTCCAACCTTCTCGCGCAGGCGACGAACCAGTTCGGGAATGCTAGGGCGCTGCACCCGGCGTGGCAATCGAATTCTTCGGACCCTCGGCCACGGACAGCCGTGGCGTTAGTCCCCTACGCCGACGGCCAGGTTCAGGGCCCGGCACAGCACGGCATCGCATGGCGAAGGCTCGCCTCGGCAGCAGCGTCAGCGCCTGCCGGTCAAAGTCGCTTGCGCTGTCATTGGTCTTCAGTCCTTGTCCGGCTCGATCAACTTGCGCACGCGCGCAAGCGCTAGGCCGAGCTCCGATGCTGGCCCGGCTCCAACTTCGGCAGCGATCGCATCGGCCGCC
>Ga0316600_10001218_pt1 | contig 11882 bp, 10 predicted proteins | sample OWC_soil_day5_CT_FD_207652 | JGI IMG/M metagenome (GOLD analysis project Ga0316600, IMG submission 207652) | Wetland soil microbial communities from Old Woman Creek delta, Ohio, United States - OWC_soil_day5_CT | ecosystem: Environmental > Terrestrial > Soil > Wetlands | place: USA: Ohio...
TAAGAAATTTAGAGATCATAAAAGCGACAATAAAGCTAATAATCATTGATAAAATCGGAACGACGACTCCACCGAACAGGATTAAAAAATGTTCCTTATTAAAGGTATTAAGTAAGTTCCAAACCATGTAAGTCGGCAAGGAAATATAGGTAACTAATCTAGGAAGTAGCTTTGCGTTTTCTAGGGTAAACCACCCTTTGCCAGTGAGAATGTACCCTAAGGAAACCATTATGATAATACTCATTAACCCTTCAATTGCATGTAAAAATACCATGTTTGCCTCCTTGTATTTCATGAATAGTTAACAAAATTTAATGCTTATATCTTTGACGATACTTGGGCTTTCATATATCATTATAACAAAGTATATAATATATAAAAAATACTGAAAAAGTTCTTCACGTATACTAAAAAAGTATGGCAAAAGGGTGGGCATTTCTATGGATATTAAACAACTCAGGTATTTTCATGCCATCGCTGAAGAGGGGCAAATTACAAGGGCTGCCAAACGGCTACATATGGCTCAGCCTCCATTGAGCCAACAACTTAAATTATTAGAAGAAGAATTAGGCGTAAAATTAGTAGAACGAGAGAGACGGGGAATTATATTAACTGGCGCAGGTCATTTGCTTTATAAACGGGCAGAACATATACTTGAGTTAATGCATACGACTACGAAAGAGTTAAAGGAGCTAGACGAAGGATATGCGGGAAGTCTCTCTGTTGGTGCTGTTGCATCCTCTGGGACAACTTTCTTACCGTTCAAATTGGTCAACTTTCATAAAAAATATCCCAAAGTTAATTTTCAGCTATGGGAAGGTGACACCAACAGAATTTTAGATTTATTGAATACTGGTATCATTGAAATAGGTATTGTACGATCCATTTTTGATTCAGAGCTTTACCACTCAGTTAGTCTACCAAATGAGCCCATGGTAGTTGCCATGGGGAGAGAATGGTGCTGTGGAGAACAGACTGGGCAGATCGATATGACAGAACTTGCTGGTAAGCCTTTGTTGCTACATCGGAGTAATGAAGTTATGATGATAGAGTGCTGCCGAAAAAATGGCTTTGAGCCCCAAATTCTGTGTCAGGGGGATGATGTTAGATCCTTACTCGTATGGGCCGATGCAGGACTGGGCCTAGCTATTGTGCCGAAATCTGCAGTAGGCCTAGTGCCAAGCAATAAGTTAGCATACAAAGAAATTATTGAATCCTCCCTAGAAATAAGAAAAGCAATTATTTGGCTGAAAAATCGCTACCTATCAGCAATTACCAGAAATTTTCTAGAGATGATACTTTCAGACTTATCCTAAGAAATTTTCATTACAGAACAACTGATATCATGAAGATATAAGGAGATTGGTTTTAATTACTATTAGCTCATCGATGATCTTTAGGGAATGATACGGAAAGACAGGAGAATACGGCTGAGACTCTCACAATATCAGCCGTAAGTGAAGAGCAATCGGCTTCTATGCAGGAAGTTGCTTCTGCCAGTCAAGTATTGGCGAAGATTACCGGATTTAATTATAAAAATATAAAGTATAGGAATAATTTTTGAATTTAAGTACGCAGCTTGAGAGTAACCAATAAAATTACGAAACGCCAGCACGGAGTTTGCTCTCCGTTGCTGGCGTTTTCTTTACGGAATCAGAAATTATAACAATTTCCGATTCCAAGTAAGGGCAACTAAGGCTTGGCGCAAGCCAAGTTTTCTTTATGTTTATGGAGAGTAAATTGTGGAAATAATAGGTGATAGTTGGAGGTAATGCAATGAAAAAAACTTTTACAAATCTAGCTATTATTGCTGGAATTTTATTTTCGATTTATAGTACTACTTACGCAAGTTGGGGCTGGGAGAGTACTGATGATCCTACGCCTTATTATCATCAAGAATGGGGGAAATGGTATAATTACGAGGATGCTAAGGTGTTCATGGTTCAAATAGACGATAAGACATATAAATATGTATTTGATTACAATGGCAAATTTATCGGTGGTTGGATCACATATATGCCTATGAGGTTGTAGTTACAAAATCCTGTAAGATAAAGATACTTGCAGGACTTTTTCATTTTAATGATAAATATAATGATGTAGTATATTCAAAATCCGTTCCCTGTCCTTGGGAATTAATTTGGAGGTTGTCTATGTCGATTCATTTATTAGCAGGTAAGAAAGCTCCCAAGTCTATTTTGGTCAATATTCCCCGCCTGATTAGTGCCTACTATGTCAATCATCCTGATAGTAACGAGCCAACGCAAAAAGTTGTCTTCGGCACATCTGGTCATCGTGGCAATTCCCTAAAATATAGTTTTAATGAGGATCATATTCATGCTATTACCCAGGGGATTTGCGATTACCGTAAAGCACAAGGGATAAATGGTCCATTGTTTATTGGCTTTGACACTCATGCTCTCTCTGAGCCAGCGTTTATCTCAGCAGTGGAAGTGCTTGCTGCGAACGGTGTGGAAACTCTGATTGCTAAAGATATGAACTATACTCCCACGCCAGGTATATCTCATGCTATTTTGAGTTATAACAAGGGCCGTCAGCAAGGCCTCGCTGACGGCATTGTGATTACACCTTCACATAACCCGCCTGATAACGGTGGCATCAAGTATAACCCACCAAATGGCGGACCGGCGGATACTGATATTACCAAGTGGATTGCTGGCATTGCCAATGAATTATTAAAGAATGGCAATAAAGCAGTAAAACGTTTACCTTATGAAAAGGCGATTAAAGCTAATAATGTCCGGGAATTTGATTTTATATTGCCTTATGTTAATGATCTGAACAATATCATTGATATGGATGCCATAAAATCTGCAGGTCTTAAACTCGGCGCAGATGCTTTAGGGGGCGCAGGTCTAGGCTACTGGCTACCCATCGCTGAAAAATATGGTCTTACTATTGATCTGTTAAATGGTCATCCGGATCCGACGTTTAGTTTTATGAATGTAGATGGGGATGGGAAAATACGTATGGATTGCTCCTCGCCCTACGCTATGGCTGGACTTATTGAACTTAAAGATAAATATGATCTTGCTTTTGGTAATGATGCAGATTTTGATCGGCATGGTATTGTTACGCCGAGCACTGGACTCTTAAATCCTAATCATTATTTGTCTGTTGCTATTTCTTATTTATTTCAAGACCGCACAGGGTGGCGTGCTGATGCTGCTATTGGTAAGACTTTGGTAAGTTCATCCATGATTGATCGTGTTGCGGTAAGCCTTGGAAAAAGACTTGCTGAGGTTCCAGTAGGTTTCAAATGGTTTGTAGATGGATTAGTGGATGGTTCCTTCGGTTTTGGCGGTGAAGAGAGTGCAGGTGCATCCTTTCTCAAAAAGGACGGCACAGTCTGGACAACAGATAAAGATGGTATCATTCTATGTTTACTTGCTGCAGAAATCACAGCTAAAACTGGGCGGGATCCTGGTGAGCTTTATCAAGATTTAACAGCAAAATTCGGTACACCAGTATATTCACGTATGGATGCAGTTGCCAGCTTAGAGCAGAAAGCTGTATTGTCTAAACTTTCACCAGACCAGGTAACAGCAGATGTTCTTGCTGATGAAAAAATTACCGCTAAACTTACCAAGGCACCAAGTAACAATGCAGATATTGGTGGTCTAAAGGTCTGCACTGAGAATGGTTGGTTTGCGGCTCGTCCTTCTGGTACAGAGGATGTTTATAAAATATATGCAGAAAGTTTTAAAGGCGCAGCCCATCTTCAACAGATTCAGGAAGAGGCTAAACAAATAGTTAATGATACCTTTCAAACTGCTGGAGTGTAGTAAAACAGGGAGGAAGTAGTTTGCTAAAGAAAAAGACGGTTGTGTATAGTTTATTTATGGTCATTATGGTTGTTGCCCTGTCGATGTTTTTTTCATCAGTCCTTCCTTCAACAGTTCCGGTGGGGGGGATTGCTACTGCTGCCGAGCATATTACATTGACTTGGGCAGCAGATCCGCAGACGACCCAGACCATCACTTGGCAGACAGAAGTTACTAATGGGCTAGGGCGAGTGCAATACGCCCCGGCGGTAGAGGCTAAATCCTTTCCCCATAATGCTAGAAGTCTTAGCGCTGGTGTGGAAGAGTTAGCTACAAATTGGGGGAATGTGAGTATTCATTCTGTGACCCTGACTGGTCTTAAACCGGGTACAACCTATATTTATCGAGTAGGAGAAGAAAAAGGTTGGAGTGACCTACGCACTTTTACCACTGCTTCTACTCATGTTTCCAAGTTCAAATTTTTGGTATTCGGCGATTCTCAGAGTAATAACTATAATGTATGGCGTTCCACACTCCATCGAGCATATCAGACCAATCCTGAGGCTGTTTTTTTCACCAACATAGGGGATCTGGTAGATAGGGGTCAGGATTATGCCCAATGGAAGGCGTGGTTTGATGCTGCCCAAGGGGTTATGGACATTATTCCTGTGATGCCAGTAACAGGAAACCATGAGTCCTATACACCTGAAGGACGTTTTTCCATGCCGATATTCTTTAGTGCCCAGTTAAAGTTACCCCTTAATGGTCCAGAGGGACTTAAGGGACAAGTCTATTCTTTTGATTATGGGGACGTACATTTTAGTATGTTGGATAGCCAAGAAGGGGAAGAAAGGCGGTTTGTACCTGCCATGTTAGATAAACAAGAAGCATGGTTAGAGAATGATTTAAGGGCAACTAATAAAAAATGGAAAATAGTCTGTTTCCATCGTCCTCCTTATAATAATAAGGAGAAGGAAACTAATCAAAATATTCGAAAGGCTTTTGTACCTGTTTTCGATAAATATCATGTAGACGTGGTTTTTACTGGTCACGATCATGTTTATGCCCGCACATATCCCCTTTACGGTGACGAAGTGGTGGACAGTCCGGGCAAAGGTACGATATATGTTGCCACAGGTCGGAGTGGTACTAAATCCTATCGAGATAGTTTAGCTAAAGATCGAAACATATTTTTTTATAATCCCCTTGATGAACCGAACTATGTTACTGTGGAAGTGAGTGGCAACAGCCTGACGGTGAAAGCTTTCAAGCAAAGCGGTATTCTGATCGATAATTGGATGATCGACAAGGCGGCTGGAGGCAAGTAAATATATATATAAAACCCCCCTGTCAATGACAGGAGGGTTTGTACAATTAACGGTTTCTGCTGAAACAGTCTCTGCAATAAACAGGACGGTCGCCACTTGGACGGAAAGGAACTTGTGTTGTTACGCCGCAAGCTGCACAAACTGCTTCATGCATTTCGCGTTGTTGGTAGTTGCTGTTACCACCACGGTTTCCACCGTTTCTTTGTTTGTTAGCTGCTCTGCATTGAGGGCAACGGCCTGGCTCGTTGGTGAACCCTTTTTCAGCGAAGAAATCTTGCTCGGAAGCGGAGAATACGAATTGTTCTGCGCAATCGCGGCATGTTAATGTTTTGTCTTGATTCATGTATATAACCTCCTTGTATGTATATTACCCAAATAGTTAATGGAGAATACTCTTTCATCTATTTAAGAACTACTACAGTATACGATTATTCTGTCCAGAAGTAAAGGAATTTAATAAGATAATTTTAGGAATGATTTTCTATATCATTATTTGGAAACATGAAAGTGTTATACTTTCATGTTTCCATAAGAAAAAGCTCTGTCAATGACAGAGCTTTTTTATATTACTATTAACGGTTTCTGCTGAAACAGTCTCTGCAGTAAACAGGACGATCGCCGCTTGGACGGAAAGGAACTTGAGTAGTTACGCCACAAGCTGCACATACTGCGTCATGCATTTCCCGTTGTTGGTAGTTGCTGTTACGGCCACCACCGTTGTTTTGTTTGTGAATTGCTCTGCATTGAGGGCAACGGCCTGGTTCATTGGTAAAACCTTTTTCAGCGTAGAAATCTTGTTCTGATGCTGAAAAAATGAATTGTTCTGCGCAATCGCGGCAAGTTAAAGTTTTGTCTTGAGTCATGTTAAATAGCCTCCTCGAATCTGTTACCCAAATAGCTAATTGTTACTATCTATTGAAAAATATCAATAGACCTATTTTAGGACTACTAAATTATATAATAGATTTAGATAAAAGTAAAGGAATTAAATAATAATATAGTATTATTATTTAATTCCTTTACTTGAAGGAGAAATATCTTGAATATTGAAATGAGTAATCAGACAAATAATCTGATGAATAAGTTTAAATAAAAGACTATACTTATAAGTAAAGGTATTTTTAGCCACTAAGTACTAAAGTGACTAAATTTGAAAGATTAGAGGGAAAATTTTCATTTATAGATGGGAGATTGATTATGTCAATAAGAAAAAACTATTTAATTTTTGATGCGGATATTGGTAAAAATAAGCCGGAGAATATTGTTAATGCCGATGCCACATGTCCATTTTGCTCTAGAGAACAGCTGACAGACATTATCGCAAGTGATGGACCAATCTTGTTAGTTAAAAACAAGTATCCAGTTCTGATGGATACCTTTCAAACGGTCCTAATTGAAACATATGAATGTAATGCTGAGCTATCGACTTACTCCAAAGAGCATTTATATAAGGTCATTGGGTTTGGTGTAAAAAAGTGGCAGGAGATGGTACAAAGCGGGGAGTTTACTTCTGTTATTTTTTATAAAAATTATGGCCCATATTCTGGCGGTACAATAAGACATCCTCATATGCAAATTGTTGGTTTAAAAGATATAGATTATACTGAGTATATATCTGATGAAAGTTTTCAGGGCTTCGTCATTCATCAACAGAATGGAGCTGAATTAAACCTAGCCAAAGCGCCAAAAAACGGATTTTTTGAATTTAACGTGGGACTAGATAATTTGAAATCCTTAAATCAGATGGCTGATTATATTCAAATAGTGATCCATTATTTATTACATCATTTCCATAGGAATTGTAAAAGCTACAATTTGTTTTTTTATCAGGTTGCGGGGCGAATTTGGGCTAAAGTCATGCCTCGGTTTGTTACATCCCCTTTATTTATAGGGTACTCACTTCCCCAGGTATCCAGCCGAGCAGGAGAAGTAATAAAAGAGATACAAAACATATATTTTTCTGAGAGTCAATAAAGTGATGATATGCAGAAAAGATCCCCCTATAAGGGGGACTTTTTAGACATATCGTTAGTGATTATCGTCGTTTGTAAATTTTTCTCCTGATAATTTACGACGCTTGAAGAGTGCAAAAGTAGTGGCAGATAGTATTAAAAAGATGAATACAACGGTGGCAGTCATGTTTGGATAGTAGTCAGGCCAGTAACGTTTATCATTACCTGTAGTAATATTATTTTGACACTCGGCAATAAGGGAATCAATTTCGGAGTGTTTCGGATACAAACGTCTGACTTCTTCAAATTTCATAAGAGCTTTTGTGTAGTATCCTTGCCAGTAAAATTCTAATCCTTGTTGATAGGTTTTATCGATAAGACTTTCTTGGTTGCTAGCCCCTGATTTGCGAATAAACTCCTGTACAGTGCGTGAGGCCATAGCCCAATGAGGACCGCCAGAGGCACCAAATGTAAGCAGGCCAATGACCTGACCATCAGTGTTGAGAACTGGTCCGCCAGAATTACCTGGCTTAATTCCTTCGGCATTAATTTGTATTAAGGGATTGCCTTGGGCGGAGGATTTCTTGTCAGATGATATGGAACCAGGGGCCCATGACCATTCCAACACTGATTTTTCTGAAGCTAAAGAGCCAAGGTCGGCAACACCAGGATAGCCAGCGACAAAAATTCGTTCACCAGTACGGATTTTATCGGAATCGCCAAGTCTTACTGTAGGAAAATTGCGACCTTCAATTTTTACTACGGCTACATCCTTGCCATTTTCCAAGGCCGACGAGCCAATTTCCTTTAAATCGAAGGGCAGTTCTTCTCCTCCAGGAGTGATTACCTTGCTTATATTAGAGATATCTGAGAGTGATGCTGTCCGATTTTTAATGCTTCCTACCACATAGTTCCATGCTACCTCGATTGATACATTATAATTTTTAGCTATCTGAGCTGCTAATACTTTTGCTAGATTTTGCACTTTTGTGTTATTGTCATGAGTACATAGATCCACAACATGGGCATTCGTTACTACATAACCATCTGGGCTAATAATAGCACCTGAGCCAGTACCGCCATATACAACAGTATATTTTTCATAGCGATTATTAATGAGTATTGTCCAGGCTGCCGAATAACCTGCAACGATCCGAACTACTGCAGGTTTAATTTGCTTAGCCAATTTTTCTTCAGCCGACCATTCCTTGTTGGCAGCAAGCCCGCTTATCTGAGAACCAATAAGTGAAATGCATAATAGGGTGATCAATATCCAGTGGCACATTGCCTTTCCACCTTTCATCAAATTTTCCTATTATAGCTTATTCATTTCACTTGATAAGGGTTATACTTTGGTGTCTAATTATCGGCACTAAAATCTTTTTTCGCCAGTCAAATAATAACCCCGCCTGATGGTTGTAGCTTTGTCCCAAGAAATATCCGCACTAATATTTTCCCAGCCTTTTATTAATTTAAAATATTGATAGCGGTATCCAAGGATAATAGTAGTTTGCGGCTTAGGGGTAAAAGATAAACCTATCTTTGTATCTAGCATCTGCGCAGAACCAACATGTTCAAAGTTTAAATTGCGTAAATTCCACCAGCCATGACCTTGTGCTAGAGCCCAGGGTGAATAAGATAACGAGCCTATTGCTGTAAGTTTATTCGTTAAGGGTACTTTGTGAATAATTCCTACATGTGGTCCCTGGTAGACCATAGTATAGTGAGAGTTTAGGGTCGGCAGAGGTTCATTAACAGCACCATAGTTTATTATGGAATATAAGCCATTGGTCATGGAATAGTGAGTGATATTATAAGTGTAGCCATAAAATAATGAGGTATTATTGCTAGTATGCTGTTGCCAGTCAATCGTAATATAACCACCTTTGGACTTTGTGTTAAATTGTCCATAATACCATAATTCTTTGCTCAGTGTCTTATCCCAGTCGGAATCACTGCCTATATTACTGCTTGTATTAGTTATTATACCGCCTTCAATAGCGAGAGAGTATTTGGGGGAGATGCTGTTTTCATAATTTGCTACAACATAGTTGCCGGAGTGGGGATAATACAGCTCAGAGGCGCCGTCAACAAGAGTAGTGTGCAAAGGAAAAGCTGTACGCCACAGCTCAGATCCTGAAGCATGCCAATTGCCTATAGATACATGGTTGTCTGATGCTATAACTGGCGACGTTAGTAATAACAAGGTAGAAGCCAAAAGAAACTGTGCCCATTTGTACACGATAATCCTCCATCTAATTTACATAATATGAAGAATATTCGTCATGAGGGATTAAAGCTCCTGTACATGATAACAGGTAATTATATGTAAATAAGTCCCTCAACAAGAGGGACTTATTAGCAAGGGATTTTCATGGTGCGTCCGTAGGAATGCATATAAGAGGCAGTGGGAAGTTTGTTACTATCAAAAATAATGGTACCATGGTGGAGAAATTGTTTATTTAGAATATAACGTAAGTCGTATATATTTACAGATAGTGAATTAGTATTTTGCTCTTCTTCAAAATAAATAAAAGGGGTAAAACTAGTGAAAAAATCTCCTAGAGGAGTTTTTTGAGCTTGTATTGTAAATTTAGAAAGAGTTCTTTGCTTGGGAAGGTTGGCGTTAATCTCCAACACTGGATAGAGTGCGCCCAATTGCCCCACCAGGTGGCGATCTTTAGTTTCCAAGACAAAATCCCAGAATAATATACGTTTTAATGAAGGCATTACCGATATTTGTGTTATTTTTTGGTTGTCAAATAAGCTCTTCAGTTGATTTTTAGCTCTTTTGCGCAGTATAATTCTGAGAGAGATGTAGGCAGTAATGATAAAAAAAGTACCTAGTGACTGTTGGGCTGCAGTGAGGTTAAGGTGATATAAACTCATCATTAACACTAATAATATAGGATCAAATACATTTAGCAAGCACAAGCTCTTACGTTCTTTACGAACAGGCCACAGAATGGCTGCGCCATGAGTATTAAAGTAATCAATAATAGTATGAGACAAACCACCGGCAAAAGCCCATCCCAATAAGGATAATAGATTGGTTTGTGGCATGAAAAAATGCAGGATTGCGCCAATCAGCATAGACCATACGGCCAGGCCAGGGATGGAATGTGAAAAGGCTCGGTGCTGTCTAAGGTATGAAAAATTCCCCTTGAGTAGAGCAATTATATCAAAATCAGGAGCCTCAGCCCCGAGAATAGTTGCTAAGTAGATGGGGTCATGTAAGGATAACTGATGACCCGACAAACCGGCAACAGCAATGCCAATCAATGCATGTGACAAGGAATCCATACGTACCCTCCTTTTGATTAGTTTACATAACATTATAACATGGAATTAAAGGAGGTCATACTGGTAATTAGTGCGATTTCTGATGACTTAAAAAAGAGATGGTCTCATTAAAATGAGACCACCCCAGAATAGTTAGTTTGCTTTTGTTTCTTTTAAGGCTACGGTATGTTTTTTATTCAAAAATAGTAAATAGTACAAATAAATCCCAACTAGTGTCGGAATACCAGTATATAGGACAATACGTTGTGATTCGTCAAAATATAAACTGATAATTACACACAAGTTTAGTATTAACGCTAATATGGGGACAAGAGGATAGAATGGAGTGTGAAAGGTTAGTTGTTCTAATTTGCCACCAAGGCGGATGAACTTTTTGCGGAAGTTGAGCTGACACCAGGCAATAATCACCCAGATTAAACAACCTGTCAAACCAGTACTCGACATGAGCCAAAGATATACCGTATCAGCAGCGTATTCACTAGTCAATAAAGACATACAGGCTAGGACTACAGTGATTAATACGCCATATACGGGCACACCGCGGGAGTTTACTTTGCCGAGCACGTTCGGAGCGAGGCCTTCCTTAGACATAGACCATAGAAGGCGCGAGCAAGCATATAAGGCAGAATTGCCTGAAGATAGGGCGGAGGTCATAACGACAAAGAACATAATATCTTTGGCTAGGGGTAGGCCTAGCGTACCAAAGACATGGGCAAAAGGGCTTTCTAGAACGCTAGCCTCATTAAAAGGAATGATAGCTGCTAGTACAATCATTGCCAGTACATAAAAGAAGATGATGCGGAAAGCAATACCTGTGATGACTCTAGGTACGTTTTTGCCTGGATTTTCACATTCCCCGGCAGCAATACCTACAAGCTCAGCGCCTTGGAAAGAATAAACAACAGCAATCATCGTTAGAAATACAGCTTCCAAACCATTAGGGAAGAGGCCTGAACTAGTATGAAAATTGGAGAATGCTACAGGAACGGTATTGCCAGAAAAGCCAAAGATTAAACCGCAGCCTGCTACAATAAAGGCGAGAATAGCAGTTACTTTGATGCTGGCAAACCAAAACTCAGCTTCACCATAGGCTTTTACTGAAATTATATTTAATAAGGCTAGTATAGTGGCAAAAACGCCACACCAGATCCAAATAGCGACCTTAGGAAACCAATTATTCATGATAATACCTGCTGCGGTAAAGTCGGCCGCAATGCAAATAGCCCAGTTGATCCAATATAGCCATCCAGTAGTAAAACCAGCACCAGGGGAGATAAAGCGCGAGGCATAGCTCTGGAATGAGCCCGAGACTGGCATGGCAGCTGTTAATTCACCTAGGCACAATAGAACTAGATACATAATGAAGCCACCGACTAGATAGGCAAGGACAGCACCCAGAGGACCTGCTTGGCTAATGGTTTGCCCTGAACCGACAAATAGTCCAGTACCAATTGTACCCCCAATGGAAATCATCATAAGGTGACGTGATTTCATATCACGTTTAAGTCCTGCTT
>Ga0316600_10001219_pt1 | contig 11877 bp, 9 predicted proteins | sample OWC_soil_day5_CT_FD_207652 | JGI IMG/M metagenome (GOLD analysis project Ga0316600, IMG submission 207652) | Wetland soil microbial communities from Old Woman Creek delta, Ohio, United States - OWC_soil_day5_CT | ecosystem: Environmental > Terrestrial > Soil > Wetlands | place: USA: Ohio...
AAGGAATACACGAGAAATAATCTTACTTTCTACACCATCATTTTGGAGTGAGAACTCTTCGGGACGAACAGAGATGATCACTTCTTGCCCATCTGTAACTGCTGCTAAGTTATCCATTTTTATTTGATAGCCGTCATTAAACACGACAGAATTGCCCTCTGCTGCCATTTTGACAGTACCAATGAATAGATTTGAATGACCGATAAAGGTAGAAACAAATACGTTAAAGGGTCTCGTATAAATGGATTCCGGTCTGCCAATTTGTTGAATAACCCCAGCTTGCATAACGGCAATACGATCAGAAATCGCCAAAGCCTCTTCTTGGTCATGTGTTACATACACTGTCGTAATTCCAACTTCATTTTGCACTTCGCGAATCGCACTTCTCATTTCCACTCTCAGTTTCGCATCAAGATTGGAAAGTGGCTCATCCATGAGTAGTACACTTGGATGAATCACAATGGCTCTAGCCAGCGCTACACGTTGTTGTTGCCCACCGGACAAGCGCTCTGGTAGACGATCTTGGTATTCTTCGATCTTTACTACTTTAAGAATATGATCTACTTTTTTCTTCATTTCTTCTTTGCTGATATTTCTCAGTTTTAAACCGTATTCAACATTCTCACGAACAGTCAAATGAGGAAAAATCGCATAACTTTGAAATACCATCCCAATATTGCGTTTGTGCGTTGGAATGTCATTGATCACTTCTTGATCAAATTTGATCAAGCCGCCTTCGATACTGTTAAAGCCAGCAATCATTCTAAGTAGCGTTGTTTTTCCACAACCGGACGGACCTAATAAAGTAAAAAATTCACCATTTTTTATCTGTGCCGTTAAATCTGGAATGATGGTTAATTTATCATAGCGCTTCACTACATCTTCAATATGAATTGCAACACTCATGAATAGAACCCCCTTTAAAACCTTCTTCATTATTAAAACATTATGTCTACTAGATTTAGAATGCAAAAACAGCCCACAACAACTAGCTTGCGTGGGCTGTATGTTGTACATCTTCTACGAGATTAATTATTTAAAACTTGTGAAGATATCTTTAAATTTATCAAGCCATTGTTTTTTATTTGCTGCAACAACGTTTTCGTCATCACTGATAATGTTGATTTTGTCTTTTTCAACTAAGCCTTTTGGCGGTTCAACGTCATCTCTCACGGAACGTCTATGCAGTTTTTGTACGATAATCGTTTGTGCTTCTTTACCTGTTATAAAATCAATAAACTTTTTAGCATTTACTTCATTTTTAGCATTTTTAATGATATAGACACCATCTGGTTTAGAGATAACGCCTTCTTTCATATATACTAATTTAACTGGTGCGCCATCGGCAACATATTGAGCGCCACCTTCTTCGAAGGTAAGACCAACGGTATATTCACCATCTGCTACCCCTTTGTAAACTGCGGAAGAACCGCTAAGAAGTTTACCATCTAAGTTTGCACTCAGTTTGCTTACATAGTCCCAGCCTTTTTCTGGATCGCTTTTGCCCATTGCATAAAGCATATTAATCAAATGTTCATAGGAAGATGAAGATTTTGAAGGATCTGCAAAAGCAATCTTACCTTTTAAGGCTGGATTTAATAAATCTTCATAGCCTTCAATTTTCATATCGCCAACTAAGTTGGTATTGACCATAATAACACTTGGTATATCCGTAAATCTAGTTAAAGAACCTTCGGTATTTTTAAAAGCTTTTTGGATTTTATCTTCATTTGCTGAGGTATACTTTTCAAATAAGTCCGCTTTTGGTTTCATTGTGTTTAAAGAACCACCCCAGAAGATATCACCTAATGGATTTGACTTTTCCGATTCTACTCTTTTTAGAAGTTCACCAGCACCAGCGGCTACTACTTCAACTTTTATCCCCGTTTGTTTTTCAAATTCACTAACCAATGGATTAATGAATGTCAGTGGATGTGGACAATAAATAACCAATTTATCTGTCTTTACTGGTGCCTGTTTTTCTGTAGTCGCTTTTTTATCTCCACCACAACCAGTTATAAGTGTACTAGCTAACACTAGCATCATCAATAAGGCTATCACCTTTTTCATAAGACTTTCCCCCATTCCGTATTTTCTATTTGTATTCATTATATATAGAATGAATATTCTGAACAATCCTGTAATTTATTAAAATACCCGAAATACTGAACTTTGTGATATTTTTATTAAAATAGTTCAATTCATTTAACTCTTTTAAACCGCCAAATATAAAAGGTGAAGTTTAGTTAACAATTGCTTGCAGCCTAAACCTCACCTTTATTTGTTTACTTATTTATTGATTTTTCACTAGTTATCTGAAGAAACTTACGAAATGCACGATATTACCAAAAGGTCTATCTTTTATATTTTAAACTTTTTCACTTCTTGTTGTAATTGGTCTGCCATTTTCGCTAAGCTTTGACTTGAGAAGGCAATTTCTTGCATAGACGCTGATTGCTCTTCAGTCGCTGCCGATACATTTTGTGCTTCATCGGCACCTTTTATGCTTAAATCATCCATCTTTTTCACAATCGTTACAATATGCTGACTGTTATCCGCCATATGCTGGATTGCACTCGAAATATCTTTTACCTGTGCTGATACTTCCATGACAAATTGCATAATTAGTTTAAAGGAATCTCCAGTAGCGCCAACAACTTCGGCCCCAATTTTTACTTGCTGACTACCTTCATTCATTGTTACAACTGCGGTATCTGTATCTCGTTGAATTTCAGAAATCAAATCCGAAATTTGTTTCGCAGCGCCTTGTGATTGCTCTGCTAACTTACGAACTTCTTCAGCAACAACAGCGAATCCTCTACCAGTTTCCCCAGCTCTAGCTGCTTCAATTGCGGCATTTAATGCCAAAAGATTCGTTTGCCCTGCTATTCCTGAAATCGTATCGACGATCTGACCGATTTCTTTTGACCGTTCACCAAGTACTGTGACCACCTTCACAGAAGCATTGGTCGTCTGCTCTATTTTATTCATTTGCGTGATTGCTTGCTCCACTGAATCACTACCAGTTTTCGCTGTATTGGCAGCATCCACGCTCTTAGTTGCAGCCAAACTAGCATTTGCAGCAACCTCTTCAATCCCTGCTGACATCTGTTCTACTACATTTGTCGTATCTTTCACTGCCGCCAATTGCTGTGCCATGCCACCGGCAACTGTCGTAATCGAATTTGCAACTTGAGTAGAAGCCTGTGCAGATTGCTCAGAGGTTGCAGTCAATTCTTCCGAAGAAGCTGCCAGTGTTTCTGACGATTCTGTAACCTTTTTCATTAAATTCCGGATATTATCTCTCATTTGGCGTAAAGCGCACGCTAACCTGCCAAATTCATCATTGGTATTTATTTGCGCTGCTTTATCTCTAAAGTCACCTTGTGCCATCTCATCAACAGTTGCTAGCATAATGCCAAGCGGCTTAACTAAACGGCTAGCTGCAAAAATAATGATAGCGGATAATAGGCAAATAACCACAAATGAAATTGCCGTAAGTATCCATAAAATTTGTTTTGCTGGTGCCAATAGCTCACTTTCATCAATGATTGCTACAACAGTCCAGCCTGCTGTAGGAATAGGGTCATAAAAAGCAATTTTATTATTGCCTTGCTCTTTAAATCTATAGATTCCTTTTTTTCCTTCCATCATCAATTTTCCTAGTGCCTGTATTTGCGGATTTTCTACTTCGGTAATTTTTTTCTTCATTACATAATCGTTATCCGGATGCACCACAAAGGTACCATCTTGGGCGATTAACATTCCATACCCTTTTTCACCAACGTTTAATTCTTTTACTTTTGCTTCTACAGCTTGTACATAAACCGCTGCCAAAACCATACCAATATTTTGGTTGTTATTATCTTGAATTAAAGAAATACAATTGATAATTGTTTTCCCCGTTGCTTGTGAAATAACAGGTGGTGCAATAAAGGATTTTTTCTTTCCGGTCATCGTTTCAGCATACCAAGCCTTTGTTTTTACTTCCATCATCTTAGGCCCAGTAACCGCCATTCCCGATAACACACCCGAATTATCAAAATAACCCCAACTTACACTGTCATATGTATTTGGCACTTTCTCAGACATAAATTTCAAACGATATTCATTCGCTTTATCTGCAGCCACAGGATCATTTTTAATATTTTTTGCAGTTGGATTGATCGCTACCATTTGTGTTTCTAATAAACGCGCATCCAACCACCCATCTATATTTTCTGAAACTTCAGCAACATTTTTATCCGTCTGATTTACCAATTCCCTATCAAGTACAGACTGAAAAAAATAATAGGAAACCAAAGATAATACCACCAATCCCAAAATAGTAATCGGTAAAATAAATAATAACATCTTGCCCTTGAATGATAAGTTTTTTAACACAGCTTTCCTCCTACCTGCTGAAACTGCAACTACAAAAATACAAAATTTCTTTTGTTTGACAAGAATATGCACATTTCATTTTTATTACTATTATAGCATGATTCATTATAAATAAAAATAATTGAAAATCATTCTTAATGCAAAATTAATAATCATAAAAAATACCTATTTACTTTTTATCGTAAATAGGTATTTTTTATTTATTATTGCAATTATTTCAGGTAATTACTTCGTATTTTTTGTTTTACCATCGTCAGCCGATACGAAATAATCTTCATTTAAACCAAAATCTTTTAAGATTTTTAATAACGTCCCGTCTGCTTTCATTTCATTTAATGTCTTATTTACTTCACCTAAGAATTCCTTGTCTTCAAAACGTAGGCCAGCACCAATTTTACCTGCAGCTTCAGCTTCATATGGAGTTAAAACTCTTAAACTTAAACTAGAATCTTGTTTTAAGGTATAGGATGCTACGATACCATCGGTAACACATGCATCAATTTTCCCTGTGTTTACTGCCATCATAAGTTCGGATTGGCTGTTAAATATTTTCAAATCTTTTGCTTTGCCTTCATTTAACCATTTTTGTGCTACTTCAAGGAAAGCAGTACCTTTTTGTCCACCAAGTACTTTATCTTTTAAATCTTCTTTAGTTTGAATCGTAGAATCTTTTTTCACAACAACAGCTTCGCCTTCTTTATACCAAACATCGGTAAATAAAGCTTTATCAAGGCGTTCTTGCTTAATATACATTGCATCCGTTACCATATCGATACTATTTTTGTTTAATTCAATAAGAAGATTTTCAAAAGGTATTTGTTTCATTTCTACTTTATTAATGCCTAGACGTTTACAAACTTCCCCAATAATCGCGGCATCTACACCAGAAAATTTGTTACTTGCCGCATCCATATAAGCAAATGGAGCATCATTCGAGGAACCGACTACCAAAACGCCTTTTTCTCTTAGAGCATTCAATTTTGCACTAGCATTTGGGTCTTTTTTTGCTGTTTCAGTCGTTGCTTTTGCTGGTTGATCAGTAGAACCACAGCCTGTTAAAATCATGGAAAATACAAACATAACAATTGCTAAAAATGTAAACTTTTTAAATACGCTTTTCATCATGAACATCTCCTCTTTTTATTAATGATAGTTTTATAAAAATGATGGAAGCTTCTAAAATATCCTCTTAAAATCAGCTACCAATCATCCTTTCCTACATTCCTTAAATAGAATCTTAAATAATGAATTTTATTTATTATTTAACTTATATTCAACATATTTGATAAGATGGGATAGCGGGATGCTAATCACCAAATATGCTATCGCCAAATACGTGTAAGACTCAATTGTCAAAAAAGTCTGTGATGCGAAATTTTGGGTCCGAAGTAATAATTCACTTACCGCAACATAGGCAAGTAACGAGGTATCTTTGACCATCATGACTAAATAATTACCAAGTGATGGGACTATACTACGTAGTGCCTGCGGGATAACGATCCGAAATAATGCTTGATATTTACCAAATCCTAAAACCAAAGCTGCCTCTGTCTGCCCTTTGTCAACAGAAAGTATGGAAGCTCTAATTACCTCTGACATATAACAGCCATAATTGATGCCTAAACCAAAAATACCAGCTGTCAATGACGCTATTTGTACGTCAGTTTTCACCCCAAAAAGACTGGCAATTAGATTAAATAACAACGGAACTACATAATAAATATATACCAGTTGTACCAATAGTGGTGTCCCACGAATTAACTCTAAAAAAACGTAGAGAAAACCTCTGATGATTTTGATATTAGAAAGCCTGCCTATCGCAATAACCATCCCTAGAATCGTTGCCAACAGAAAGCCAAAAATCGTTGCTTGAATAACGACACTAAAGCCCTGAATAAGAGAAGGAATTAAAAATTCCGCTGCTTTGGCAAACTGTAGTTGACTGAAAGCATTCATTGTATACCCCTCCCTTATAAAACTCTTGCAAGAAATTCTTTCGTTCTTTGATTTTCTGGCTGATTAAATATTTTTTCCGGCTTGCCTTCCTCTACGACATATCCTTTATCCATAAACACAACACGATCGGCAACATCCCTTGCAAAGCCCATTTCATGGGTTACCACAACCATTGTCATGCCATCTTTAGCCAATTGCTTCATTACCTCTAGGACATCGCCAACCAGCTCTGGATCAAGCGCTGAGGTAGGTTCATCAAATAGTAGCATTTTAGGTTGCATAGCTAAAGCTCGTGCAATAGCAACACGTTGTTGCTGCCCACCAGAAAGAGTAGAAGGATAAACATTTGCTTTGTCGGCTAAGCCAACCTTTCTTAATAAATCCATTGCCAATTCCTCGGCAACTTCTTTTTTCATTTTTTTGATATTGATTGGTGCATACGTTATATTTTTTAGCACAGTAAACATTGGGAACAAGTTGAACTTTTGAAATACCATTCCAACTTCTTGCCTGAGCTTTTTACTATCCAGATCAGCATCCAGAATGGTTCCGTTATAATACATTTTCCCATTGGTCGGGACTTCCAGAAGATTTAAACAACGAAGAAATGTGCTTTTCCCTGAACCAGATGGACCAATGATACAAACAACCTCGCCATCCTCAATATACATACTGATGCTTTTTAACACTTCCAAATCGCCAAACTTTTTTTCTAACTCAAATATGTTAAACATTGTTTACGCCTCCTGTCCACCACTTAAATTTAACATTGACTGATAGCAGTCTTGAATAATAAAACAAAGCAAAGAAACCTACTCAGCGTCTTTGCTTTAAAACCAAACTTTATAAAACTTTAGCAACTATTCCTATTGACACTATTTTAAATGACATTAAAAGGACAACCTCATTGTTCCATACTGTAATCTAGTCAATACAAAATAAAAAGATGCTAAATGACATAAGATAGTTCTATCTTATCCATCTAGCATCTTTGCTCAGTCTATTTTTTTAAAATCATTGATTGTTTTTACCACTGATTATAATCTTATGATATCAGAGTGAACCCCTAATGTCTATAGACATATCTAACAGTATAAAAGCTATGGCTTCGTGCAAGTTGTACAATCAAAATCTGACAGTTTATTTTTTCCTATAAACCAATCCATCGTTTCCAAAAAATAATGCCAACTAAAGGCGAAGTTTATCAAATATTAGCTGCGCGCATTTTTTATTGCTTCAATAAATGTTGCGGTAGCTTTGCTTACTTTACCGTAGTCACCATCTTTTTTATGAGCTTTCGTGATATAACTTCCAACACCTACAGCGATGCAACCAGCATCTAACCATTCACCGACATTTTCTGGCGTTACGCCGCCAAAAGGAACGATCGGTGCTGTCGGCATTGGAGCTCGTAAGGTTTTTACATATTTGGGGCCATAAAATTCTGCTGGAAATAATTTTACGATGTCAGCGCCCGCAGCCATAGAGTCTGCGATTTCCGTAGGCGACATCGCACCCGATACCGTAATTGCCTGATAGCGGTTTGCCATACGAATCATATCCGCACTAAAACTAGAACTTACCAGCATTTGCGCTCCGGCTAAAAGAGCTGCACTAGCATTTTCAGCATCTAAAACCGTACCGACACCGATTACAATTCCTTGACTACTGTATTTACTAGTTAAATTTTTAATGATATTCAGCACATCTGGAACTGCAAAAGGAACTTCCAAAGCTCTTGCTCCGCCAGCAATCGCTGCTTCAGCAATTTTGTATGCATCTTGTGCATCATCAGACCGAATAATCGCGATCATCCCACATTCATAAATTGCTTTTAAATTTTCTAATTTTTTCCACATAATGCATTTCTCCTCATACTTTTCATAAAATATATTGCCACACTTACTCTCAAAAAGATATAAATACAATAAAAATACAGGTAGAAATGTTTAAATCGTTTCTACCTGTATTTTGTGCAGCGACACTGTATCAAGTTCTTCTCGCTGTCTAAGCTTAACGAATTAAACTAAAACTTACTTCAAGAAACAACCGTTTATCCTAATAAAAAAAACCCAACAAATACTGCTTTCTCGAAATAGAACATACCTTTTATAGTCCGTAATATTCGAGCATTTCTTTTATTTTTGGTATTACCTCTGCCTTTGGTTCGCTAACTGGAAGTCTACAAGGTCCAACAGGCATATTGGATAATACCAAAGATTTTTTTAGTACTGATGGAACAGTTGCTAGTTTTAAAACACTACGCAGCATTTCAATCTTTTGTTGCGCTGTCTCAGCTTCTTCCACCTGGTTATTGATAAAGTTTTCATAGATGGCAACATCATTTTTAGTCAGAAGGTTTGCCGTCGCAGCAATAGCTCCTTTTGCGCCGACTTTAAGCGCTTTTAAAATCAAGGAATCCGAGCCAGAAAGTACCGCAAAATCTTGATCTTTTGACGCATTGATATAGCCTTCTATATTATCAATCTTACCACTGCTATCTTTAATACCAATAATATTATCTACCTTTGCCAGCTCAGCAACTGTTTCAATAGCAATGTTAATTCCTGTATTTTTAGGAATATTGTATAAAACTATCGGAATCTTTACTGCTGCTGCAACTGCTTTATAGTGACCAATTAATTCTTCTTGAGATGGCACTAAGAAATATGGCGTGATAACCGATAATGCATCCGCACCAAGCGCTTCCATTTGTTTAGACAAATCAATGACTTCCGCTGTACTATTTCCTCCAGTACCAACATAAACTGGTACACGTTTGTCAACTTCATCAATTACGCACTTTGCAAACTCTACCTTCTCTTGATTGTTTAACAAATGAAATTCACCGTTTGTCCCAAGAATAAACACCCCATAAACGCCATCCGCAATTAATTTGTTAACCAATTGTTTTGTAGCCTGAAAATCAATTTTTTGATTTTCATCGAAAGGAGTGACCATTGCCACAATAATCCCTTTAATGTCCATTTAAAGCCCTCCTTTTTTAACAAATTTCAAGATACGACTTGCTTTAATTCCTCTTTAATCCCTTGCCCTAGAGCGCCCCCCGGATGCCACTTTACATACTGCTCTTTCGTCAGCCCTTTTTCTGTTTGCAGTACAATACTCAAAGCTTGTAAAATTATCATTTCCGCTAATATAGATACACGAGGTGCTTTATCTAACATATCTCCTTCCGCATACACACCAGCAAAAAGAGAGGCATCACTTATCTTTGCTAACCAAGAATCTGCATTACCACTCACGGCAATAATCTTTGCACCATTTCTTTTTAACGTTTCTACGGTAGCTTTTAATTCATTTGTTTCACCACTATTTGATATAGCAATCACAACATCGCCTGGCAAAACTTGACCAGCTGAGCCATGCACCGCTTCAGTACCATGCAGTTCGTAAGCCGGTGTTCCTGTAGAGGAAAGTAAGGATGCCACATATCCAGCAACATGTCCTGGTTTACCAATCCCTGTTACATGGACTCTGTTCTTATTTCTTTCTGCATCTAAAATCAAATCTTTTGCTTCTTCAATACTTTTCATTTCTAGGTGTTCAACAAAATTATCAATTTCTGCAATAAAAGTCACAACATAATTTTGCAAAGCTTCTTTATTGCGTAAACTCATCACATATTCTCCTTGCCTATTCTTAAATTATTCTTAGCAGTTTTTTCACTCTATTTTAACGTAACTCGTACTATCATTTGAAAATACTTAATATGCTATTGAGTATCATACCAACAACATTATAATCGACATTTGGAAAAGTTGATCCAAGTACACCCATTTCACCATACAATGGATATAACACCACTGGTAAGAAAGCGAGTAATAAGCCAACCGTAAAGGAACCTACTACAGCACCTCTCCAACCACCAAATGAGTTACCAAATACCCCAGCAGTACCACCCGAGAAGAAGCAAATATGTGCCGCTGGAATAATAACTACGGGAGATTTTAAAAGCACCATTGTAATAATCGCAAATAAACCTGCTGTATAAGAACAAAGGAAACCAACGATAACAGCAGTTGGTGCGTATGGGAATACAGTTGGTACATCTAATGCAGGACGAGACCCAGGAATAAATCTTTCAGAAATCGCAACGAATGCTTCTGTAATTTCACCTAAGAACATACGTACACCAGTCATTAATACGGACATACCAGCTGTAAACATGAATGCTTGTAATCCAGGGAACACTAACCAATGTGCAGAACCCGCTAATTTTTTAACAAACTCTGGACCCGCTGCCAAAGCTGAAACATACATTAATAACATCATAACGAATGCGCAACCCATTAAGAAGTCACGGAAGAAAGACAACCATTTAGGAAAATGAATATCTTCTGTTGTTTCTTCGCCCCATTTTGAGAAGAAAGTTTTTCCGATATAACCAGATAATGCATAACCAAGCATATTAAAATGGCCAATCGCTTGGTCATCGCTACCAGTCATTTTACGCATAAAAGGTTGACAAAGTTGCGGTAAAAATGCTGAACAGAAACCTAGAATCGTGCCTCCAGTAAGAATTGCTACAGCATCAGTAAATCCATGGAACTTTAAAATCAAACCTAGTACACAAGCAAAAAATAAACTATGTCCACCTGTAAAAAATACATTTTTAAATGGTGTAATTCGTGCAAAAACGAGATTCATAATAAATCCTAAAATCAAAATAGAAGAGGTTACAAAGCCATACTGACTTTGCGCTAAAGCTGTTGCAGCTTCTGGCGATGTAATTACCCCTGAAATATGGAACCCAGCTTGGAACATCTTATTAAAATTCTGCAATGCTCCTGTCATGGTTCCTGCTCCGATACCAAATATCAAAAAGCCGATCGCTGTCTTCGAAGCCCCAGTAATAATCTCTGTTCCTGATTTCTTCTGCGCTAAAAGTCCAATAAAGGCAACTAAGCCTAACAAGATCGCAGGATTACTCAATAAACTAACTATAAAATCCATGATTTCTGCCTCCAATATATATAATGTTTTTCCAAACCACCACTTTATGTGGTGGTTTACTTTATCTCTATAAGTTCTCGATTGCTTGCTCCCCCAAAACTCGTATTACAAGTAAGAGAGCTTTCGCTTAAAAATTATTCAATAAATTCTGATATTTTTAATTTCGATAAAATATGCATACATTTTTATCTACAATATAATATTTTTATATATTTTAGAGCTTTAATTGTATGTTACTGGAATTTTCATCTTGCCTATGATAAACTTAATTTGTATATTTTACACGCCTTCTATAATGATATTGGTTTGCAACACCAATACCGCTTGATTATAGGAGGTTTTTTATTGATTGACACTAGAAAGTTTTGCTCTTTGTAATTAAGCTTCAGAGATAAAAGCATTTAACTTCGTCAGAATTTCAGCTTTATCCATGATATTGTCAATACCAATGATTTTTTGTGGCAATTTTTTTGCTGCCAATTCTTTTGCAACATCACTCAACGTAATAATTAAAGCACCATTGTAGCCAACAATCGAATCTAGTGAACCATGTTCAATCTT
>Ga0316600_10001220_pt1 | contig 11874 bp, 14 predicted proteins | sample OWC_soil_day5_CT_FD_207652 | JGI IMG/M metagenome (GOLD analysis project Ga0316600, IMG submission 207652) | Wetland soil microbial communities from Old Woman Creek delta, Ohio, United States - OWC_soil_day5_CT | ecosystem: Environmental > Terrestrial > Soil > Wetlands | place: USA: Ohio...
AGCTGGAAGGCATGACGCTTGAAAAACTCCAGGTAATCATTGAGGCTTATACAAAACCCTACCGTGATGAACTGGAAAAGGTAAAGAAACAGACAACAAGCACCACAAGCCATGTGGAGCGCCAGACATCAAAAATGGCATCTTCCTTTAGAAAGATTGCAGGAGTAGTTGTGGCAGCTCTTAGCATTACAGCATTAATAGCCTTTGGCAAGTCCTGTATCCAGCTTGGTTCTGATTTGGCAGAGGTCCAGAATGTGGTTGATGTCACGTTCGGCTCCATGAGTAAGCAGGTGAACGCCTTTGCCAAGAATGCCATAACCCAGTTTGGACTGTCGGAGCTGACAGCAAAAAAGTACATGGGTACTTACGGGGCTATGGCGAAGTCTTTTGGAGTTACAGGAGAAGCCGGGTATCAAATGTCGGCTGCCATTACAGGACTTACCGGGGACGTAGCGTCCTTTTATAATCTTTCTACAGACGAAGCCTACACAAAGCTAAAGAGTATTTTTACAGGTGAGACTGAAAGCTTGAAAGAACTCGGCGTTGTCATGACCCAAACGGCACTTGATCAGTATGCTTTAAATAATGGCTTTGGTAAAACAACGGCAAAAATGACGGAGCAGGAAAAAGTAATGCTCCGGTATCGGTTCGTTATGAGTTCTTTGTCAGACGCCTCCGGGGATTTTGCAAGGACCTCAAAGAGTTGGGCCAATCAGGTCAGGGTCTTGCAATTACAGTTTCAATCCCTGAAAGCAACAATCGGTCAGGGGCTTATTAATGCATTTACCCCTGTGATACAGGTGATTAATACAGTACTTGCAAAACTGCAGACGCTTGCAAGTTATTTTAAGGCGTTTACTGTTGCTTTATTTGGAGACGCAGGTGGAAGCAGTGATGCTCTGTCAGACGCGGCGGGATCCTCCGGGACGGTGGCTGACAACTTAAGTGATGCAGCTGACTCTGCAAAAAAGCTGAAAGACTACAGCTTGGGGATTGACGAACTGAACGTATTGAACGCAGATGATTCTTCCGGGAGTGAAAGCGGGACAGGGAGTGATTCTTCTCTTGACTTTGGCAGCATGAGTGGAGAACTGCTTTCGGATGTTACGGTCAACCCAGCAATTGAGGAAGCAGCACAGAGGATAAAGGATTTACTGGAAGCAATTAAAACGGTGGCAGAACCTACCAGAGAAGCGTTACGGCGATTATGGGACGAAGGTTTTGCAAAACTAGGGACTTTCGTATGGACGGGGCTAAAAGATTTTTATAATGAATTTTTAGTGCCGTTGGGAAAATGGACGCTTGGGACCGGAATTCCTATGTTTGCAGATGCTATTAATGATTTTTTGCTAAAGGTAGATTGGCAGTCTATTAATGGCGCACTGAAAAATTTCTGGAAGGCCTTGGAACCGTTTGCTGAGAACGTTGGAACTGGACTTATAAAGTTCTTTCGGGATCTGCTAGGCGTAGGGGCAAGTTTTATCAATACCATTATACCAGGAGGACTAAACGGAATTGCAACAGCTCTCAAAAAAATAGATCCGGACCAAGCAGAAAGCATTGGGTACGGAATTGGTCTTATTGCTACTAGTTTGGGGGCATTGAAGCTTGTGTGGACAGGATTTAAGGGGGCGGATAATCTGCTGAAATTTCTGGATAAACTATTTTTATTTATTGCCACGCCATCATTCGGAATAACTCTTACACTGGCTATTATAGGCGGCACAGTCGCGGCTTACATTACTGCGTTAGATAAATTAAAAGAGTACAAAGAAAATCCGGTAAAAGTACAGGCTGAATGGGAGGAGAACAAAGAAGAGTCTACAAAGAAAAATAAGTGGGGTATGGGAAATAGATACGCTCAGCAGGCAGAGGCGACAGATGCCTATTTGAATGACAATGCCTATGTAAAGCAATTTGAATACATAAAAACCAAATTGAATGAGCTTTTTAACCCAGACCAAGAAACACTGGATAAATCGGCAAGTAACATTATGTCGAGATTTGGACAGCAGGCAAATACTACGGAATTTTGGAAAAAGTTTTTCTCTCCAGACGAAGATACTATAAAAAAATCTGCTAACAATACCATGTCGAGATTTGGACAGCAAATGGCGGCCACGGAATTTTGGACAGAAGTTTTTAATAAATTCAAAGTCTGGTGCTCTCAAAAGTGGGATGGGGTTGAAATTTGGTATAATACAAACGTAGCCCCTTGGTTTACTGCGGAAAAATGGAACAGTCTGTATGATCCGCTAAAAACCAGCTTGAAGAAAAAATGGGATGAAACCGTAGGTGTATGGGGTTCCGATATCCAAAACTGGTGGGATGACAAGGTCTCTCCTTGGTTTACCAGGGATAAATGGAATTCGGTTTATGAGGGTATAAAAACCAGTCTTAAGAATACGTGGGATAGTACGGTGTCCCAGTGGTCGGCGGACGTGTCCAGTTGGTGGGGAGAAAATGTATCCCCCTGGTTTACTGCTCAAAAATGGAGTGAACTATATAAAACCATCAAAGAAGAATTAAAGAGTACCTGGGATAGTACGGTAGGCGTCTGGAAAACAGATATTGACTCTTGGTGGAATAAAAATGTTTCTCCTTGGTTTACCATTCAGAAATGGAGTGATTTATACGAATCTATAAAAACACAGCTAAAGCAAAAGTGGACCGAGACTTCGGATGAATGGAGGACTAATTTAACAGACTGGTGGGACGTTGATGTAAGCCCGTGGTTTACATTGAAAAAATGGCTTGACTTGTATGACAGCGTGAAAAGTAGTTTAAAAACTAAATGGAATGATACAGTTGAAGTCTGGAAAACCGATCTTGGAAATTGGTGGACCAATGATGTATCTCCTTGGTTCACTCTTAAGCAATGGACAGATATGATGGCAAGAGTACCTGATGCTTTTAGAGATATATTTAAAGCAGCAGTCAATGCAGCTCGAGAACAGTTTAACAAACTCATTGATTGGCTGAATGATAAGTTTTATGTATCATTTGATGGCTTGGAGATTGGCGGAATAGAAGTTTTCCCGGCATTTGACGTTCAACTTTTTACAATACCACACATACCCGCGCTGGCAGATGGCGGAATGTTAAACGCAGGTCAGCTCTTTATAGCGAACGAAGCAGGACCGGAACTTATTGGTAAATATGGAAGTAAATCAGGGGTTGTAAACAACGATCAGATTGTTGATGCCGTATCAGAAGGAGTTGCGGTCGCGGTCGCTAATGTTATGACAGCCTTTCAAGACTCCGGATCAAGCGATTCATCAGATATTAACTTAGTAGTTGATGGTAGAACACTTGCCACGGTTCAGACCAATACGCAGAAGCGGAGTGGCTTTAGTTTAAGAAGAACCAGAACCGTATAATACACAAGCGTCCTGAATGCTCAGGGCGCTTTTTGAAAGAGGGATAAAAAATGGCGGCAACAATTTACGTGAATGGAAAGGCTTTTCCATCGCCAAAGAGAGGGCTTAATTTTGTTGTTTCTACAATCGTATCATCTTCCAGAAATGCAAATGGTGAGGTTGTAGGGCAGAAAATCGGAAGAGACCAGAATAAGCTTGATTCTCTTGTCTGGCCTATTTTAGATGCAGAAACATGGTCCTCCATGCTGCAGGAGTTTGATCAGTTTTTTGTTGTGGTCAAATTTCCGGATATGGTATCAAATCAGTGGAGGACAGTTAAGATGTATCCGGGAGATCGGTCAGCAGAACCGTATATGGTTGATGATGATGGTTTTCCCACAAAATATATTAATTGCAAGGTGAATTTGGTTGACTGCGGGGTGATCGACTGATGCAGAGTGCAAGTCAGCAATACAAAGACCATATGAAAGACAGCCTGCGAAACCAGACCTATATCCGTGTAACCATCGGTCTAATCAACCAGGAAGCGCAGGCCAGTGCCTATGTTCCCAATCAGGAAAACTACACCTATTACAGCAGTTTTAAAAGACTTCTGGATAATTATGAGGTTCAGGAGCTTTATGCCAGCTGCGATCAGGATTATACATCAGTGGACGGCAGCATGTACTTTCTCCCCAGAAGGAGAGCGGATGTGGTGCTAAATCAGGGAATCGTATCAGAGGAGCTTCTGGGGTCGATAGAGATTCAGTTCCCAGTTGCCTATGATATCAAGGGGCTTACCGTGGAGTTTGGTAAGGCTTATCCGGTGGATTTTATCATAGAATCCGATCATAACACGGTGGAGATCACTGGGAACTCTGCCGGATATTTTGTTACAGAAGAAATTTTTGAGGGAGCGACCTTTTTACGGTTTACTCCCTCTGCCATGGTAAACGGTCAGAGCCGGTTCCGGATCCATAAGCTGATCATGGGAATTGGTATCTATTTCGATAACCAGAAGATTCTTTCCGCTACGAAAAAGGAGTATATCAGCCCGGTCATGGAGGAACTTCCCACCATTGACTTTAGCATGACGGTGAGTAATAAGGATCGGACCTTTGATATAGAAAATGAAGAAAGCTCTGTGAACTTCTTGGAGATCGGTCAGGACATAACTATCCTATATAGTCAGGAGCTCGATGATGGATCCGTGGAGTGGCTGCCGGGAGCAACGGTGCAGTTAAAGGAATGGTCTGCAGATGATGAGGAAATGAGCTTTTCAGCCAGTGACCGGTTCGACTTCATGGACGGGACTTATTACAAAGGACTGTACCGATCAGACGGAATCAGTTTATATGATCTGGCAGTTGATGTGTTTTCCGATGCCGGGATTGACGCGCGTACCTACTGGATCGACAGTTACTTAAAGTCCGTGAAGGTGGTAAATCCTATGCCTACGGTAGCGCACAAGGAAGCCCTGCAGCTGATTGCCAATGCCGGCCGGTGCATTCTTTCTCAGGACAGAGAGGGTAATATCTTTCTAAAATCCAGTTTTATCCCGGATATGACAGCCGGATCCGATAACCAGACTTATTTTAGCAATGCAGGTGCAGCCCTGAATAAGACGGTTAAAAAGGCTTACGCCATGACCGGGCAGGATTACACAAGTACCGCACCGACCCAGTACTTTCTTCCAAAGCAGTCAGAGGGAGCTACCTTTTTAAACACTGGATATGTTTCGGAGGCCGTAGCAGGAAGTGACGGATCCTTTGCGGTTAATCCTACAGTGGAAATCACCCTGGAAGCGTCATTTAAGTGTTTCGGATTGACGCTGGAATTTGGCAGCAATGTTCCAATTGAGATGATCTTCCATGCCTTTAAGGATGGGACAGTGGTGGAAGATTATGAAATAACCGAATTGACTGACACAACGATTATCAGTCATGAATTCGAAGAGTTTGACAAGCTGGTTCTGGAGTTTACTAAGGGGCAGCCGAATAACCGGGTGGTCTTAAATAATATCACGTTCGGTGACAGTACGGACTATATCTTTGAATATGGTCATGAGTTGACTAAGACCCCAAAAGGAACACAGCTTACTAAGGTGAAGGATTTACAGATTGTCCGGACACTCTACAGCGCAAGTGGGGAGGAAAAGGAACTGGCCAAGGAAACGATCTCTGTAACTGCCTCTGACAATCAGTATACCTTTTATTTCAGTAATCCCTCCTATGATCTTTCCTGTTCCCTCACGGATCCAGAGGAAGGGCAGACAGCAGCAATTTTGGACAGCAGCAGCTATTTTGCCACGGTGGAGATTACAGGGGTTACAGGAACCATTGAAGTCACTGTGAAGGGAAGAGAATACACTGCCAGTCAAAGTAAGGTGAGCCGGCAGCTTAATACAACCGGAAGCCAGGAGGTATGGGAAAATCCGCTGGTATCTGATACGATCCATGCTGCAAATCTGTTAGACTGGATCGGGGATTATATGAAGTCTGACAGAGAATATGAATTGACTTACAGGGGAGAACCCAGGATTGACGGGAATGATATCGCATTCCTGGAAAATAAATATGTATCGAATTTACTGCTTCGGATCTATGAGCATACTTTGAAATTCAATGGCGCGTTGTCCGGAACCATCAAAGCAAGGAGGGATATGAGCAATGTGGCAGACTCCTAAAACAACCTGGAAAGAGGGGGACTTTTTTAACATAGAGGACTACAACCGCATAAAGGGAAACATAAATGAGATCCGGTCACAGGCGCTTCTGCTCTGGCCGGATTTTACGTTTGAAGAAATGGGAGCTGACAAAACCTATGAGGACTATGGTTTCTATGCGAATGAGATTAACCGGTTTGAAGCCAACCTGGATTATATCTGCGCCGGGACCTATGCCTTTAAGATAGGTAGCCGCCAGACCTTCTACGACAATCAGCTTTTCATCGACTGGCAGGAGCTTAACCGGATCGAGGAAGCCTGCCGGTTGATTTACAGCAATATACAGAGCCGCTACAACGGCAGAAAGACTTTATCATTTACACTGAACGGAGGTGTTTTCACATGAGTTTAAAAACAGATTATAAGGATGCCATGTTTGATGGACAGCGCCGGTACCGCTTAATCGCCAATGAGGACGGCACCTACAGCCTGCCGGACTCAACAACCTATACTCAGACTGGGGATAAATTCGGAGCCAATGACATCAATGAAACCAATACAGAAATCAATAAGCTGGAAGCCGTAAAGACTGCAACGCTGGCAACTGCCAGTTGGAGCAGCACTGCTCCATACACTCAAACGGTCAGTGTGACTGGCATAACGGCAGATGATAAACCAATAGTAAGCCTGTATCTGCCAGACGGGATAACGGCTGCAAATGTGAAGCTGCAGAGCAAAGCTTATGCCTGCGTAGATCGGGCAATTACTGGTGTGGGAAGCGTAACGGTTTATTGTTACAATAAAAAACCAGCGGTAGACTTTCAGATTCAGATGAAGGGGGTGTAAGATTGGCAGAATGTATTGTTTTAAAAGGTGGCAGTGGCGCTGATCTTGATGTGATAACCGCTGAAGATCCTGATGTGTTAACTGGTAAAGTGATCGTTGATAAGGATGGAAACCCACTTCCTGGTACTATGGCAAACAATGGCGCTGTAAGCCAGGCACTGAATGCCGGTGGAAGTTATACGATTCCTACCGGTTATCACAATGGTTCAGGAAGCGTAACGGCAAACAGTTTATCCAGTCAGACCAGTGGAACAGCTGCAGCAGCGCAGATTTTAAGTGGATACACTGCATGGGTGAATGGTAGTAAACTTACTGGCTCTATGGCAAACCAGGGAGCGGTAAGTCAGGCATTAAATGCGGGAGGCAGTTATACTGTTCCGGCAGGCTATCATAATGGATCAGGAAAGGTCACAGGTAACAGCTTATCAAGTCAGACTTCTGCAACAGCCGCTGCAGCACAGATACTAAGCGGGTACACGGCTTGGGTCAATGGAAGTAAGTTGACTGGAACAGCTACTGATTATTCGTATTTGGCTACTGGCCAAGTGTCTTTTTAAGCGGCACGTTTTCAGGCGTACTGCTGAACGGCGTGCAACAGTATTCAAGACAGTACGGAATGACGATAGGTTCAAGAATAGACTTGTATGCCTATATGTCAGGGGGGGACGACGATAGTCATTATTACTCTACTATATTTGTAAATAATAAGAGTTTTGACATGACACCTTTTAATACACTTAGAATTACTGGGGGGACAGGATTTTATAAAGGATCATCTTTTATTTATTACAAATGTACAGTAAGTATTTTAAGCACAGCAAAGAAATCATTGAAAACATTGTCTGTTACAGAGCAGGCAGGAACACTTGATGATGTGCTTACATTTGATATATCGGCAGTAGACCAGCAAGCGTTTGTAGCTATTGGGTTTGAATCTTCAACTAACTGCAGTGGTGGTGCTGCTTGGGTAAGTAAAATCGAATTTTTAACTTAGGAGGCTTAAATGAAAGTATTTATCGTATTTGATGAAACCGGAAGAATTTATGGAGTGGAATACGGAGAGAAAACAACCGTCCCGGTCCAAATGAATTTTGTGCAGTCTGAGGTGCCTGATGGCGCTCAGATAAACGGGGTTGACGTAAGCAATCCGGATAATCCCCAAATTACATATACTGAGTCAAAGGAAACTGCTTTAGAAAAGCAGATTAAGGAACTTAATGCCCAGATAGAGTATCTGTCCATGATGTCTGGAATTGAAACGGAGGTAGCTGATGAGTAAGTTTGAAAAGGTAAAAGGTTTTTATGAAGCAAAGTTATGGCCCTTAAGCTGGGTGGATAATGCAGTAGATAAATGGATCACGGCAGCTGAGTACCAGGAGATAACTGGAAAAGAATATGAAAGTAAGGAGGCATAAACGTTTAGTATGGATATGTTTAATTTAATTGAATACCTCCGGCAGTTATTTAAAAATCATGTCCTGGTTGCTATTTCCGCAGCTGGGGCATTTTTATATAGTTGGATACTGCCTGCGCCGGAATATAAAATCGGAGCTTTTGCAGTCCTTGGGGCAATGCTTGTGGACTTGTGGTCTAAGCTGTACTCGATCAAGCGTAAGGGAGGCGGATGGAGGAAAGCTGTATTCAGCCATTCCATTAACAGTGCATCTTTTTTGCGGGGAACCATCGACAAGCTGATTATTTTTGGCGTGATGACTATTATCTGCGGACTGGCTTATCACATGTCCCTTATATCAGGCATTGCTGTCTGGTTTACCCAGATGGTGTACATACTCATGTTTTTGAGGGACGCGCTCTCAGTTGTCGAAAACCTTACAGATTCCGGTGTAAAAGGGCTTGGGATTTTTAAGAAACTCCTTAAACTGAAAATAAAGGATTATGTAAAAGACCCGGAGTTGCAGGAAAGCATAGATGAGTTTTTAGAGGGAGAGCAGGATCAGGAACAGGAGAAACCAAAGGAACCGGATAAGTCACAATATCAGCAGCACGAACCGGTCAAAGCACCAAAAGCAGAAGTCGCACCGGAACCAATGGAGCCGGTTGGACCCATAGAACCTATCAATCCAGAACCTAAAAAGGAGGAATTTAAATTATGACACAGTTTTTTGACATTGCAACACTCATCTCTGCAGTAGCGGTATTGGTTGCCCTGGTAAATATCATCACCCAGGTATTAAAGGGATCGTTTAACAATCTGCCCACGTCCTTGCTGGCCATCATCATATCCATGATCGTAACGCTTGTAGCATTTTTCATGTACTGTGCGGTCAAGGATATCTCCGTTACCTGGTATTACATAACGGGAGCAATTGCAGTAGGCTTCATGGTCGCCTATGCAGCTATGTTTGGCTTTGACAAGCTGAAAGAAATTCTGAAAGGGTTAGAATCAAATGATTAAGCTGTTGCGACGTCGCAACGGTTATAATGTCACAACTTTAGGGGCCTGGGATATCCTGGGTCCTTTTTCGATTGGAGGAAATCAATATGCAAATAAAACAGTATCTTACATCGTATAACCATAATTCCGGTACTGTGGACCGTATCAAATACATTGTAATTCATTATGTGGGAGCAACCGGTGGAGCGCAGGCGAACTGCAAATATTATGCAGAGGCAGACAGAAGCGCATCGGCTCATTACTATGTTGACTTTGACGGATCAGTCTGGCAGTCCGTAGAGGATAAAAATATTGCCTGGCATTGTGGAGCAAAGTCTTACGTTCATGCAGAGTGCCGGAATGCAAACAGTATCGGTATTGAGCTGTGTGTCAGGAATAAAGGTGATCAGTCCAGCACAAGCAAAGACTGGTACTTTGAGGATGCAACGGTACAGACGGCCATTACACTGACAAAGGAGCTTATGGCGAAGTACGGCATTGCCGCAGATCATGTGATCCGGCATTATGATGTGACCGGGAAGATCTGTCCGAACCCTTACGTCTATAACCATACACAGCATACATGGGAAGCATTCAAGGCGGCTCTGGCAGTAAACAAAACGTATACCGTAGGCTGGAATCAGGATACAACCGGTTGGCGGTATGCGGATACAACCGCATCATACTATAAATCCTGCTTTAAGACCATTGGGGATCATAAGTATTACTTCGGATCAGATGGTTACGCATATCAGTCAAAGTGGCTGCAGTCAGGCGAAGATTGGTATTACTTTGACGAGAACTGCTATATGATCTGTAACGATTGGGAAGAGGTAGGCGGCAAGTGGTACTGGTTCAATGCTTCCGGGGTTATGGTCACTAATACTTGGTATGAGTATGATGGCGCGTGGTATTACCTCGGATCAGAGGGCGCGATGTGTAAATCTCAGCTGGTTGAAAATTCCGGAAAGATCTATGCCGTAGACGCTGATGGGAAAATGGTCACTGGGGAGATATTGGTTTCCTCGTTGAGTGACGGGGCGCTGGAGTATAAGGGGCTGGCCGGATAGGTGTTTCTTCATATATAATACGGATACATAATCCGTGTTGCATTTTCGTGTTGCATACCTTAATAAATTGTTATTTTTTATTGTGAATATTTATAGTTTTGAATAAATACTAATACCGGGAAACCTCGCATTTACAAGGAATCCCGGTATATCAAGGTATTTCGCTAATGAGCTTTTACGGGTTCGAGTCCCGTCTCGCGCTTTTTTTATTTGTAGCGGAAGCCTGGGTTTTATCGGGGTTTCCGCTGTTTTTTTAAAATTGCTTATTTTTACAATTGTAAATAAAAACTGCCCGCTGAAAAGTGGGCAGTTTTTCAATATCTTTATTTATCAAACAGAGAATTGTCATATTCTATCATTTCCTCAGTCACTTCTATATCAGTTCGTCGGTGCGCCGCATTAGGGATAAGGTGCCCCTTGGTTTCTTCTTCCATCTTCTGTATTTGGAGGAGATTTTTGCTGTAGTCAATCACTTTCTTTTTATTGGCAGTATTAAGTTTACTGTAATTAACTATAAGTTCATGATCAAAGGACTGAATATTATGGTTGTTTAAAGTTGCTTCTATATGGTTTTCATTTTCCTTAGACTCGGGCGTTTGAATCCTTTCCATGGGAACATCAAAACCCATAAGCCAGGCTTCACTAACGTTGAGAGCTTTTCCGAGAACAAATAGTTTTTTCTGATTAGGCTCTGTCTTTCCAGCACAATACTGACTGATATCGGATTTATTCATTTTCACACCATATATATTACAAAAAGGGACAGCTAAGTTTAATACATCGATTTGACGCAAATTTTTATCTGTCATTATTTTTCTCAAGCGAATAGCAGTGTTTTCATGTTTCATTTTTCGTACCCCCATTCTTTGCATACTATATCACAAGTTAAAAAGAAGTTCAATATAGAAGTAGAAAAGTTAAAAATATTGAACTTATGATTGACAGAAGAATTTACCAATGATATGATGTTGTTAGTTAAAAACATTGAACTCGCTGCGAAAGGAGACACGATAATATGACTAATTATAACAGTATAAAGATGGTTAATCTATTTGACAGGCGATAGAATTATATATGAATAATTTTTTTTGTTTCAATAGTTCAAAACATTGAACTAAAAAATTAAATTAGGACGGAACGGACTTTAAAGAAAAAGTCGGGCTGCAATATAAGAATATTAAGGAGGATTAAGGATGGGAAATGTAAGACCATTAAACTATAGCAAGTATGGAATCAGTAAAAACCGTTTTTGGGAATTATACTTTTGGTGTCTTCAATATGGAGAATGGAGGGAGGAACTTAAGTACAATACAAATACCGTGAGATCTGCGGGTATAACAAATTTACCATCCGCTCATAATTTGGCGGATGTCACTCAGCAGCTGGCGGTCAGAAGAGTCATGCTGGAGCAGAATTGCCGGATCGTAGAGCAGACGGCTCTGGAAGCAGATCCGGATATTTACAGATTTATTATTAAGGCTGTGACGGAAGAAGACATTACTTACGAATATTTAAGAATGATTATGGAGATTCCCTGAA
>Ga0316600_10001223_pt1 | contig 11870 bp, 9 predicted proteins | sample OWC_soil_day5_CT_FD_207652 | JGI IMG/M metagenome (GOLD analysis project Ga0316600, IMG submission 207652) | Wetland soil microbial communities from Old Woman Creek delta, Ohio, United States - OWC_soil_day5_CT | ecosystem: Environmental > Terrestrial > Soil > Wetlands | place: USA: Ohio...
TCTGCTCAGCGCAGGTTGGGCGATATTTAGCTTTTTTGATGCGTTGCTGATATTTCCCTCCTCAGCAATGGAATAAAAATACCTCATGTCCCGAATATCCATCATCCACTCCGAACTATACCTTTTAGGTATATAAACTATACATTTTTGATAATTTTATTATACTTTTACATGTGCTATAATTCAAGAAATAACGATGAGTTTTATCTGAAATACTGAATTTGCTAATAACAATTCTGAAAGAAGGTACTATAGATGTTGATTGATAAATGGAAAAAAAATCTCGCGATACTATGGTCAACTCAATTTATTGGTATGAGCGCAGTTACTGGTGTAATTTCTTTTTTGCCCTTATATGTGCCGCATCTGGGTATAACGAATGGAGCAGAAGCAGCTATGTGGTCTGGTATTTTAATTGGTGCTGCAGCGTTTTGTGCTGCGCTGTCGAATCCTTTTTGGGGGGCTATGGCTGACCGCAAGGGACGAAAACCAATGGTTGAAAAAGTATTGCTGATGTTTGGCATAATCATGATCATCATGGCTTTTGCCTCGAATGTTTATCAACTTTTGATTTTACGGATATTGCAGGGACTTTGCGGCGGCTTTGCAGCGGCCGCAACTGCCCTCGCGGTAAGTATGTCGCCGAAGGAACAAATATCTTTTACCGTCGGAATGCTTCAAACATCACTGATTGTTGGTGGAGCGGTAGGACCGATGATTGGCGGTTTAATAGCAGATTTTTTTGGCTATCGTCAGCCTTTTCTTGTTTTTGGAGTATTATGCATACTTTCACTTTTTGTCATCCATTTTACGATTACAGAAACATTTACGCCTGTGGCTCCAAGTGAAAAGCTATCTTTGAAAGCAGTTCTCAAATACGTTTGGTCAATAGGTGATTTAAAACTAATGCTTCTTGTCCAATTTCTGACCCAGTTTGCTATTCAAAGTATTGGTCCTATTTTGCCTCTATATATTCTCTCAATGGCTTCAAATAATACCAATCTCGCCAGCATTTCTGGTACCATCATTGCCATTGGAGGAATAGCTAGCGCAGTTGCATCTGCCAGCATGGGAGTTCTCAGTAAGCGTTTTTCCCATAAGCAAATACTTGTTACCGCTTCGTTTCTGGGCAGTATCTCTTTTATTGGGCAGATCGCTGCTAATGACATTATGACATTAGCTATATTACGGGCTATTAACGGGTTGTGTATCGGAGCTATGATACCGAGCTCCAATACCATTATCACATTCCTTATACCAGAGTCCAAACGCGGTGCTGCATTTGGCATTACAAGTGCAGCGGCTTTAATGGGAAATGTTTTGGGACCGATTTCAGCCGGTTTGTTGTCACTTGCATTTGGCCTTTCAGCAATATTCTGGATAACGTCAATTTTCTTTTTATTGGTTGGATTTTTACTATTTGTTCAAATAGAAGAGAACGATACTGTTTATCAGGAGGAAAAAAAGGCGACTGTGTAGTTATAAAATTTAAGGAGGTCTAACGATGATATCAGTATTTTCTAACAGAGAGGACTGCTACGGCTGCAGCGCTTGTCAGCACATATGTCCTCAAAGTGCTATTGGGATGAATCCGGATGAAGAAGGTTTTTTATATCCTAACATAAATGAGGATTTGTGTGTTGATTGTGGCAGGTGTACTGAAATCTGTCCAGTGACACATAAAGGCAATTACAAAAAAAACGATATGCCCCGCTTTTACGTAGCGCGCCATAAATCACAGGAGGTTTTGTGGCAATCCACATCCGGCGGTGCATTTACTGCTATTTCTGATGTTATTCTCCGGCAGAACGGCGTTATTTATGGCGCGGATTATGACGAGGACTTCCATGTTCTTCATCAGAGGGCGGAAACGCCCGAGAAGCGGGACCGGATGCGGATTTCTAAATATGTGCAGAGCGATATGGGGGATACCTATATTCAGATTAAGGCCGACTTGCAAGAGGGCCGCATGGTTCTTTTCACAGGGACTCCTTGCCAGGCCGCAGGGCTGCGCGGATTTATGGGTACGTCACCGCTTATGGATCACTTGTTTATTTGCGATTTGATTTGTCATAGTATTCCAAGTCCACTAATCTGGGAGGAGTATAAACAGTTACTGGAACGCGAAAACGGTGGAAAGCTTGTTAGTGTACAATTTCGTTCGAAGAAAGACGGCTGGAGTCGTGCAAACAGTAATAAAGGATTTCTCTTTACTACAGATAAAAGCCCAGAAATACAAGAGGATGATCGTTTTTATCAGTTGTTCTTTAAAGTTGGTGCTATCACACGCCCTTCCTGTTCTCAGTGCCCTTTTACCGATATTCACCGCGTTTCAGATTTGACGATTGCTGATTATTGGGGAATTGAAAAATACAGCCCTGAATGGTTTGACCCTCTGGGGGTCTCGGTGATTATAGTGAACTCGCCTAAAGGCGCGGACCTTTTTGATCAATGCCAGCAAGAACTGCATTCGGAAGAACGTCCCAAGGAAGAATCACTTAACGAACAAAAGCGCCTGCGTGAACCATCGCAAATTCCTGAAAACCGTAGTCTTTTTTGGGAAAATTACAGACGTTCTGGGTTTGGATATGTTATTGGAAAAAAGAATAAAAAACATGAGGAAGATGAGGCGCTTTGCTTTGGACGAGCTGATTAATGAGAATACAATCGCAGAGCAAAATTATGTTTTATTACTAATATCTCCCTTGATGATGTGATAAAGCATTTTAAAGCCAAAGAAATTATAATTGAAGAGGGACCTGTTATGAGGACGGGAGCGCTAGGCCCTATAAATTCAATTTATATAAGAGATCCCGATCAGAATCTAATAGAAATTTCGACATACTAAGTCTATAGATCAGGAAGGGGTAGATTGAAGAAACTCAATGTGTCTTTTCTAAGGTTAAGTTCTTTAATAAAGTTATGGGTATCGCAGTTTGACATTCAGCTGAAAGGTATAATATCTTTGATTTTGTAGAAAATCCCTATGCAGAACCATTTTATTTACCATATTTGTAAATAGTGTTGTGCTGCAAGTGACACAAGTGCTACAGCTATCCAGCAAGATAGTCCGAGTAGTATCGGCTTAATGCCATTGCTGATGAGATGTTTAATATGTGTATTAAGACCGATGGCGGTTAGTGCCATAATGATAAAAAATTTTCCAGTTTTAGCAAGGAGTTTGCAAATTGACAGGGGGATAACTCCTGTTGTGTTAATAATAGAAGCTATTAAGAAACCTAAAATAAACCAAGGAAATATTTTAAATACGCTGAAATTAGTATTATTAGTATTTTTCCTTGCAGTAAAAATAGCAAGTGCTAATGTAATTGGTACAATCATGAGAGCGCGGGTTAATTTTACGATGGTGGCAAAATTACCTGCAGCATTGCTATAAGAATATCCTGCGGCCACAACCGAAGATGTGTCATTGATTGCTGTTCCTGCCCACATGCCAAAACCAATATCGCTCATACCAAGAAGGTGGCCTGTGAAAGGGAAGATAAAAACGGCAGCAATATTAAATAAAAATATGGTTGATATAGAATACGCAACGTCTTTATCATCTGCAGATAGTACAGGGGCGGTTGCTGCGATTGCTGAGCCGCCGCATATTGCTGTGCCTACACCGATAAGAATGCTTGTATTTCTTGGTAGCTTTAAAAAACGACCGACAAGCCATGCAGTAATGAATGCAGTACTTAGTGTAAAAATCATGATGTATAGCGATTGACTACCTACTTTAAAAACGTTAAATAAATTCATTTCAAAACCAAGGAGTATGATGGAGGCTTGTAGTATTTTTTTTGCTGTGAAGTGAATACCCACATCGTAAGTAATCGGTCTTTGCCAAAAAGCAGCTATCATGCCTAATACTATCCCGAATACTGGACCTCCTACTAAGGGAATTACTGTTCCTAAAAACCAGGCTGGAATGGCTATCGCAGTAACTATAAAAAGGCCTGGTAGCATTTTATAAGATGTGCTATTATCTATCATATATATTCCTCCTCTAAGTATTGTGATCATAACATTTGAAAATAGATATGTAAAATACTATAATGTAATAAATATGATAGGTATTTACCTATATTAAAAGAGGGCTATGATGACATTAAGACATTTGACAATTTTTTTATGTGTCTGTGATGAAGGAAATATGACAGTAGCTGGACAAAAACTTCATATTGCACAGCCGTCTGTGAGTCAGGCAATTGCAGAACTTGAGAAGTACTATAATATAAGACTATTTGAGAGACTAGGACGGAAGTTATTTATTACCCTTGCAGGTCAACAATTAATAACCTATGCTAGGCATATTGTGCATTTATGCAGAGAAACAGAAGAGGCTATGCATGGAATTCATCATAACCCAATGATCAGGGTTGGTGCTAGCGTTACTGTTGGAACGTGCATCTTAAATGATATTATTGTAGAATTTCGTAGGCAAAATCCTCATGTCAAAATGATTGCAACAGTTAACAATACAAAAATAATCGAAGGAATGTTATTACTAGATGAATTGGATATTGGGCTCGTAGAAGGTAAGATTCATTCTCAAGGAATATTGAGCCAGTCCTTCATGGAGGATGAGCTTGTACTAGTGACTGGTATTTTTCATCCATTAACAAAAAAGAGCAGAGTCAAGCTGGCAGACATTGATCATACAGAATTTATTGTCAGGGAAGAAGGCAGTGGCACTCGTGAATTGTTTGAGTCAGTGATGGCGAGTAGAGGTATAAGTTGGCGAGTTGCTGGAGTCTATAATAATGCTGAGACTATAAAAAAATTTATTTCAGCTGGACTGGGAATTTCAGTGATGTCGAGGATGGCGGTGGAAAAAGAAGTACAGAGAAATGAATTGGCTATTATAGAATTTGATGATGTGTATTTTAAAAGACAGTTTAGTATTGTTCGTCATAAAAATAAATTTATCTTCCCTGTGTTAGATGATTTTATTCAAGTGTGCATTGGCTATCCATGATGTTTTATTAGTTATTAACCGAGCGTTAGCGTCCATGGTTTTCCCTCGGAATCAGACGACAGGACATTTATGGCTATGGTGGTGCAACTACTCAATAGACTCAAAAGGCCTCCAGTTAAATAAAGTCTGTGGCATACGCTTTACCTATAGGTTTTGGTAAGATTTTATCTCCATAGGTTTCTTTCAGCAATGGGACAATTGAGAACCGTTTCATTGTGTCTCACCCTGACACCCTATCTATTAAGGCTATTTGGAAGAAAGGCGTTTAACTCGCCAATGTCTAATACAATGATTATATTATAAGGTTTCAAGCAAAGAATTAACTCAATATATGGTATGGAATTCTTAACTTTCAGGTAAAGAACTTTAAATTTTAACAGATTAATAGCAGAAGGGTATATATGCAAAAAAAGCAATTAATTATAGATGCCGACCATCATGCTGTACCATATCCGGTGCGAGACGATATGTCGGAATGGAGCATCAAAAAAAGACGGGAAAGAATTAAACAAGAGGACGGCAGTAATCTTAGTTCATCCAAGTAAGCTTGCAGGAGAAAACCTCCCTTTGTTTGGCACGGATTATCCGCTGTGTTACGAGAAATGTGTAGCTGATAGTATCCAGCAGGTCAATAATTATTCGGGCTTCGATATGGATGAAAAACGCAGGATAATGTCCGAGACAATTAAAGAACTTTGCCTGCGTTTTGTGCGACCCGTTCCTCTGAAACTTGGGTGAGAATGCCCATTAAATTCCCAACCCCTGAGGTAAACAGGGAATGCATCCCCCGCACTGGTGAGAGTGACCGTCAATCCGGTGAATGCATGGGTGAAACGCGGGTAATTCAGAGTCTGACTGAGAATCCCTGCTAGCAGGTAAACCATGAGTAACGAAAGTAAACACACATTTGAACCGTCGTGAACTCGCGACAAGCCCCTAACGCGGAAAATGGGAAGGATAACGAGGCTGGCGTTTGGTACGACGACCAGTATTTACTCTCAAGAAACCCGGCGGATAGTGCGACTCTACCGTTTAGACAAAACAAGTATCAGGAAAGGGATAACTTTCATGTGGTTCTCCGGGTAATAACAAACCAAGAGCAGGTGGTCAAGCATCTGCTGGATGAAAGAAGGATGGGCTAAGAAGCAAAAGCAACTGGGAAAGCCAATGGATAGGCTAACGTAGCCCCGATAATTTGGAAGAAAAAGTTTGAGTAGGAGTTAACATGTTATGAACACGGCTTTAAGACCGATGTATGAATGGAAGACCATACCTTGGAAGAAAGTTGAAAGGCTGGTCTTTAAACTCCCAAAACGCATTGTTTATTGCAAGGATGATGATAGGCAAGAGGAACACCCGGAAACCAAGTTTGATTTTCTGGGATAGAACTTTCCAGCGCGTAGATCAAAGAACAAATACGGAAAGCACTTCATCAACTTTACGCCGGCGGTCAGCAACAAGGCGAGCAAAGTTGTGCAGCAGACAATTCATGATTGGTGTATGTATTTAAAAACAGTATAGGCTAATTCCTATCCTAATTACATGCAAAGTTTGAACGCGAATTATATATAAAATCCAACCGTCAGAACCACCTTCGGCAGTCACCCATATGAAGAAATTGACAATAAATTTACAGTATGTTATAATCAATTAAAACAATCGTTTGTTTTATGTTTTGGAATTTTAAATATTTTTGTCTTACTTAAAAGAAAGGGATTGTTACTATGGAAAACGATACTCGGTCAAAGTTGATTGAAATTGCAACAGAACTATTTGCTACTAAAGGATTTGCTGCTGTATCGATTCGCGAACTAACTGTTGCTGCCCAAGTTAATGTATCTGCTATTTCTTATTATTTTAAGGGAAAGGGAGGTCTCTATCGGGCTGTATTGAAAGAGCAGTTGGCTCCTGTGCTGCAGGTGCTGGAATTAGCAAAAGATCATGACTCTCTCTCTCCCACTGAACGTTTATCATTATATGCGAACCGAATTATGCACATCCATTTACAACGGCCTTTTTTGTCCCACTTTATCCATAGCGAGATACACTATCCTACAGGTCATGGTGACTCTATTATCGAAAACCACATTTCCCAAGTACATCAATTTATAGAAACCACTCTACAGGAAGGCGTTGCGAACGGTGACTTTCGGGTGGATTTGAATATCACATACTCAGCGATTTCTTTAGCTGGAATTATGAACTTTTATTTCATCTCCAAACCCTTGTATCAAAAATTCATTTATTTTCCAGAAAATGCAAATAGCGAATATATGAACCACGCATTTCAGATTTATCTGCGCGGCATTATGAACTGACCGCAGGTATCATAACGTTAGTAAGCGAATTTATGTCCTGCCAGTACTAGGTCGTTAATATTTGGCTATACCCACTAAGACGTGGTTTGTCGTAATTAAAACAATCGTTTGTTTTAATTACAGTTGCTAAGAGATTCTAAAAGTTAATTCTTTTGTTGCGAAGATCTGTTGTGTTATAACCCAGAAAAACAAAAGAGGAGTGTTATATAATGAACACAATTATCAATGGCATACCAGTAACAACTGACCCTGCATTGTCCCAAGAAGAAACCATCAGGATTGTTTCCAAACTCATTAAAGACTGGTCCTGGGAAGGCAAACAATTGGGAAAGGTAGAGCTTATTCGTGATGGGGCATGGATTCATATTTGTTCTTATGAGCAACCTTGCATTCAGATTGTCCCTTATGCATAATCAAAAAATAGGAGGAAAACATGCAACAATTACAATGGTTAAGAAAAGTATCTAGAAAGAAATTGTATTATGGTATAACCCTAGCGGTAGTCGGGTTATGCATCATCGGTGGTGTGATCTGGAAAGAGCATAGTCGTCCTAAAGCGGAAGTAGAGCATATTCCGGTTGTTCGCACTGCTGTGATTGGCGGTACTAATTCTGTACAAGGCTATACCTATTCGGGGGAAGTGCGTGGCCGTTATGAGAGTCAGCTGGCCTTTCAGGTTAATGGAAAAATCATCAAACGAAATGTGGAACTAGGCAGTGTCGTTGGTGTTGGCGATGTATTAATGCAGATTGACGCCAAAGATCTTCAGCAAACCGTAAATAACAACTCTGCTCAGGTAGACTCTGTTGAATCACAGCTTAGGTTAGCTGAAAGCAATCTCAATCGCTATCAGCAACTTTTAAATCAGGGAGCGATCAGCCAGGCTCAGTATGATCAGTATATTAATGCCTATAACGTAGCTGTTGCAGGCGTGCGGCAGGCTTCATCCCAATATGCGCAAGGAGCCAATCAATTGGATTACAGTCTCCTAAGAGCTGATAAACCGGGGATTGTTTCAACTATTACCGCCGAAGCAGGGCAAGTGGTTAGTTCTGGACAAAGCGTTGTCACCGTTGTACAGGACGGCGAACGGGAAGTGGCAATCAGTGTTCCGGAAAATCGTATTGAAGAATTGCGCAAAGCTAGAGAAATCAAAGTTTCCTTTTGGGCTCTGCAAAATGTAACGATCGACGGAAAAATTAGAGAAATTGCGCCCATGGCAGATCAAATCACCCGTACATTTAACGTTCGTATCAGCTTAATTAACCCACCACCAGAAATAAAACTGGGCATGACCGCTGCTGTCATCGTAGCTAGCAATAATACACAGCCAATCATAAGTATTCCGCTGGCAGCTGTTTACCAGGATGGCAATACACCCAAAGTATGGGTAGTGAAAGATGATATACTAACACTACGCCCGATTCAAACTGCTAACTTTGGTAATGGAACCATTCAAGTACTCAGTGGACTGCAGCAAGGTGACCGCATTGTGATAGCGGGAGTACATAAACTTAAAGAAGGCCAAAAGGTAAAAGTTGGCGGTGATTCTTTATGAAGAATTTCAACTTAACCGCATGGGCGCTCAATCATAAACATTTCCTCTATTTTTTTATTGCTCTCTTTTTCATGACTGGCATAGTATCTTATCAAAAACTTGGCCGTATGGAAGATCCTGATTTTACGATCAAACAAATGGTTGTCACAGTAGCTTGGCCAGGGGCTACTGCCCGTCAGGTGGAAGAACAAGTTACCGATAAAATTGAAAAAAAACTGCAGGATTTACCTGGATTGGATTATCTGAAAAGCTATTCCACGCCAGGTTACAGCGTCATTTACGTTAATGCAAAGGATACGGTTCCCAAGGAACAAATTCGAGGCAAATGGGTCGAAGCTCGCAATATGGTAAATGATATAGCCAGTACGTTGCCTACCGGAGTCGTGGCCCCTCAGTTTAACGACCGGTTTGACGAGGTATATGGCGTTGTCTATGCGCTCACTGGGGACGGCTATACTTACGAAGAAATGCGGGAAAAAGCGGAAAAAATCCGACGAATTTTACTCAGTGTTCCCAGTGTAAAAAAAGTTAACGTGCTTGGTGTACAGACGGAAAAAATATATATTGAAGTAGAAAATAATAAACTGGCTCAACTTGGAGTGGACCCCAGTCTAATCACGTCCACCCTGCAGGCGCAAAATGCTATGTCTGCGTCTGGTATGTTCGAAACCTCATCTGATAATGTTTATTTACGGATCACTGGTATAGTTGAGAATTTAGACGATATTCGCAGTATCCCCATTCAAGCTAATGGGCGTACCTTTCGTTTGGGTGATATTGCCAAAATAACCCGCGCATACGCGGAACCTACCGATCCGAAATTCTACTATAATGGTGAACCTGCTATCGGTATTTCATTGGCTATGGAAAGTGGCGGTAACGTTCTTATTTTGGGAGAAGCTCTAGAAAAGACCATTGAGCAAATCAAAAAAGAACTGCCTGCTGGACTAGGCATTCATCAAACGGTCAATCAGCCGAAAGTGGTGGAAACCTCTATTGATGAATTTGTGAAATCGCTGGCAGAAGCCATCATTATTGTTCTTATTGTTAGCTTTGCCAGTTTGGGGAAACGATCTGGTCTCATTGTAGCTCTTTGTATTCCACTGGTCATTGCTATCGTATTTACCTGTATGAGTCTGCTAGGCATTGATCTACATAGAATATCTCTTGGCGCTCTCATTATTGCATTAGGTCTATTAGTCGATGATGCGATTATTACGATTGAAACAATGGTCGTCAAACTGGAACAGGGGTGGAGCCGTTTTGATGCTGCTTGTTTTGCCTACTCTTCCACTGCATATCCGCGTTTCACTGGTGCCCTCGTGACTTGCGCCGGATTTATCCCTGTAGGATTTGCGAAGGGCAGTGCTTCTGAGTTTACTGGTGCCCTCTTCCCGGTCATAACCATCTCCCTACTTACTTCCTGGATCGTAGCCAGTACAGCCACCCCCCTACTAGGCTACCTTTTTATTACAATTAAGCCACAAGGGGACGGTGAAAGTGAACATGATCTGTATAATACCAAGTTCTATCGTGCATTTAAAGAGGTGTTAAACTGGTGCTTGCATCACCGAAAAATGATACTGATCGCCACTGTAGCCAGCTTTATTGCTTCTATTGGTTTACTCGGTTTAGTCAAAATGGAATTTTTCCCAGCCTCTACCCGGCCGGAATTGATTGTGCAATTGAAATTACAGGAAGGTGCTTCCATAAAAAATACAGAGGAAGTAGCCCATCGGTTTACCCAAAAATTGGCGGAAGAATCCGAAATATCCTACTATACTTATCATGTAGGCGAGGGAGCACCCCGTTTTGTTTTAAGTTTTGAACCTACATTTAATAAACCTAATTTTTCCGAATTTATCATTGTTGCTAAAGATGACAAAGCAAGGGATAAATTAGAAACTAAAATCAGCAAGATAATGAATGACGAATTTCCAGACGTTCTGGTACATACCAAGGTAATCAGTAACGGACCTGCAGCTGATTATCCAGTTATGTTACGCGTAAAAGGATATGATCATGACAAGGTCCGGGAAATAGCCAAACAGGTTGAAACTATTATGGCCGCCAATCCTGGCGTTAAAAATGTAAACCTCAACTGGTATGAGAAAAGTAAAATCATGCATTTAGCCATTGACCAGGACAAAGCTCGGAAGTTAGGTGTCACTTCTCAGTCTGTAGCTACTTCTCTTCAGACTCAGCTATCCGGCGCAGTAATATCTGAATTCCGGGAAACTGATAAGACTGTCAGCATGGTTTTCCAGTTTGATGCTCAAGATAGAAATGATCCTTCTCATTTGAAAGACCATAATGTCCACATTGGCAACGGTAAATATGTCCCGCTAGACCAGATTGCCAAAATCACTTTTGAAGCAGAAGAAGGATTAATTTATCGTCGTGATTTGAAGCCTATGGTTATCATACAGGCAGAAACGAAACCAGGCGTAACCGGCGATGATGTTGCCGCAAAAATATATGATGATCTCGCTGAACTTCGTGCCAACTTGCCTCTTGGTTATGCCATTGAATATGACGGTTCAAAAGAATCCAGTATCAAAGCTGCCAAATTTATTTCCGAACCTGTGCCGGCAATGATTATTGTAATTATGATTCTCTTGATGATCCAATTGCAGAATATACCCAAAATGGTTCTGACTTTGCTTACGGCACCACTTGGCATCATTGGTGTAGCTGTCGGTCTACTCCTAACCAATAGTCCGATGGGTTTTGTGGTTCAGTTGGGGATTTTGGCTTTATCGGGAATCATCATGCGAAATACCATTATTTTAATGGATCAGATTGATCAATTGCTTGACGCAGGGGAGTCGCTATGGAATGCTATCATTAACGCTACAGTCATTCGTCTTCGCCCTATCTTGCTCACAGCAGCAGCAGCAATCTTAGCAATGATTCCATTAGTATCCAGTATTTTCTGGGGTCCGATGGCTGTGTCCATCGCAGCGGGATTGCTAGGTGCTACTGTATTAACTCTTTTAGTGTTGCCAGT
>Ga0316600_10001226_pt1 | contig 11819 bp, 8 predicted proteins | sample OWC_soil_day5_CT_FD_207652 | JGI IMG/M metagenome (GOLD analysis project Ga0316600, IMG submission 207652) | Wetland soil microbial communities from Old Woman Creek delta, Ohio, United States - OWC_soil_day5_CT | ecosystem: Environmental > Terrestrial > Soil > Wetlands | place: USA: Ohio...
GTTCCGTGACCGAAGAATTGTGCGGGTATAACCCGGACCGGGAAGTAATAGAGGAATTCATCTCGTCCAAGTTCAAGGAAAAAGTTGATTTTGAGAGCCTGGTCCAGCCGAAGACCGTGGCCCAACAGCAGCCTGCAAAGACCGCGGTCCGGGCCGATGACTACACGGGAAAAACCATCCTCTCCTTCACTCTCAAAGGAACGCGGCATGAAGTGAAGTCATGGAAGGCCATGTACATCAAGTTCTGCGAGGTGGTCTTTCCGAAGCACAAGGATGACCTGGATGTTTTGTTCACCCTGTCCAAGCCGGGCAAAGAGTACTTCAGCAAGAACCCCTATCAGCTTCTGACCTGTGAGAAGATTGCAGGAACCGGCATGTATGTGGATGTCAACTTGACCGCCAGAGAGGTCGTCGAGCTGTCCCAGAAGATGCTCCGTCTGCTGGGGTACGATGACAATGCCCTGTCCTTTGAAGTGAAATAAAGACTCGCTTCACTGTCTTTAGCCCGCTCCCGTCCGAGCCAATTACACTCTCCCCATTACCGCAGGGAAAATCCCCGAGACCTTTTGCGATCCGCTGAGGTCCGGGGGATCCCAGCGTCTTTGAACCAACCGGCCTGAGAAGTCATGTTTGCCCCCGCATTTGTGAAGCCATTCCCGCGCTCCTGTGTTAAAGTGCCTGCACTGGGATGACCATCCGGTCACTGCCCTCACCTTGACATCCCCTTTCCGGAGCCGAACACTGAAACAGAAATCCAAGGAGGAAGAACATGGGAAGGAAAGTGATGATCGCTGTCGGGAGCCCGCGAAAACGGGGCAACAGTTCAACTCTGGCCGCACAGGTCGCAGCTGGCGCCAAAGCCGGCGGGGCACAGGTGGAAACCTTCTACCTCCACGGCATGGACATCAAGCCCTGCACGGCCTGCGGAGGCTGCCGCAAGAAAACCCACGTGGATTGCGTGATCAAGGATGACATGCGACTCCTCTATCCGAAACTCAGGAGTGCGGATGTCATCGTCCTTGCCAGCCCCATCTATTGGTTCACCTTCTCGGCCCAGACAAAGCTCTTTATGGACCGCTGGTATGGGCTGGGCGGAAACGAGGGGTATGCACTGTCCGGGAAAAAATTCGCCGTCCTCCTGAGCTATGCAGATGCAGATCCCTTTCTGTCGGGCGCCGTCAATGCGCTTCGCACTCTCCAGGATGCGCTGCGCTTTATCGAAGCCGAGCTGGTGGGGATGGTCTATGGAAGCGCCTCCGAAGCCGGGGAGATCAAGAAGAACAAGGCCTTGATGAAAGAAGCCTATGAACTGGGCCTCAAGCTCGCGAAAGAATGAAAAACCGTTTCTCATGGAGCTTTCAGAGCAGACTGGGGGAGTTCCTGCCGGTCACCCTTGTCATTCTCATTTTTCTCGTGTGCGCAGGGCTCGGGGAAAGGACAGCCTGTGCCGATGACCCCGGGTATGTGATCAGCATCCAGTTCGAAAATGATTTTTTCGGAGGAGGGACCGACCGTCACTTCTCCCATGGAACACGCATCGAGTGTCTCACCAGTCCGATCCAGTGGATGACCGATGCTGCAGACAAGCTCCCGTGGTTCATATCGGAAAGAGCCCGGAACAGCCCGAAAGACGAACTCAAGGCACGGGCCAGCTTCTCGCTCGGGCAGAACATATTCACGCCTGAAGATACGGCTGCAACTCAGCTGATTCCCGAGGACAGGCCTTACGCAGGTTGGCTCTACATGGGGTTTGGACTGGTAGCCAACCAAGGCACCAAACGTTATGACAAGCTTGAACTGGAAATCGGCGTGGTCGGACCCTACTCTTTCGCCGAGGATGTGCAGACCTTCTGGCATTCTCTGCTCGGCCTGCAAGTGCCTCAGGGATGGGATAACCAGTTGGAGAACGAAGTAGGTGCTGTGCTTTACTACGAGCAAACGAGAAGGTTTGAAAAACAGAACATCGGGTGGGGGCTGGATGTGGATGTGCTCCCCCATTTTGGCGGGGCCCTGGGGAATGTGTTCACCTATGGGGCGGCAGGCATCACGCTCCGACTCGGCTCGGAACTGGAAGATGATTTCGGCCCTCCCCGGATTCGCCCGAGCCTGCCGGGCAGCGCCTATTTCCGCCCCGGGAAAGGCTTTAACGGGTATGTGTTCGCCGGCCTGGAAGGCCGGGCTGTCCTCTACAACGTGTTTCTGGACGGGAACACTTTTACGAACAGCCACTCGGTGGACAAGAAACCTTTTGTGGGCGATCTCCAAGCAGGGTTGGTGGTCCAGTATGATCGCTTTAGGATCACCTACACCCAGATCTTCCGGACCAAGGAGTTCGACGGCCAGGACGACGGGGACATCTTCGGTTCACTCAGCCTCTCCTATCAGTTCTGAATCTGCGCTGCAGGGATCTCTTCCAGACGCTTGTTTCTTGACACGCAGGTCACGTTCTTTCTATACTCGCGGTCCAGCGAAAAGCATCCTTTGTATCCACTTCTTGTTGTCTCACCCGATCCCTGAACCATTCTTGTGCAGGAGGCCGTCCCATGAAAAAAGCGTTGGTTCTTCTCTTTGCGGCTTGGTCTGTCCTTTGTTTCACGTGTCCGGATTCCTTTTCAGGCACTTCCCCGGTAACCCTTTACAGGGATGAATTCGGCGCTCCTCATGTTTTTGCCTCGGATCTGGAGGGCCTTTACTTTGGCTATGGATATGCCACTGCCCAGGATCGATTGTTCCAGATGGACATGCTGCGGAGAACCTACTGGGGCCGCGTGTCTGAAGTTCATGGAGCCAAGTTTCTGGAGTTCGACAAGGCCATGAGAAGAGACAACCTAACGCGGGCTCAGGTAAAAGATCAAATCAGCGGGCTCGACCGGCAATATCAGGTCGTTCTCAGATCTTTTGCCGACGGGATTAACGCGACCATCGCAGAAGCGGCAGCCGATCCAGGCTCGAAGCTTCCTGCGGAGTTCAAGAGTTTCGGAATCGAACCCGAGAAATGGAAAGACGAAGATGTGGCGGCCGTGTTCCTGTCCGTCATGGGCGTCTTCATGGACTTCTCGAGAGAACTGGAGAACAAGGCCCTTCTCGATTACCTCATCAAGAAACACGGAGAGAAGAAGGGCAGAGCGCTCTTTTCGGATCTTGTCCCGGGCAATGATCCTAATGCATACACCACGATTCCTGCCGCACCCGCAGGAGCCGCACCTGCCAAAAAGAAGGCATCGATTTCAGTTCCCCTCTCTATGGCGCGAGAACTCATTGAAGAGACAGAAGCGCTCCAGTCCGCCTATGCCGAGCTGGGCATCCTTCTTCCAGGGGAAGCACCTTCCGCCAGTTATGCGTTCCTGGTTTCAGCCAAGAAGTCTGCAAGTGGCCATGCCCTTCTCATGGGAGGGCCTCAATTCAGTTTTCATCTCCCTTCCGACCTCTACGAGGTGGGGCTTCATGCACCAGGGATCGATGCCGTGGGATCCACGCTCACCGGCTATCCCTTCATCATGTTCGGTCAGACGGAACGCACAGCCTTTTCTTCCACAGCATGGGTCGACAACATCACAGACTATTTCGAAGAAAAGCTCAATCCCAAGAATCCAAGGCAGTACTGGTTCATGGGCAAGTGGCGCCCCATGGAGCAACGGAAAGAAATTTTCAAAGTAAAAGGGGAGGATCCAAAGGAGGTCCCTTTCTCCTACACGGTTCACGGGCCGATCGTCAAAACGGATGAGGCCAAGGGCATTGCCTACAGCAAGCAGCTCTCGTGCAAGGAAGACTATCTCAGCGGCTTCGTGTCTTTCTACGAATTGATGAAGGCCCAAACCCCTGAGGAGTTCAAGAAAGCGGCTGCTCTAAGCTCCCTGTCCGTCAATGTCTACTTCGCGGATACAGCGGGCAACATCGGATACTTTCACCAGGGCAAGTATCCGAAGCGGAGCAGCAAGGCTAACCCCCTTTTCCCGTCGCCCGGCACAGGGGAGTATGAGTGGCAAGGGTTTCACCCCGCAGCACAGAATCCGCATGCAATCAATCCAACCACAGGAACCATCGCGAACTGGAACAACAAGCCGGCTAAGGACTGGCCAAATGGGGACCTGGGTGGAGTCTTCGGCGGAGCAGCCGGTTGGGGCATGGATCACAGGGTGACGCTCCTCACCGACTCGGTGAAAGGGAAAGAAAAGATCTCAGTGGATGATCTGAAGAAGATGGTCAAGGATGCCACCCTAGGGCATCTGTGGGCGCAGAGGTTCAAGCCCTTTCTCCTTGATGTTCTCAAACGGAACATGCTAGCGGATCCAAGAATTAAAGAGGCTTTTGAAATTCTCGCGTCGTGGGATGACACGTGGACCGATGCCAACGATGATGGCCTGTACGACCATCCGGGCCTCAGCATTTTCAATGCCTGGTGGGACATTGCCTTGAGAAACACTTTTGAGGATGAATTCGGGGAATACTGGGGCGCTGCCGAAAGCAGTGTGGCCGGGCCCTTTAACTGGGAAAAGCGAAAACGTTATCCCGGCGGCCACCCTCTTTTCATGCGGGCTCTTCTCGGCAGGAAGGCGCCTAATCCTCTGTCTCACGACTACTTCAACGGCAAGAGGGACGAGATCCTCTTGAAGAGTTTTATCGACGGTCTGGACCGGGCGGAGAAGAAGTTCGGCTGCCCTGAAATGGCAGCATGGAAAATGCCTGTCACCCCCATGCCCTACGCAGCCACCACGATCCTGGGCGTTCCCACAACCGAGGAAAAGGTGAAGATGACCTTCTTCATGGAACGGGGCACGGAGAACCACATTGTGGAAATGAAACAGGGAGGCGCTGAAGGCGTCATGGTGGTTCCTCCCGGATCGAGCGGTTTTGTCAGAGGAGACGGGGCGAAAAGCCCGCACTACGAGGATCAACTCGAGATGTTCAACAAGTTCCAGTACAAGCCTCTCCTGATCAAAGAAGACATGGTCAAGGCCAAGGCAAAATCAAAACTGAACTTGCAGTACACTTACGAATAAAGAGCGGCAAAGGTCAGCAATGAGCGGGTATGGGTACCTTTTCTGGAGTGACTGACGGAAGGCCTTCCTCATTTCATGGAGTTACGGAATGGGGGACCCGATGGCCGCGAGCGAACGCGAGGGGAACAGCGAGGGGGGAGGCACTGCCCGCCGAATCGCGAGCTGTCAGGCGAAGCGGGCGGGCATCACCCGTCCGTAACTCCTTGAAATGAGCAGGCCGTGAGGCTCGGAACGCAAGAAAAGGTACCCATACCTGCGGAAAGGGACAGCATCAACACTATGCATTCGTTCTTGAGCGTCTCAAAAGGCTCAGACATTGAAGCGGATGTTCAGGATGTCTCCATCCTGGACCCGGTAATCCCTGCCTTCCAGGCGGAAGAGGCCCTTTTCACGGATGCTCTTCTCTGAACCGTATTCCAGGCAGGCCTCATAGGAGAAGCATTCCGCTCGGATAAACCCCCGCGCAAGATCCGAGTGGATGGCTGCAGCAGCATCGAGGGCCGTGTCTCCCCGCCGGACATTCCACGCCCTCACCTCGTCAGTGCCCACGGTAAAGAAGCTGATGTATCCGAGGATCTCGTAGGCCAGGCTGGTCAGCCTGCGGTAGGCGGATTCCGGGATCCCCATGTCTTCCATGAAGAGCGCGGCTTCTTCCTCGTCGAGCCGGCTGAGCTCCATCTCGAACTTGCCCGCAAACTCGATGACCCGCTGGGTTCTCTCGATTTCCGCTATCAAAGAACCGTTCTTCCCGAACCTGGTTTCGTCGGAGTTCAGGATCACCATGATCGGTTTCTTGGTGAGGAACTGAAATCCACGAACTGACTTTTCCTCCTCAACGGTAAGTTCCAGATCACGGAGCGGTTGATTCTGGTTCAAATGCTCAGAGATTTTCCGTAAGGTCTTTTCCTCCCTGACAAGAGCATCCGTACGCTGGCCCCGCTTGTACCCGTTCTCGATTCGCTCAAGCCGGTTCTCCGCGACGATCAGATCAGAAAGCGTGAGCTCGTCATTGATCTTTCGAGCATCCTCGATCGGAGTCGGGCCGCCAAGCAGGTCGTCTTTGAAATTGCGGATCACCAGCGCCAGCGCGTCCATGTTTTTGATCATGGCCATGGCAGCGCCGGAAAAGGTATCTTTTCTTTCAGCGGATTCAGCAAGCCCGACAAAGTCCACAAATTCGACGGTGGCATAGACCGTCTTCCTGGGATCGTAAATCTCGGACAGGCGGTCCACCCGCTCGTCGAGCACCCTGACGACAGAGATATTCGGTTCAGTCTTCCCGTTGGAGTGAGCCACCGGTGCTTCCGCCTTTGTCAACGCGTTGAACACCGTTGTTTTTCCCGACCTTGGCAACCCAAGGAGTCCAATCTTCATGTCTTCAATACTCCTCTAAACACTCGCGTTGAACTCACTAAAATAAAAAAACCCGGCTATTGCCGAGCTCAGAGGCCCCGCCGTTGAGGCGGAGCCTGCCTTGCCTAACCTATTGTTATATAAAACAATTTAAGGGCTTATCGCCTGCCCTTATCTGGTTTCTGTCCCTGATTGACGAGGAAAACCCTTGCGCCGCCTGTCAAGGCCGCGAAGATCCTGTCAAGAACGTACTATCGTTTCTTGATCAGAGAAGAAGGGAATTTAGGGAGAAGACCGCTTGCTAGAAACGGGATCTGCCCCCAGGCCGCCTGCCGCCGCCGCCACCGCTGCTCCGGCGGTCGTCGGTACGGGGCCGAGCCTCGTTGACGTTCATCGCCCGCCCCTTCAGTTCTTTACCGTTCATCCCGGAAATGGCCGCCTGAGCCTCTTCTTGCGTTGGCATTTCGACAAATCCGAATCCCTTGGACTGGTTGCTGAACTTGTCCTTGATAATGGAAACGGACGCCACCTGGCCGAACGCCTCAAAAGCCTGCTTTAAATCGTCTTCCGTCACACTGTAAGATAGATTCCCAACGTAAATGTTCATCGCCTCTCCTCTCAAAAAATTCGACATATCATAACAAATCTCTATTCAATTTTACAGCTTTTTCTGCATCAAAAAATCACAATTCCTCGCCCGGACTCAAAATGCCCGCATTTGCCGGGAACGGCGGCCTCTGGGTCTTGCAGAGTAAACGAAAGGCGTTTTCTTTGAAAGGCTCTCCAAGCGGCCGGCTGGAGCGGCCACGCCCGGGACTCCCAGCGGCGAAACCGCCGGCTTTCGCCGGCCCTCGGAGTATCGGGAAACAGTGGCGCCGCCGCTGCTTTTCGGCGCAGGCACCGCATAATCAAAGTCGTCCAGAGTGCGTGTCTCCAGCTTTTCGCCGATCACATTTTCAATGCTCCAGAGAAAAGCGCTCTCTTTGCGACTCACAAAGGTGAAAGCGTCGCCCGTCCTGGCGGCTCGGCCGGTTCGGCCTATGCGGTGGGTGTAGGCATCCACCGTGTCAGGCATGTCGTAATTGATCACGTGCGAGATCCGTGAAACATCGATGCCGCGTGCTGCGATGTCCGTGGCCACGAGCATCCGGTAAGTGCCGTCACGAAAGCCGTTGAGCGCTTTCTGGCGTTGCTTCTGAGACAGATCGCCCTGGAGTTCCGCTACCGGGAACCCGGCCTTTTTCATCCGCGACGCGAGGCGCGTGGCGCGGTCCTTTGTGCGGGTAAAGATCAGCACGGACTCCGCGTCTGTGCGCTCCAGAATTCTCATCAGCAGGGCTGTTTTGAGGTGCGACTCGACCGGGTAAACCGCATGAGAGACCGTGGACACCGGCACGCTCTCTCCCACTTGAACAATGACCGGATCGCGCAGGGTGTCTCTTGCCAAGATCCGGATGTCATCAGGCATGGTCGCAGAAAAGAGGAGCGTCTGCCGTTTTGCAGGGATCCGCTTCAGAATCTTCCGCACATCCGGCAAGAACCCCATGTCGAACATGCGGTCTGATTCGTCCAGCACGAGGATTTCAACGTGGGTCAGATCGATCACCCGCTGGTCCATGAGATCGAGCAGGCGGCCCGGGCAGGCCACGACGATTTCTGCTCCGTCACGGAGTTTCTTGATCTGGGGATTCTTGTCCACCCCGCCGTAAACGCTGACACTTTTGAGCTTTGTGTCCCTGCCCAGCTGACCGAAGGCCTCGCGCGTCTGTTCCGCCAGTTCCCTCGTCGGTGCAATGATCAGGGCCCGGACAACCTTTCGCGGCCCTGACAGCAGGTGTTGCAGGATCGGAAGCGCAAACGCAGCGGTTTTACCCGTGCCGGTCTGGGCCATGCCCATGAGGTCCCTGCCTTGTAGAATGGATGGAATGCATTGAGATTGAATCGATGTGGGCTCTGTGTAGCCAACGGCTTCTATGCCGGATTCGATTCGATGATGTAACTGAAATGATTCGAAATTCACTAATACTCCTTTTTCTGATCTAAGTGAGATGTTTTTCTGGTCCTGCCCGCCCGAGGGGGGCGGAGGACGTTAGTGCTCATTCGGGAATTATTGATTTCTGGATGGACACTGATGGAATGAAGCTGTTCTAAGCCTGATCGGATTGATCGAGGGTTTCTGTGGCGACGGTCTCCTCCGTTTCTTTGTCTTTCTTGCCGTGCCGTCGTTCCATTTTTTCTTTTGCTTTTTTCATGCGGTCAAACTCTTTTTGACGCTTCAAGAACTTGTTTTTACTCTGCCTTGCCATGTTCCTCCCTAAAAAAATCCCAGCCGCCTTTTTCTACAGGCTCTGGGAATGACAACCAAAACCGGATCTAAAGTTGTTCTAATATAAAGTCCTTAGCTGCTTATGTCAAGGATTATTTCCCGACCTTCAATTCCGGCCGCTTATCAGGACTGGATCCCATAACGCTCTCTCAATGGGTGGCGGAAAAGGGGGGGATTTTCATCTTGATTTCCCACCGGCTTTCCGTTAGCCTGGTAACCCCCTATGGAACTGCCAACCCACAGGAACCATCCGCTAAAGAATTCGCCTCCCATGCTCACCCTTAGAAGGCGCCTCATCTGCTTGATTTCACTCCTTGCCCTCCTGTTCGCGGGTTTTGAAGGATGCACGCTTCGGCCCACCACGCCGTTGCCCACGGTCGAATCGGTCGACCTTGCTCGCTACATGGGCGAGTGGTACGAAATCGCCCTCCTGCCGAACAGTTTTCAGTCCATGTGTGTGGCCGACACTCAGGCCAGTTATCGCCCGGACGGCGAGGTGGTCCGTGTGCGGAATCGCTGCCGCAAGGCGGATGGCGGAATCGAAGAAGCCAACGGGATTGCGAAAGTGGTCGAAGGGAGCCGCAACGCGAAGCTCCGGGTCAGCTTCTTTCGCCCTTTTTATGGGGACTACTGGATTTTGGCCCTCGATCCCCATTACCGGTGGGTTCTCATCGGCGAACCTAGCCGGGTGTATGGCTGGGTGTTATCACGGACGCCCAACCTGGACGATGCTTCGCTCCAGGCTGCGCTCGACAAGGCTGCCGCGCTTGGGTTTGATCGTGCGGCATTCCGGCGCACACCCCAGATCAAACCCCTTGACTGAAAAGGCTGAAATCAAGGACGCTCAAGCCCCTTTTTCCCGGTTCCTTGGTGGCCTTGGTCGTTCCGAACTTTTTTCCGGGGCTCTGATTTCAGGGGTCTGCGGCATCCCCTTCTCGGGAGGGATGACTTCCTTGGTCTTTGGCTGCACCCTTTCAGGTGGCCTGGTCTGTTCCATAACCTTTCCAGGAGATCTGCTCTCGATCCTTCTCTCACTCCCTCTCTCAGGAGTTCTCGTTTCCTTCGGGGTTCTAACAGCGGGCTCTGAAGGCGCCGGTTGGCTTCTGCCTTTGTCGGCGGGCGCGCGCTGCTTTTGCTCTTGAACTTCTGCCGGAGCTGGTTTGCTTTGTCTCGTGCTACCTAGGGTCCTTTCTGATTTCTTCTTTTCCTTCTGAGTTTTAACGGCAGGTTCTGAAGGCCCCGCTTGACCGCGTCCTTTGTCAGACGGCACTTGCTGCTTTTGCTCTTGCACCTTGGTCGGGGTCGGCTCGGGCTGTCTGGTCTTCTCTAAGGTTCTCTCTGACTTCTTGGGCTCCTTCGGGGTTTGGACGTTGGTCTCGGTAGGCCCCGGTTGTCTGGCACGTTTTTCTGCCGGTACTGATGGCGTGGGCTCTCCCACCCTTCTTGACGGCTGTCGCAGTTCTTTGGCCCTCTCGGTTTTTGTCGGTGTGGGCTTTGCTTCGCCTTCTTTGAGAGGCATCTCCCGGGGTCTTGTCTCCGGCGCAAGCACAGAAGCCTCTTTACTCTTTACCATCGGCCGCTGTTCCTTCAGTTCTCTCACATTGACCCGCTTGACCGGTTCAGGCGGTCGCTTCTTCTGTGGAATCTCTCGGACAACGGGCATCGCTGAAGTCTTCTCGGGCTTGATTGGAGGTCTGCCCACGTGAACCTTCTCCGTTAGAAAGGGATTTTCGTTTACCCGGGCATCCGCCGGTTTCCCCCTGACAAAGGTGTCATGGTTCACGGTCGTCACCGCGTTGTTGACCCTCACGTTCTTGTACACCACCTTGTCCACGTGAACATTGGTCACGTTGACGTTGGTGATGTTGACACTGTGAGGGCCGTGGTGACCGCGGCCATAGTAAACCTCGCGAGGCGCAAGAGGAACCCAGGCCACACGATTGGAAGTATAAACCCATCCTACGTAACCGGGTCCCCAGTAGACGGCGCCTCTTGCAGGAGGCACCCAGCACCAGCCGAAGGAAGCGACAAAAGACCATCTGCCATAGTGGTAGGGAGCCCAGCCCCAGGGTTCATAGGAAACCCAAACATAATCTCCGCCGATCCAGACCCACCTTCCGTGTCGGTAAGGCGCCCATCCGACGGATACCGAAACCGTGGGAGTCCAGACATAACCATAGTCCGGCGTGTGCACCCATCTTCCATTGTCATAGAAATCATTTGAATAGGGCTGCAGCTCCTCCGGCAAATAGCGGGAAGGAGGCCTCCGCTCGGCAATTTCTCTGTCCCTGTCCCAGTTCCACCTTTCCCATTCATCCGGAGCGCCCAACGTCGACTTCTCTGAATAGGCCCCTTCTCCCAGAGACAGCATTTCGCCGGATGCCACTTTAATCCTGCCATCTCTGTTTTCCACGTCGACTTCACCTTGGATGACAGAAACATTGACCGGGCCTCTCTCCGGCACATCCAGGTTGAATTTAGATCTCTCGTAGGCTCGCACGGAAGAGAGAGAGGTGTCGATTTGGATAAGACTGTCCCTGCCCCCTCTGAAGTATGCATAGAGACGGCCCTCCGTGAGGTACGTCTGATAGGAATCACTATCAAGGGTTAGAATTTCGAGGGCTGATCTGTCTGCCAGTCTCAGGTAACTTCCGTCTTTCGTCTGCAGCTCAGCTGTCCCGTCTTCAGGAACCCAGATTCGATCCCCTTCCCTTAAAGGCATGTTGATGGAAGCAGGAACCCAGTCGCCCGTATCCTCTGTCCTGACCTGTACATCACCGCGAATAAAGCTGAAACGCATGCCGCCAAGGTCGGATGCACTTGCGCAGACAGCCGGAAGAAGTATTAAAGATATTAAGAATATCGTCATTAGTCTTTTCATGGTTGACCTCTCCCTTATTTGCTTTTCATGCCTTATTTGACTGTCTGGGCTCTCTTCTGGTTTACACTCTGAGGCCTGACTGAAAATGGCTGGTTGATCATTCAAGATATCGCCCACGTTATTCTCATGGGTAAACTTTTTCCAATCAGCAGAAGAAAGTAGGGTTGAAAATGGAAGGTTTTTACACAGTCTCGGCAATCATTCCTACGGCGAATCTGTAGTTCACTGAAATCACACGGAAAATCTATTACAGTCTTTT
>Ga0316600_10001230_pt1 | contig 11794 bp, 11 predicted proteins | sample OWC_soil_day5_CT_FD_207652 | JGI IMG/M metagenome (GOLD analysis project Ga0316600, IMG submission 207652) | Wetland soil microbial communities from Old Woman Creek delta, Ohio, United States - OWC_soil_day5_CT | ecosystem: Environmental > Terrestrial > Soil > Wetlands | place: USA: Ohio...
GCCATGATCTCATTTTGCATTTTCATCGCTTCTAAAATAAAGATTACATCCCCCCGTTTTACAGCATCACCAGCCTTAATATTCACAGCCAAAATTTTGCCCGGCATAGGTGCAAGTACTGTTTGCGCACCAGCTGGAGCAGTAGGCTGCACAGCTTTTGGAGTTGGAACCGTTACTGGAGCAGCATTTGGTACAGGGGCTGGAGCAGATTTTTTTATAGTCGGGGCTGAGCTGCTAATTTCTTCAACATCCAATTCATAAACTTGCCCTTTAAATGTTATCTGAAACCGTTTCATCTATTTTCCTCCTTAATCTTTATGCATGTATTAATTCATCTGATTTCGTGTATTTACCATTTCCATACGAGCAGCTTGCGACCAAGTACTGCTATTAGCCGGTCGAATTGAGACAACGCGCATATTACTATAACCATAGGCTGCAATCGCTGCGGTAAACAATATAATCATTTCATCATAATCTTCTTGCAGCACATTTGTTGCGGTAACTGTCGCTGCCGTCTTAACTAAGGAGTTAGGTTCTGTTTCTTCTCTCTTTTTTTTTTGCGTAGGATCAATGACTTGAATTAAATTAACTACTAAACTTAATCCATACAAAACAACAAATACTACTGTCATATTAATAACGGCAATCAAAATAGGATCCGTTGTAACTGGCTGGCCCATTGATGTCACCTCCATTTACTCATTTTTTAAGCAGCATCAATTTTACACGGGAAAATTACCATGACGCTTGGCCGGTCGTCCTTCACGTTTAGAAGCAAGCATACTAAAAGTACTAATCAGTATCGGGCGCGTTTCTTGAGGCTCGATAACCATATCGACAAAACCCCGTTTAGCAGCTTGATAGGGAGTGGCAAAGTTCTTTACATACTCATCCGTTTTCATTTTAATATCCGGATCTTTCTTAAAAATAATATTAGCTGCGCCAGCAGGTCCCATAACAGCAATTTCCGCTGTTGGCCACGCAATAACCTGATCCGCCCCTAGATCCCGAGAACACATAGCTAGATAGGAACCACCATAGGCTTTACGGACGACAAGTGTTACTTTGGGTACGTTCGCTTCGGAGTAGGCATACAGCATTTTTGCCCCATGACGAATGATACCACCGTATTCCTGATTCGTACCTGGTAAAAAACCTGGCACATCCACAAGATTTAGCAAGGGAATGTTAAATGCATCACAAAAGCGAATAAATCGGGAAGATTTATCAGAAGCGTTAATATCCAGACATCCAGCCATTACTTTGGGCTGATTGGCAATAATACCAATGGTCTGCCCATCTAGCCGTGCAAAGGCAGTAATTAAATTGGCTGCATAGTAAGGCTGCACTTCATAAAAATCTCCATGATCTACAATTTTAGTGATAATTTCTTTCATATCATAGGATTGATTAGAATTATCAGGAATAAGTGTATTTAGCTCTTCTTCTGTACGAGAGGGATCGTCACTAGAATCTACAATGGGTGATCCATCTAAATTATTGCTAGGAAGAAAACTAATGAGCCTTCGAATTTGCTCTAAGCAATCCGTATCATTTTCTGCAACAAAATGAGCTACTCCCGATGTAGCATTATGAGTCATGGCCCCGCCAAGCTCTTCTGCACTTACTTCTTCACCGGTTACTGTTTTGATCACCTGAGGACCTGTAATAAACATTTGACTCGTGTTTTTAACCATATAAATAAAATCAGTTAGAGCGGGAGAATATACGGCACCTCCAGCACAAGGACCCATTATCGCTGAAATTTGCGGAATAACGCCGGAAGCCAAGGTATTTTTATAGAATATCTTGCCGTAACCCGATAATGCATCTACAGCTTCTTGGATTCGTGCACCGCCTGAATCATTAATACCAATGATCGGTACTCCCATCTTCATAGCTAGCTCTTGTACTTTACAAATTTTTGCTGCATGCATTTCACCAAGAGATCCGCCAACTACGGTAAAATCTTGGGCAAATACATAGACTAGGCGGCCATCAATGGTACCATAGCCTGTTACAACACCTTCACCTGGAGCGTCTTCTTTCTCCATGCCAAAATTGGTACAACGATGTGTTACAAAACGATCAAGTTCCATAAAGGAATTAACATCAAGTAGCTTTTCGATACGTTCACGAGCAGTCATTTTTCCCAAAGCATGCTGTTTATCAATACGTTTCGTACCACCGCCCGCCATAATTTTCTGGGTTCGTTTATTCATATCATCGAGCTTCTCAAGTGTTGTAGACAATGTTACACCTCCACATATCTTTTTACCCCTGAATACAAACAGCGACCCTCCTTTTTATTTTTACATTGCAATGATTGCTATATTAATGAAGCAATTTAAATATACAAAATATAATGATAATTTCATATATAATCAAACTTTATAAACGACTTTGTAATTAAAGTTATTTTAGTAATTAAAGTAACCAAACAACCGACCTTTCGGTCGGTTGTTATAAGAATGCAATAATCAATTATCATTGCTAAATTTAGAGTATTGATTTAATCCTTTAATGATTATAAAACAAATGATACCAAAATATGGAACTATAAATAGCGGTGTATAAAATTATTCATGGTATGAATACATCTATATTTATAAATCGGTCTCCCAACTGTTCCATAGATAAGCTCCAATTTTAAAGATCCAATTTGCTTTAAAAATTCTAAGTATTTGCGCATTGAAACCCGAGAAACGCCGATTTGGCTAGCTATTTCTTCCGTAGAAAAAGGACTCTGACCCAATTCTTGTATTTTCTCCCATATAACATTTAACGTATTTCTATCAACGCCTTTGGGCAATTTTGCAGCAACAGACTGCTCCTTATATAATATACACTGATCCAACTCCACCTGATTGAGTACATCTTGTTCCATTAAGCCCACCAGCCCCTTATATCCCAATAATGCTGAATTTAAACGCTCAAACTGAAAAGGCTTGATAATATAATCTACGGCTCCAAATTGCAATGCCTTTTTGATGTGATTGTTATCACAAGCAGCTGTGATAACAATCACATCAACACTTTTTCCCTGCTGCCTTAGATTAATTAAGAAATCTAAGCCATTCATACCTGGCATAAAGATATCTAACATAATTAAGTCAATTTCAGCTTGATCCAATACACTAAATGCTTCATCGGCAGAATGGACTAACGCCTGCAAAGTAAATCCTTCTACTAATTCTAAATAACATTTATTAAATTCTGCCACCATAGGATCATCTTCCACAATCATTACCTTAATCAATGTATCCCTCCTTACCCCAGTAAAGTACAGTCACCCTAAACAAAGTTCCCTTGCTAACATTTGATATTACATTGATTTCCCCACCTAAGCGTTCTAGACTTCGCTGAATGAGATATAAACCAAGCCCTCGATCTTCTCCCTTAGTAGAGTACCCCCTCATAAAGATATTTTGTTTCACTTCTTCATCCATTCCTAGCCCCGTATCACTTACTTCGATTGTCAAAACATTGTTCATATGGGAAAAATCAATTCCAATCTCTTTTGTTGTTGATTTCTCCACGGCATCTAGCGCATTATTGATTAAATTGCCGATTATAGTGATTAATTCATGTACGATTTCAGGTTGATCCGGCTCAGGCAAAAAGCTAGTTTCAGATAATTTCATTTCTACACCTGCTTCTCTGGCTAAACTGAGCTTTCCTAATAAAAATCCTGCTAATACAGGGTCTTTAATTTTCTTCACTACAAATCCGACTTCCAATTGATACTGATGAGCAATCCCGCTTACATATTGGGTCAATCGCTCATAGTACCCCATACGAATCATTCCGAGTATAACATGCAATTTATTCATAAATTCATGAGTCTGAGACCGTAATGCTTCAGCATAAATTCTAACACCCGTAAGTTTCTCTGCTAACTGCCGAATTTCTGTTTTATCACGAAAGGTGGCAATCGCTCCTACGATCTCCCCGTCCACTATTACGGGAATACGATTCGCCAAAATTATGGTTCCATTTAAATCCTGCTCCTGATCTAACTCTGCTTCTCCCGTTTTTAAAATATTTTGCAATCTTGTATTAGGTACATATTCATCCACCTTTTTGCCGATTGGATCACCCTTTATACCTGCTTGCTGAAAAAGCCTGATGGCCTCCTCATTGGCAATGGTCATGCGCGATTCTTGATCAACAGCTAGTATCCCTTCACGTACAGATTGCAGCATAGCACTGCGTTCTTCAAATATTTTTGCAATAGCAGAAGGTTCCAACCCAAATAAAATTTTCTTTATATTTCTAGCCAGTAGTAATGCTCCCAGCACTCCTACTAACATTCCGACCCCAACACCAATATAGATACCCGCCCGATTATCATCAATTGCAGATTGCACGCTTTCAACCATAATACCTACAAGCACCACTCCTATCTGCCTTCCATCTTCATCAAATACTGGAGAAAAAGCACGCAAAGAGGTCCCTAATGATCCTTGATTGATAGAAGTGTTCTCTTGCCCTTCAAACACAGGATCTGCATCATCTTCTTCATAATACTCTCCTATTTTAATTTCATTTGGATGAGACTTTCTCACCCTGTTCATATCCATCACAGTAATAAATCGAACATCACTAATACTAAGAGTTTTTTCAGTAAACGACTGAATCTGCTTTTCATCACGCTTCCCGCTTAGCCCCTCAATCACAACAGCAGAATTGGCAACAATTCGAGCAATTTCAATTGCTTCATTTGATGCCTCAGTTTGGGCATTCTCAGAAATTTTTGCATTAATAATAACATCTGCTACTAATAAAGCCAAAGCAACCACAATACATGCAAGCACTGCAATCTTGGTTTGCAAACTAAATAAAGACTTTTTCGTCCTCATAGTATCCTCACCCTTCCACTGTCTTTTCACAATTATTCAACATAATGTGTAACTATCGTAGATCAACAACCATTTTTTGTAAAAAGACAAAAAAGTAAAGTGAAGCCTGTTTTGACAGACTCCACCTTTAAACGTCTATTCTACCTCTTATCAGTGGAATAGACGGCACTATATTCTATTTAAACCCAATCCATTAACCCAAGTTAAATTCTTATGATGTAGAATTTAACTCTTAATAATCCAAATCATTTATTACCTTCACAATAAATTATGATTTCTTATATCCTTCTATTACATATTATTAAATTCCTGCCATTATTTTAAAGTTAATAATAGCTTTTAAAATATTTTTTATAATTTTCAGAAAGAATAGAGGATTTATTAGCGTAAATACGCTGCATAAATATAAATATTTGAAATTAAAATAGATACAATCATGAGAGGAAAGGCAACCTTCATGTAACCAATAAAAGATATAGGACGCCCATGAGCTGCTGCTAAGCTGGATACCACCACATTGGCGGAAGCACCAATTAATGTGCCGTTCCCTCCAAGACAAGCTCCCAAAGATAAGGTCCACCATAAAGAGGTAACATCCATGCTGCCGATTTCTCCCATGGATTTTATCAAGGGGATCATAGTCGCCACAAAAGGAATATTATCAACAAATGCCGAGCCGATAGCAGATAACCAGAGAATGAGGACATGCATTAAAATGATATTCCCTTCGGTCACATTCATAGCCCAATGAGCTACTAGACTTATAATACCTGTAACTTCAAGTCCCCCTACTAATATAAATAAGCCAATAAAGAAAAAAATTGTATTCCATTCTATTTCTTTAAAAACCTCTTCTGGCTCCAGTCTTCCTACGATTAATAACACAGCAGCGCCAGCCATTGCTATCGTAGCTGAATTTAAATGAAGTATTTGATGTACTATAAATCCAATAATTGTCAAGCACATAATTGCAATGCACTTTTTCATTAAGGGGATATCAACTAGAAATGATGATTCCTCTAAAGTCATGATACGTTGTTTCTGCTGCACAGAAATGTTCATCTGATTTCGATATAACAAAAATAGTATGAAGCAAGTCACAATGCCAATAATGAAAGTCGGTACAAATAAATTCACAGCAAAGTCATTAAAGCCTAAACCAGTAGCACTTCCGATCATGATATTGGGCGGGTCACCAATCAACGTCGCTGTACCGCCAATATTGGATGCTATTATTTCTGTGATAAGATAGGGAATCGGATTGATTTGCAATAAATCACTAATTGCAAAAGTAACACTGGTAAATAATAAAACAGTTGTTACATTATCCAAAAGAGCAGAACAAATTGCTGTAAGACCGAAGAAGACCACTAAAACCTTCAGTGGATCACCGCCCACCATTTTTGCGGACTTTACAGCCATATATTGAAATAGACCTGTTTTGCTGGTAATAGCAACAATGATCATCATTCCAACTAAAAGACCTATTGTATTAAAATCAATACTCTTAATCGCTTCTTCTTGAGACATAATGTTAAAGAATAGAACGAGTATCGCACCCATAAGAGCGATTTTTGTTCTATGAAGTTTCTCTGAAATAATAATTGCATAAGCAATAAGAAATAAAATTAAGGCAATCCATGCTTGTTGTGATAACATCGTATTCTCCTCTTGTTGCCAAGGATTCTTCTAGTTTTATAGCCTCACTCTTCATTAGAAATATACTTCATTGGAGTCTTTATCCCTTAAAAGCACTAAAAAGGCTAAAGGATAGTTACAAAAACTTCCCTCTAGCCTTATAGGGTCATCCTCGAATTAAGTATTCCAAAAGTAATTTCGTATCCTCTGGTTCAGATGCAATAATTTCAATTTCATCTATTTTTGCTTCACTAAAGATTTTCGACAATGCTAGATACTGGCACAATTTTGACTTTAAGTTTAAACGATCTCCCTCAGATGTTACTAATTCAATTTTCCCCTGGCATTTATCAAGAACTGCTAAAAACTTGTCTACATTGGTTATACCTATAATTTTCACAGTATATTACCTCCTCTTATAAATAGAGCTTTGTAGACCAAAGCATATTTTTACTTTCGCCATTACCCTAAATTTCCCCTTCCAATCAAGCTAACGAAATAAAAAATCCTCTACCCAATTTAAGTAGAGGACTAAGAAATACCATTATTCTTTTGACGACTTATTTATCACATTTCCATTGGTTCATAATGAATCTCCCAACTCAAATTACCTTTACGATTTGAATCTTGGAAAATACGTCTTTCACGCACACTATACCCTACGACAGTGATTTGCTTTGCCCGTTTTTCAGGTGGGAAAATTCGATCCTTTGTTCCAGGATAAACAGTTTCAACTTCACCATTCTCCCATACAATGTTAATCTTTGATTTATCAGCATGCTCACCTGATGCTTGAAAATTAACAATAATTATTTTTTGTGCAAACTTTCCTGCTAAGGTTTGCCGTAATTCTATTTTGCCCTCAAAAGGTACTTCCTTTCCATAAATTACTCGTAAGGGCGTAATTGTTACTGCATCAAAAGGAATCGCGGCTTCTACCTGTTCAGTGACAGAGTGTGATGAAGTCTCTTTTGGACCTAAAGAAAATAAATAGCTGCCTGTCATAAGTAGAAGTACCAATATGGCTCCAGCTGTAAAAGACCTCCAGTGCATCATGATAATCTCCTTTTATAATGATCATACTCTATGAAGTAACAAAATGATCCTGTTTACGAAGAAAGTATAAGCTCATCTTCTCATTTTGTCAAGAAACGCCCCCTTGAATCAAAACCCATTTTCATAAATTATCCAAAATCATTATTAAACATTCCATATATTTCTTAGGATTACAACATGCATAAAGGAAAAACTATATTTTGAGGGGGTGTTAATTATGTTTCGTCATCATTGGCATCACAATAGAAAATCCCATATGATGGAAGATATGATGGGATCAAAACTAGGTATGGCTTTGACTGCTGGCGCGCTTGTGTATCTTGGTTCCAAACTTATTCGGCGTTTAAAATACCATTAACACCTAATCCTTTGCCCAAGCGACAAGCTTGGGCATTTTTCATTATGGTATTTAAAATGAAAGAAGCCGCCTTCCCCTCAAAGAGGTGGTTGACGGCACAAGATCATGCTGCTACAGATCGCCTACGCAGCTGTTTTGTTGCGAGTAAACAACCGCAATACCCATAGAAATACAACGGCTCCTATCGTACTTACAACAATAGAACCGATCATTCCATATGCAGATATACCCATCATGTTAAATAAGAACCCACCGACGTAAGCACCTACAATACCCGTTATTAAATCTCCCCACAAACCAAATCCGCCTCCTCGAGAAACAACACCAGCTAACCATCCAGAGACGATTCCGACAATTAAGAACCATATCATTTTTATCACCTTCTTATTTTAAAGATACTTCTACTGTATCCTTTTTCATTTTTAAATATACAATAACTGATACTATTTTTTGCAAAATTAATATTATACTAATAAAGAAAAGTCGCTCCTCAAAGAGCGACTACATTATTTCATATTCAGCTTACAAGAATAACTACTAAACAAAGTCACGAAATTTGGTAAAAGAGCACTAAAAATTCAATAATGAAAGGATTGAATTGCCCAGCGTATATAATACTAAAACTCCTGTAAAGAGTACAATCGGATGACCTTTCCATTCACTGTTATTCAATAAACTCACCTCACTCATTAATGTAAACCATTACCATAGACATTGTTATGGCAGCTTAAAATACATACAAAAAACAGTACCTAACGTGATAGCACCGATACAAAATGACCCATATAGTATATCTAACAGCATTTGTATACCCCCTATATAAATAAAAGCAGTTAATTGTTCACTCATATATCAAGTCACAATTATTGCAATGTAATTTGAAATCATCCATAAAATAACACTGAGATTCCCATGACTATTTGCTTTTATTACATTATAAATGATAAATATGACAAATTTATGACTAGTCAGTCATTTTTTTGGGGGAATACATAAAAATAACCAGCAACACCTTAGGCGATTAATCCTAAGGTGCTCTGATTTAAAAGCCACTATGATGAATTTTTCGTATTGGCTCAAAGAACAATTATTTGAATGAGAAAACAATCAGGACGGCAACAAGAGCAAGCAACATTCCTGGGGCAGTACGTTTGGCAATCTCCATCGGGTTTACACCAGCTATTGTTGCACAAACAATGGTAGCACCTGCAACGGGAGACATTGTACGTCCTAAACCACCAGATATTGTAGCGAGCGAACCCATATCTGTGATTGTAAAACCAAATTGTTCAGCATGGGGGGTAACTGCACCATTGAAAGCAAGAGCGGCAGCATCACCCGAGCCACTCAAAATGGCAAGAAAAAATGGACCAACAGATGCTGCATATCTAGCTATATCCTGTGATTCTTTCATCTTTTCAATGAGAGCGCCAGTCAACCCGATTGTATCCATTCCTTGCGTGAATACAGCTGCTGCAATAATAATCCCCATGATTTCCCCATAAGAATCACCCATGCCCTTAAAAAAACTTTTAGATATTTCTTGTGCATTGCCCAACGTTACGATAAATCCTAATATGGCACCTATAATCATGGCCTGAGGAACTGTAACAGCAGGGATAAGACCAATCATCTTACTGCCTAACACCAATAATACAAGCGGAATGATTGGAACAATTGCTTTTATAAAGTTAACTTTAAAACTTGATTTATCACCTGCAATTTCGGTGGATCGTTCAGTACTTGCACCTTCTTTTCGTAAATACGAAACAATCGTTAACATCGTTGCTCCAACGATAAGTGAAGCAAGGGCAGCAGTCGTATGGCCAGCAATCACTGTCATCACATCTACATTGGCTAATTTAGCGACAAAGGGATTATGAGCAAGACCAGGGCTCATAACACTCCCAATAGTGCCAGACATGATACATGCAGCAGCCATCGCAGGGTGCACGCCAGATCCAATCAATGTGGGGATTAATACGGCACCAACAGCAGCGGCGCATCCTGCCGTACTCGGTAAAGCAATATTAATTACCCATGTTATAATAACGGCTCCTGGTATCAAAACAAATTTAGCTTTTCGTAACAAGCTGGTCAATAAGTTTACTAGATGGCTATCACAGCCAGTCAATTTCATTACATAGGAAAATCCCATAACAGTACAGATCGTCGTTACAAGCCCTTCATTAACCATTGCTTTGGCAAAAGCGTCTATAGCTACTAACGGTTTACCGACGACTAAAGCCATTGCCACCCCTGCAACAAATAGAACCAATCTCGTTTCATAACGCTTAATAATAGCAACAAAAGTTAAAAATACAATTAAAATACCAATCCAAATCATTTATTTACTCTCCCTAAAATTTTCTACTCAATGAGATGAGCGCATTAACGTTTGATAGTTCTTGCTCACTACTGGAATAGAATAGTTATTTCTAATTAACCTCAGTGTATATCTTTTAAAAAACAAATTCCATATGATTTACGGTATGTTTAATTTAATTACATATTATTTACTTAATAAAATCCTCATCTCCTGAAGGGAACAGTTATTTATGAAATCAGATTCATGATATTTTTTAGCTGTACTATGCCTGCTGCAGTAGATTTCTATACTAGAATAATTATAAACCTGCTGAGAAAAAGTATATGCAGTGTCATAAGAGGGGATATTTATAAAATACGAATTCGAATGTAGGGCAGCATAACAAAAGGTTTTGTGTTTGATTCAGGAGGTATTCATGTTTGCAAAGAGAGTACGCCATATCAATCGGTATCGTGAAATTGCTACTGCACTGCTAAGCCAAGGGTTCGACTATATTGTAGAAGAAACAGGCTTAATGCAGAAAGTTCCCTATTACCAGCGTGTTCGTCCAGTATTTGCAAAGGAAAATACTGGGGGCGTAGCTGAACGAATTCGACTGGTTCTTGAGCAATTAGGCCCAACCTATGTCAAACTCGGCCAGATTGCCAGTACACGACCGGACCTTCTTCCCCCGGAGATTATTGATGAATTGGAAAAACTGCAGGATGCAGTTCCTGCTTTTTCCTTCACTGAGGTACGTTCTGTACTTCAAGAAGAGCTAGGAGGAACTCTGGAAAAAATTTTTCAGCATTTTGAACCAGAGCCGATAGCGGCAGCTTCTATCGGGCAAGTCCACCAAGCAGTTTTGAAAACAGGAACGACAGTTGCCGTAAAAATTCAGCGTCCCAGTATTGCTATCGATATCCAAACAGATTTGGAGATTCTTTATGAGCTGTCTAACTTGGCAGAACGTCGTTTTCACTGGGCAAAATCCTATCAGCTCATGGATATGATTGATGAGTTCTCAAAATCTCTTCGCAGTGAACTTGATTACACAAGTGAAGCCCGCAACGCAGAAAAAATTTCAAAACAATTTACAAATAATCCTATGATCTATGTTCCCAAAATCTATTGGGACTACTCCACCCAGAAGGTGCTGACAGCAGAATATATCGAAGGAATAAAAATAAGTAAGAAAGAAGATTTAAAACAGCAAGGCTATAACCTTTCTCTTTTAGCGGAACGCTTCGCCAAAGGAATCTTTCATCAAATTTTTATGGAGGGATTCTTTCATGGCGATCCTCATCCTGGGAATGTGGTAGTATTGCCAGGAGAAATCATTGTCTTCTTGGATTTTGGAATGGTTGGCCGTCTCAGCTCCGAAATGAAATATAATCTATCCTCCTTAGTCATTGGCTTAATGCGTCAAGATGCAGATGAGCTAACGAAAACAATTTTCCGTATGGGAATTGTACCTGATCATGTCAACAGAATTCAACTCAGAGAAGATATCGAGGTTTTGAAAGAAAAATACTATGGAATTCCGCTAAGCAAAGTAAGTCTTGGAGA
>Ga0316600_10001234_pt1 | contig 11765 bp, 11 predicted proteins | sample OWC_soil_day5_CT_FD_207652 | JGI IMG/M metagenome (GOLD analysis project Ga0316600, IMG submission 207652) | Wetland soil microbial communities from Old Woman Creek delta, Ohio, United States - OWC_soil_day5_CT | ecosystem: Environmental > Terrestrial > Soil > Wetlands | place: USA: Ohio...
CGTCGTTATCAATTGTTAATTCTAGATTTTTTAATATTTGCTTGGGATGATTCATTGTAATATATTCAATATAATTTAAAATCTCTTGTTTTTCGAGTTCTCCATTGTGTACGGTTACATTTACATTGCTTATGATCATAGCTTATTCCTCCAGTAAATAAAATTTAATATTATATTATAGTTATTATTAATTAGTTCTATAAGTTAATTAATTTTCCTGCTAATAATTAAAAAATATAGAAGAATCATTTTAAATAAAAAGACATGCGATGACGTTCTTTTAGGAAACCTAATAAATAAATTTAAATTTTATGATATAATGAATGGGCTTAATGTATAGGCTAGCTGTATAGAAGAACCTAGATTAGATAAAATATAGGTTGAATTACCATCATTTAACGAGCTGTCCGCATTATACATCGGAATTTTAATTGTATCATTCTTGTTACATAAAACGCTTATCCATTATGTGTGCTAAGTGTTTTTATTTATAAATTTATAATTTCTATAAAGAAAAGAGGTAAACATTTTATTATGGATAGAAATGGTCAATGCTGGTGTGGTAGTGGTAAGAAATATAAGAAATGTCATTTAAGTTTTGACGAGAAAATGGAAAGCATATCTTTAGATGAACTGAAAGGACATTTATTACCACCTCGTAGCATTATTAAGACGCAAGCTGATATTGAAGGCATTAAAAAAAGTGCAGAAATTAATAATGCTGCGTTGGATTTAGTCGCTAGTCATATTAAAGTTGGGATAGATACTGAAACATTAAATCAACTAGCACATAATTATATTGTGGAGCATGGTGGGATTCCTGCTTGCTTAAATTATAATGGTTATCCTAAGAGTGTTTGTATTTCAATTAATCAGGTCGTATGTCATGGCATTCCATCTAAAGATACGATTTTAAAAGAGGGCGATATTGTGAATGTAGATATCACGACGATTTTAGATGGGTATTTTGCCGATGCATCACGAATGTTTACGATTGGTAAAGTAAGTGAAGAAGCTGAAAAACTTGTACGAGTAGCAAGAGAATGCATGGAAAAAGGCATCGCTGCGATTCAGCCGTGGGGGTATCTCGGTGATATTGGTGCTGCGGTAGAGGAGCATGCCCATGCAAATGGTTATTCTGTTGTGGTTGATTTAGGTGGGCATGGTGTTGGGAAGAAGTTTCATGAGGAGCCATTTGTGCCACATGTAGGAAAACGTGGCACAGGAATGCTATTAGTGCCAGGCATGGTATTAACGGTAGAACCGATGATCAACATTGGTGGCTATGAAGTTTATACGGATAGTGAAGATGATTGGACTGTTTATACGGAAGATGATTCTTTGTCAGCGCAATGGGAGCATACTATTTTGATTACGGAAACAGGCGTTGAAATTTTAGCAAAATAATAATAAAAATAACATATTTGATATTGATAATCAATATCAAATATGTTATACTCTAAAAGTAGCTTTTCATAGAGGCTCTCCAAAATATAAAATACACAACAAAAAAAGCTTACTATGCTCAGGTAAGCTTTTTTTGTGACATTTTACTTTAGGAAGACTGCTGTAAAATAAATTTCAACAAAGTATTAATTTGATATTGATAATCAATATCAAATGTGTTATAGTATGAATATAGCTTTTCATAGAGGCTCTCCAAAATATAAAATACACAACGAAAAAAGCTTACCATGCTCAGGTAAGCTTTTTTCGTTGTGTATTTTCTTGTGTGCTATGATTTGCTATCAAATATTGTGATAAAGATTTATAATTATATCTTATTTGATATTGAAAATCATTATCAAATAAGATATAATAAGTTTAGTTTTTGGTATAAATATATTTATCGTTTAAGGGAGATGCTTTATGGATGTAAATCGACGTTTTGAACAGTTATTAGCTTTTCATTGTGCACCAACATTGGCAGGAATAAAAACAGCGAATTTGATTACTTGTCAAAAAGATAAATTTGCTGATTTATTTGCTTTGCTAAAAGAGTATGAATGTTGTTTAAATTGTAAAGATATTTTCTTTTCAGTTTTATCAAATAGCACTAGGTTTGTTGTGATTTTGGTTTACCGAAAAACAAAGTTGGAAAAAGTTTTAAATCAAGCTGAGAGTCAAGTGATATTAAAAAAATTTGCTTATCGGCAAGGTGATAGTATTGAAAGTCATCTTAATTATTTAAAAGTGCGCATGGCTTTTACTAAGACATTTCCACATGAAATTGGTTTGTTTTTAGGGTATCCAATAGAAGATGTTTTAGGGTTTATTGAAAATAAGGGGCAAAAATTTAAATTATGTGGTTATTGGAAAGTGTATTCTGACGAAACGAAAGCAAGAAAAATATTTGAAAGTTATACACAATGTAGCAATGTTTTTTGCAAACACTTAAACGAAGGTATTTCTATTAAAAAACTTTTACAAGCTATTTAAAAAGAGGAGGAATAAATGTGGATAAAATTGCGGTGATTTATTGGAGTGGATCTGGAAATACAGAAAAGATGGCAGAAGCGATCGTAAAAGGTATTCATCAGGCAGGGAAAAATGTAGATATTTTTCAAGCCATTGATTTTAAGTCTAAAGATATAAATGCGTATGAAAAAATTGCTTTTGGTTGTCCGTCGATGGGGTGCGAAGTCTTAGAAGAAACAGAGTTTGAGCCATTTTTTCAAGAAATTGAATCCAGCATAAAAGAAAAACAAGTCGCATTATTTGGCTCTTACGGATGGGGCGATGGTGAATGGATGCGTAACTGGCAGGAACGTGTTATTAAAGATGGGGCAAAATTATTTGAAGAAGGTTTAATTATGAATGATACACCAGATCAAGCAGGAGAAGAAAAATGTATGGCTTTTGGTGAACTATTTGCAAAATGATAAATAAAAAGCCAAGCTGGTATGTAATGTTTTTTACTACAGACCAGCTTGGTTTTTTAAGTTAAATCTCCGTGAATTGCGAGCCAGATACAAGGTGGATCATTTGAGGTATAGTCAACGCGGTGTTTTTGATGCGCAGGGAGCAGAAGAAAATCGCCAGCAATGAGATTTTTAGTTTTATTATCTTCAAAGCTAAGGCGTGCTTCGCCTTGTAGAATGAATACCAATTCGTCTTGTGGTTGGTCATAATAAAAATTGGTTGGTGATTTTTGACCTGTTGAAATAATTCTTTCTACAGTTAGGTTTTGAGTTTTTAGGATAGTTTCAAACAGCTCTTCTTTGTTTAGCGTGTTGGGTAATTGAAATAAATTCATCGTAAGTTCCTTTCGGTGTAACAGTTGTTCATAACAAGTTTATTAGTTTATCGAACAATGCTAGATGATGTTGTTATAAATGTGTCGTTTTGTGGCAATGATAGTAAAAAGAAAGAAAAATAAAAAACATTATTGACAAAAAACAAAAAAACATATATACTATCTTAAGTAACGCAAGTGACTCTGTAGCTCAGCTGGATAGAGTGTTTGACTACGAATCAAAAGGTCGCAGGTTCGACTCCTGCCAGGGTCACCATTTATTTTACTTGAAAAAATTGCTTTATACTAGATATTGATTTTGATAGAAATATCTGATAGAATATTTGACATTGCCGATATTAATTTTTATGGTGGCTGTGGTGAAGTGGTTAACACGCCGGATTGTGGCTCCGGTATTCGAGGGTTCGATCCCCTTCAGTCACCCCACTAAAATTTCTATATTGGGGCGTAGCCAAGTCGGTAAGGCACGGGACTTTGACTCCCGCACGCGTTGGTTCGAGTCCAGCCGCCCCAGCCATATTTATGATCCACTAGCTCAGTTGGTAGAGCACCTGACTTTTAATCAGGGTGTCCCGCGTTCGAGTCGCGGGTGGGTCACCATTGAATTTGATGCTTTTCAGACATTTGTTTGAAAAGCTTTTTGTTTTTTTAGATATGAAAAAGCAAAAAAACTAAATAAAAGTTGTTTGTTTGGTTTATTGTTAATTTTAATATAAAGTGTTAAACTAACTATAAATTACTTGTTTAGAATGGTGTAAAAATGATTAGTAAAATGGAAGCTCTTTAAGTTTTGATAATTTAAAGAGCTTTTTGTATGAAGATATATGGTTTTGTTGTATGTTTCTTCATGTAGTTTAAATACAAAGTGGGCTAATTTTAGTAGAGGAGGGTGAAAGTAGATCATGCCTAATAAAAAAGCAATTATTGTCGTAAGTTTTGGTACAGCTAATGATGAAATCAGAACTTTATGTATTGAAAGTGTCGAAAATAAAATTAGATGTAATTTCCCTGAATATGAAGTGAAAAGGGCCTTTACCTCATATTTTATTATTAAAAAATTAAGTGAGCGGAATATATATGTCGATACTTTATCACAAGCGTTAGAAAAACTTAAAGTTGAAGGGGTTCAAGAAGTTATTATTCAATCGACCCATTTAACACCAGGGGAAGAATATGCGAATAAAGTTATTGCTGTAGCGAATGAGTATAAGGATGTATTCAAAATGTTATCAATTGGTCGCCCTGCTTTAATGTTTGATGGCAGCGACCATACATCAGATGATTTTTCTATCGCAGTGCAAGCGGTAAAAACACAAATTCAATGTAATGCAGCAGATACAGAAGTTGTGTTTATGGGGCATGGCTCTCCGCATCAACATAACCCTGCATTTGAACGATTACAGAAAAAACTTGATGAGGCAAGAGAAAATATCACGATTGGTGTCCTTGAAGAAAGCGACTATCCAAACATAAAAGATGTTTTGGCTCGACTAGCTCGCAAACAGAATCTTAAGAAGGTACTCTTGATGCCATTTTTACTAGTTACAGGTAATCATGTTGCACATGATATGAATGGGGAACATGAGAGCTCGTGGAAAAATAAAATAGCAAACGCTGGCTATATTGTTGAAGTTTATCTGCATGGATTAGGTGAAAATAGTGCCATGCAAGATATTTATGTTCAGCATATAAAAGATGTCATCGTAACCAAAACATAAAAATATAAGTTATGGTTATATAATGAATATTTATATAGTTATTCGTAGTTTTCAATAGTTAGACAATTAGAATAATTATATCAGTAAAGTTAGCTAACTTTTGCTGTTTGATCGTAACAGCAAATTGGTTCGTGTCTGCGCACTTCTAAGATGAATGCTATTTATTTATAGGTTTAGTTGTTTTTTTTATAAAGTATATCTTTTACGATGGTCAATATTTATAGGATGATTTTTGTGATTTTCCAGTAGTTATTAAATGATTTTGAGGTGGCGAAATGTATAAAAGTCTTAAGACAAAACTCGTGGTATTATTTATTTTATTCGCATTTGTTCCCGTTGTTATTGGTACAGCATTGAATGCATATTTTAATGTTATAGAGATGCAACAAACAACTTTAGTAGCAAATAGTAATTTGACAAAAGGGATTTCCAATCAAATTAAGTCTTCTTTGGATAACGCCCAAGGAATCAATGAAGCATTAGCGGCAGTTCCAGTGGTGCGATCTATGAATGCGGAAGCAATGCAAGCTTTTATGGTTGATGTTCAGAAGAAAAATCCGCAATTTGAATTGATTGCGGTACTAGATAAAAATGGGCAGCAAATTGCACGCACAAGCGGTAAAAATGGTGATCGTAGTGATCGTGATTATTTTAAAGAAGCAAAAAGTGGGAAAGTATTTTTTTCTGATGCGTATATTTCGGCGACAACAAAAGCACTTTGCATGACGGTATCGGTGCCGATTTTTGGTATGGATGGTAGTATTGTTGGTGTAGTAGCATCAGATGTAAGCATGAAATCTGTGTGGGATATTGCTGATGCAAATGTGATTGGTAAAACTGGTTATATTGACATTGTAGATAATAAAGGCACAATCCTTGCCCATCCTGACAAGGAGAAAGTGTTAGCCAAAGAAAGTTTTGGTCAATATGAATATGTAAACAAAGTCATCAACGGACAAAGCGGTTCTATTGATGCAAAATCTACGGTTGGTAATCAAAGCTTAATTTCCTATGTGCCAGTTGAAAAGTATAAGTGGGGTGTCATTGCATATGAGCCAACCTTGGAGGTATATGCGCCAGTTATTAATAACAGTATCGTTATGGCTATTATTGTGCTTTTATCTATTTTAATCAGTGGTTTTGTTGCCTTACGGTTAGCCAATAGTATTGTTAATCCGATTACAAAGCTAATTGAGGGAGCGCAAAAGATATCTAAAGGCGATTTATCCAGTAAAATCAATGTGAATGGTGCGTTAGAAATCAATAAACTTGCGCAAGAGTTTAACCTTATGATTGATCATCTTCGCAGTTTGATTATGAAAACTACCGAAGCATCAGAAACTGTTTCAGCGGCTTCGCAGCAGCTTGCTGCATCGATTGATGCAGTTGGTCAATCTACGCACCAAGTTTCTGCGACAGTACAGAAAGTGGCCGATGGCACGAATGAGCAAGTTCGTTTATCAGAGTATTCTGTTCAGGTGATTCATGGTATGATTGCATATATTGATACTGCCGCTCATGCCGCTGAAGGAGCAGTAAAGGTTACTTCTGATAGTAAAGAAACAGCTCATCAAGGCACGAAACAATCGGAAGATGCGATTGCTAGAATTGGTAACGTTCAGCAAGGGGTAAATGATAGTGCCGAAGTCATTAATCTTTTAGGCGAAAAATCAAGGCAAATTGGTAATATTATTGATGCCATTACAGGTCTTGCTGGTCAGACTAATTTATTGGCTTTGAATGCTGCAATTGAGGCAGCTAGAGCTGGTGAACATGGTCGTGGCTTTGCCGTAGTAGCTGAGGAAGTCGGGAAACTAGCGGAACAATCAGAACAAGCAGCTAGAGAAATTTCTGAAATTATCAGTTCTATTCGTCAAGAAACGTTAATGGCAGTAGAATCTATGAATACGGGAAGAAAAAATGTTGATGCAGGTGTCGTTGCCGTAGAAAAAGCAGGTGCTTCATTTCATGATATTTATAGTGCGATTACTGCAGCTAGTGAGCAAGTTAACAGTATTCTTGGAATTACGCAGAAACAGAAGGAAAGCAGTTATAGTATGCAAGATTCTGTAGAAAAAATTGCTGATTTTGCCAAAGTGAATGCTGATAGAGCAGAAAAAGTAGCCGTTGCGAATGAAGAACAAAACACAGCTGTTCAAGAAATTAAATCGGCTGCGGATGATTTAGCTAGAATGGCAGTAGAATTGAGAATGGAAATAAGTAAGTTTTCGGTTTGATGTAAAGTATGAATGCGTGAATAAAATTGATTGTTCAATACTAACTAAAGATTATGAAGTTTAGCTAGTATTGAACAATTTTGTATGTTATAGATGCCTAATTGACAAGAAGAAGAAGACATGATAACATAACTCTTGTAATAAATACATTTTATTTCATTATACAAATAAATAATCATAATGAGACAGGTGCCCGTGAGGGCTTAATAGGGAAATCGGTTGAATGCCGGTGCGGTCCCGCCACTGTAGTAGGGAGCAAATCCAAAAAATACCACTGGAGATTTTATCTTTGGGAAGGTTTGGAGGGGCGATGATCTAAAGCCAGGAGAACTGCCTGTTAAAAAATCACCGTTATGTACCTGCGAGCGATGGGGATGGGGATTAAATAGATATAGATTTTGATATCTAAATAAGCCTTTTTTGCTATGCAGAAAAGGTTTATTTTTATTTATATCGCTATAATAAAAATAATTAGGAGAAAATTGGATGAAGTATTTATTATGTAGTTTACTAACGGTTGTATTTCCAATTTCTACGGTCTTATTAATAGGAAATTCTGTGGCAAACGCAAGTGCTAACAAAAAAGCAATCGTAGTTGTAAGCTTTGGCACAACTTTTGATGATGCTATAGTTTCATGTATTGAAAGTGTTGAAAATAGAATCGAGGAAGCTTTTCCTGATTATGAAGTGCGTCGTGCTTTTACCTCAAGAATTGTTATGAAAAGATTAGCTGAACGTGGTATCTATGCCGATACATTAGAGCAAGCGTTGGACAAATTGAAAGACGAAGGTTATACTGATATCGTTATCCAATCTACTCATCTAACACCTGGGGAAGAATATGATAAAAAAATCATCGCTCTGGTAAAAGACGATAAAAGATCTTTTCAAAGTATTAAAATTGGTAGACCGATTCTTATGAATGATGGTTCCGATGAAACAACCAATGATTTTGTGGTAGCGATGAAAGCATTAAAAAATCAGATTCCAACATTAAAAAAAGGTCAAGAAATTGTATTTATGGGACATGGTTCTCCACATCAACATAATCTAGCGTATCAAGCACTACAAGAAAAATTTGATGTAGCTAAATTGCCTGTAACCATTGGTGTAGTTGAAGAATCAGATCATCCTAATTTTGAGGATGTTGCAATACGCTTAGCTGGTAAAAAATCTGTGAAATCTGTTATATTAATGCCACTTATGTTAGTTGCTGGTGATCATGCCAATAACGACATGGCGGGTGATGAAAAAGATTCATGGAAAAACTTATTAATAGATAAAGGATATCAAGTAGATATTTATCTTCATGGTTTAGGTGAGAATAAAGCAATACAAGATATTTATGTACAACATGTAAAAGATGCCATTGCGGGTAAAAGTGTAAAATAAATCATTAGAATGAAACATTTTAATAATAGTTGGAGAGTATGCGCAAGGATTTTTACTTGTTAGTTTCCTTATGTAATGAAAAAAATAGAAAAAGAACAGGTGATTTTGATTTTATATAGTATTTAAAAATAAGATAGAGTAATGAAACTATTACGTAGTTTGCTTATGCTCATTTATGCAGATAGGATGCTTCTTGCTATTTTGCAGCAATTTAAATCGTAGTTTTAAACAATTTAGGAGGAAATTATGGCGGGGATATTTTATGGTATTGGTGTAGGTCCAGGAGATCCAGAATTATTAACATTGAAAGCGGTTAACGTGATACGTGATGTCGATGTGATCATCGCACCTAAAACAGAAAAAAAAGAAGATAGTTTAGCTCTTTCTATTGCTAGACCGTATCTGAAGGACAATGTAGAAATAGTGAAGCAAATTTTTCCGATGGTTGTTAATTTTGAACAATCTCCAGAATCTTGGGAAAGTAACAAAAATGAAATTTTAACACTTTTACAAGCTGGTAAAAAAGTAGCGTTTTTAACCTTGGGCGATCCTATGTTTTATAGTACTTATATTTATGTGTTTAGATTACTCGAAAACTGTGGCTATAAAATTGAAACAATTCCTGGTGTTCCAGCATTTTGTGCCATTGGCAGCAAATTGGGCTATCCATTAGTAGAAGGTAATGATATTTTAAGTATTATTCCAGCAACTGCAACTGAGAAAAAAATCAAAGAAGTCATTGCTGTTACGGATAATGTTGTGATGATGAAAGTTTATAAAAATTTCCCGGAAATTGTCAACGTATTAACAGAGAACGAACTTACAGATAAAGCTGTTATGATCAGTCGATGTGGGTTACCAGATGAAATGATCATTCATGATTTAGAAGCTGCCAAAGAGCAAAAAGTAAATTATCTTTCCACGATTTTGGCACGTCGTAGATAATACTTTATCAGAGGAATATGAAATGTTAAAATTTAAAAATAAAAAAGTATATTTTTTGCCACAAGAAATATTTTTCTTAAATCAGGGACTGAAATGTCCTGAAATAGTGGGAATAATGGCAAAAATAGCTTATCCAGAGGTAATTGATCATGCGAAATGATGTAGTCGTTCATGAAAATGAAAATAGTAAGTTTGGCATGAATACTGGAAAATGGCGAATGCTGGTTCTAATAGCATTTGCCATTTTGGCTATTTTAGGTTGTGGCGTTAGTTTGTTAAAAGGGTCGGTAAATATTAGTTACACTGATATTTGGCGAATTCTAATTGAAAATGGAACGGGTGTTAAAGATCAAATTATCTTAAATATTCGGTTACCACGTACGTTAGTTGCTGCTTTAGTTGGAATGAATTTAGCTCTATCTGGGGCAATTTTGCAAGCAGTAATGAAAAATCCTTTAGCTGATCCGCATATTATTGGCATTTCTTCTGGTGCTGGTTTAGCTGGTGTCATTATTATGATTTTATATCCGGCGATGGAGTATTTGATTACTCCTGTAGCCTTCGTGGGGGCAATGGGAGCGGCCATTTGTATTTATATACTAGCTTGGAAAGGTGGGATTCGCCCTGTTCGGATTATTTTAGCTGGAGTTGCAGTTTCAGCTTTTCTTGGTTCAGGGATTTCGTCACTCATGATTTTTTATAGTGATCGTGTACATGGGGCACTCATGTGGATGGTTGGTGGACTTGCAGCACGTAGCTGGCCTCATGTTGATATTATTTTACCTTATGCCGTTGTTGGGATGATACTAGCCTTTTTGGGTGCGAAACATTTAAATATTTTGCAATTAGGGGATGAAATCGCTAGAGGTTTGGGATTGCAGGTTGAAATAACCCGTATTGCAATGACAGCTATTGCAGCTTTGCTGGCGGCGAGTGCTGTTAGCGTAGTCGGATTATTAGGATTTGTGGGTTTGATTGTACCACATGCTGCTCGCCTTATGATTGGATCGGATTATCGTTTTTTATTGCCAGCTTCGGCGCTTTTGGGAGTTGCAGTTGTTACCTTTAGCGATACGTTTGCACGAATTGTATTTTCCCCAATTGAGTTACCAGTAGGGGTTATTATGGCTTTTATTGGAGCACCTTTCTTTCTTTTTTTGTTAAGGAGGGAACTATAATGGGCGTTATTGGAGCAAAAAATATAACGATTACGTTAAATCATAAAGAAATATTAAAAGATATCAGTATTTCTATTCCAGAAGGTAAACGTACGGTTATTCTTGGCCCAAATGGATCGGGAAAAAGTACTTTATTAAAAGCTTTAGCTGGTTTATTAAAATGCAGTGACGGTAGTATTTGTTTTGATAAGCAAGAACTTCAGCGTATATCAAAACATCAATTAGCAAAGCAGATGGCAATCTTACCGCAGGGAGCGGAAGCACCGAAGGATTTAACGGTTGGCGATTTGGTTGACTATGGGCGTTTTCCTCATCGTAAGTGGTGGGGCAGTGCTCCAAAAGATGACAAAGAATGTGTTCTTTGGGCGCTAAAACAAACGGGAATGGAGAAATTTCAAAATCGTTTGGTAAGCACCTTATCTGGAGGAGAACGCCAACGTGCTTGGATTGCAATGGCACTGGCACAAAAACCAAAAGTTTTGTTATTAGATGAACCTACCACCTATTTAGATATTGCACATCAGTTAGAGGTCATGAATATCGTTTCGCGGCTAAATCGTGATAACGGTATTTCGGTTGTAATGGTGCTGCACGATATTAATCATGCCATGCAATTTGCTGATGAAATTATCATTTTAAAAGATGGGGCAATCTTTGCGAAAGGCGAGCCAGAAAAAATTATTACCGTTGATCTATTAGAAAAAGTATTTGGTGTAAGTGCCGAGGTGTTTATAAATCGTGAGGGGAAACCAGTGCTAGTGCCGATGACGCTTTCAAAAAAGAAATAAAATAAGGAGGTATTGCGAAAATAGAGCAATATCTCCTTATTTTATTTCTTCGATTTAGGACATTTATAGATGGATTTATGAAGTAATATATATAAAAACAAATTGATTTTTGAAAATGATTATCATTTATCTGTCAAGCGTTTTTGAAAATGTCCCGAAAAACGCTAAACATTAGCACCAGTTTTTACTGGTGCTTTTTACTGCTTGATGCCAATCAAGCAGTAAATTCTCGTGGGTGCATTCGGTAGCCT